>ERZ772920.1537-NODE-1537-length-11579-cov-4.164353_pt1 | contig 11579 bp, 7 predicted proteins | sample MGYA00511469_ERZ772920 | MGnify/ENA primary metagenome ERZ772920 (study PRJEB29015, sample SAMEA2738069) | human oral metagenome | biome: human oral; feature: human-associated habitat; material: saliva | place: China | collected 2216 ... | reverse complement strand
TCGAACAGTGTATTCTTGAGACGCTCCGGACGGTACATGACATATGGAAAGAGGCAGGACATATTGATGAGATTCACGTAGAGTTAGGACGTAATATGAAAAGTACTGCTGATCAACGTGCCCGTATGTCAGGGAATATTCTCCGTAATGAGAATACTAATCTTCGTATAAAAAGCCTTCTGTTGGAGTTAAAAAATGATCCAGATATTAAGGATGTACGCCCTTATTCTCCAATGCAGCAAGAAAAGTTACGTATCTATGAGGAGGGAGCTCTGCAAGAATTGACAAAGGATGATAAGGACTTTGCGGAGATTATCAAGATATCGACAATGGCTCAACCTTCAGCAAAGGAACTTCTAAGGTATAAGTTGTGGCTTGACCAAAAGTACTGTTCACCTTATACTGGTAGATCAATTTCTCTTGCAAAGCTCTTTACATCAGCATATCAGATAGAACATGTTATTCCACAAAGTCGTTATTTTGATGATTCTTTTAATAACAAGGTTATTTGTGAATCAGAGGTAAATGGTCTGAAAGATAATATGTTAGGATATGAATTTATCAAAGAATGTGGAGGTGAAATTGTTCACTGTACAATGTTAGGTGATGTAAAGATCCTCAGCGAAAATGAATATAAGGATTTTGTAAACGACCATTATGCGCATAATAGACGGAAGAGGGAGAATCTTCTATTGGAAGATATACCACAAGAGTTCCTTAATCGACAGATGAATGATAGCAGATATATAAGTAAGGTGGTAAAGGCTTTGCTCTCTAACATCGTACGTGCTGAAGGTGAAGAAGAAGCCACGTCGAAGTTTGTAGTTTCTTGTTCAGGTGGTATTACCGATCGTCTGAAGAAAGATTGGGGCTTAAATGATGTTTGGAATAAAATTGTATATCCTCGTTTTGAGCGTTTGAATAAACTTACGAGTACAGATTCTTTTGGACAATGGGAGAACAAAGAAGGCAAAAAGGTTTTCCAAACTTCGCTTCCGTTAGAGTTACAACGTGGTTTTAACAAGAAACGTATTGATCATAGACATCATGCTATGGATGCCCTTGTGATAGCGTGCACCTCTCGTAGTATTGTAAACTATTTAAATAATGAATCTGCAGATAATCCTAAGAAACGAGAAGACTTGCGGCAAAAGCTATGTGACAAGAATCGTATTATACGTAAGCCTTGGGACACTTTCACTCAGGATGCTACAGCAGCTTTAGAAGATGTAGTTGTAAGTTTTAAGAATTATGTTCGTGTTATCAACAAGGCTACAAATTATTATGAAAAGTATGATAAGAATGGTAAGAAAGGAATAGCAGAACAGAAGGGACAGGAAATGTGGGCTATAAGGAAGCCTATGCATAAGGAGACGGTCTTTGGACGTGTTAATCTTCGCCGTAAAGTTACTGTTAAGTTAAAAGATGCCTTAGAAGATATCCCTTCTATTTGTGATAAGACTCTAAGGGATTATGTAAATGGTTTAGTAAAGAAGAACTTCAAGACAAAACATTTGATAGCACACTTTAAGAGTCTCAATTACCGATTGAATAGGCAGCATATAGAGAAAGTAGAGGTATGGCAATTTAGTGACAAGAAAGAACAATTGGTGGCAACAAGGAAACCATTAGACACGTCATTTGATAATAAACATATCGATAGCATTACTGATACTGGTATCCAGAAGATCTTGAAAAATTATCTTCAGGCAAAGGGTGGGGATCCTAATATTGCGTTTACACCCGAAGGTATAGTGGAACTGAATCAGAATATTTCTCTTTATAATGATGGAAAACAGCATCAGCCAATTCTAAAAGTTAGGGTCTTTGAGCCAAAGGGTGCTAAATATTGTGTTGGGCAGAACGGTAATAAATCAGCTAAGTATGTTGAAGCTCAAAAAGGAACAAATCTTTATTTTGCAATTTATGAAGATGAAGAAGGTAAACGCAGTTATGAAACAATACCTCTAAATGAAGTTGTCGAACGTTTGAAACAAGGTCTTAGCCCTGTCCCAGAAAAGAATAAAGCACAAGTTCCACTTAAGTTTTATCTTTCTCCAAATGATTTGGTATATGTACCAACAGATGAGGAGGTAAATGATAATAGGTGTTACATGAATAAGGATAGAATATATAAGATGGTAAGTTCTACGGGAAATCAATGTATGTTTGTACCTTTTAGAGTGGCAACCTGTATAGTAAATAAAATGGAGTATTCCCCTCTTAATAAGATGGAGAAAGCTATAACTGGTGAAATGGTTAAGGCTATTTGTTGGAAACTTGTTGTAGATCGCTTAGGTAATATTATTAAAATTATTAAGTAGTAAACGTGCCTGCCTATGATAAAGAAAACCCTTTGTTTTAGTAACCCAATCTATTTGAGTCTTCGTAATGCTCAGTTAGTATTGCATTTACCAGAGGTAGAAGCAAATGATAAGTTACCAGAGATGATGAAGAAGGAAGCCGAGCGCACTATCCCAATTGAAGATATTGGGATAGTTGTACTTGACAACCGACGTATCACAGTCACTTCTGGTGTCCTTGATGCCCTTTTGGAGAATAATTGTGCCGTAATAACATGTGATCAGAAGAGTATGCCCGTTGGCTTACTTCTTCCTTTGAGTGGTCATAAGACACAAAATGAACGTTTCCGATCTCAACTTGATTCTTCAGTCCCATTACGTAAACAGTTGTGGCAACAGACTGTGAAGCAAAAGATTTTAAATCAAGAATGTGTTTTACGAACAAATACAGATAAGGAAACAAATTGTATGCGTGTATGGTCAAATGAAGTGCGTAGTGGTGACTCTGATAATCTTGAGGCAAGGGCAGCAGCTTATTATTGGCGTAATCTTTTTTCTGATTATCCTGATTTTGTTCGTGATAGGGAGGGGACACCACCCAATAATCTCTTAAATTATGGCTATGCCATTTTACGTGCGGTTATAGCAAGGGCTTTAGTAGGAAGTGGTCTGTTGCCTACTTTGGGTATACACCATCATAATCGGTACAACGCCTACTGTCTTGCAGACGACATTATGGAGCCGTATCGTCCTTATGTAGATCAACTTGTTATAGATATTCTTCAAAAAAATGAGGAAGTCACTTTTCTATCTAAAGAGTTGAAAATGGAGTTGTTAAGTATTCCGATGATTGATGTCGTCGTGAATGGGAAACGTAGTCCATTGATGGTTGCAGCTCAGCAAACCACAGCTTCACTAGCAAAGTGTTTTGCAGGGGAGATACGTCGCATTAGTTATCCAGAAATGTAAAATCTATCATGTCCAACTTTTACCGTCTCAGTGAATATCGTATTATGTGGATTCTAGTATTCTTTGATTTACCGACAGAAACAAAGAAGGAAAAGAAGGCATATCTTGATTTCCGTAAATCTTTGATGAAGGACGGTTTTACAATGTTCCAGTTCTCCATTTATGTTCGGCACTGTGCAAGCATTGAAAATGCTGAGGTTCATATGAAGCGTGTGAAGGCTTGCCTTCCTAAACATGGAAAAGTTGGTATATTGTGTATTACGGATAAGCAGTTTGCTAACATTCAGCTGTTTTATGGAGAGAAACCTAAAGCTCCTAATGCACCGGGGCAGCAATTAGAACTTTTCTAATTCAAACCTTATAGAAAACGAAAATCCCACTCACTTAGAGTGGGATTTTGTTTTGTGGCATCTTTTTATTTTTCTTCTAACAACGCTATATCATTTTGATAACCAAAGCCTTGCATGTAATGAGTTGTTGTTGCTACCACAAAGGTACGTATTTTCAAGCAAATCACAACAGTATTAAATGACTGTGTTTCAGACAATTAGTTGTTGTTGCTACCACAAAGGTACGTATTTTCAAGCAAATCACAACGGTATAGGGGGGCTTCTCTAAAGCCCCCCAGTTGTTGTTGCTACCACAAAGGTACGTATTTTCAAGCAAATCACAACCGGATTACGCCTCGTTAAATATGCTTGTGCGTTGTTGTTGCTACCACAAAGGTACGTATTTTCAAGCAAATCACAACATCAGCGCATATGTCAAAGCCGCTTAGCAGTTGTTGTTGCTACCACAAAGGTACGTATTTTCAAGCAAATCACAACGCAGCCCATTGTATCTGTTGCAAGAATAGCGTTGTTGTTGCTACCACAAAGGTACGTATTTTCAAGCAAATCACAACACTTCGCAGAGCGGAAAGCTGTGCGGTGTTGTTGTTGTTGCTACCACAAAGGTACGTATTTTCAAGCAAATCACAACTCCGAGAGAGTACTTGGTTATATTGATTATGTTGTTGTTGCTACCACAAAGGTACGTATTTTCAAGCAAATCACAACAAACGAAACTGCGTTAGGTTACTTACGTAGTTGTTGTTGCTACCACAAAGGTACGTATTTTCAAGCAAATCACAACACGATCAACCAAGAGATGCTTTTAAATGGCGTTGTTGTTGCTACCACAAAGGTACGTATTTTCAAGCAAATCACAACGTAAGCAGTTAGGGTAAATATATAAAAGAAGTTGTTGTTGCTACCACAAAGGTACGTATTTTCAAGCAAATCACAACGCAGCGCAATAGATTTTAATAAGAAAATAGGTTGTTGTTGCTACCACAAAGGTACGTATTTTCAAGCAAATCACAACGGTAACTCCTCGACACTCTTTCGCAACTCGGTTGTTGTTGCTACCACAAAGGTACGTATTTTCAAGCAAATCACAACTGTAGTCCTCAACTTGTGCCGCCTTTTCGTGTTGTTGTTGCTACCACAAAGGTACGTATTTTCAAGCAAATCACAACTATTACCAAAACTTTTAAGTATTTTTTTTGTTGTTGTTGCTACCACAAAGGTACGTATTTTCAAGCAAATCACAACCGAGGGGACAAAGACCCTAAAGGCTATGGTGTTGTTGTTGCTACCACAAAGGTACGTATTTTCAAGCAAATCACAACTTGCTATAAACATCAATGGATAGGTAGGCGGTTGTTGTTGCTACCACAAAGGTACGTATTTTCAAGCAAATCACAACGGATCATCCTTTATGCTCTGTAGTAGCTTTGTTGTTGTTGCTACCACAAAGGTACGTATTTTCAAGCAAATCACAACAGAGGTGTTTTCCTCAATCTCCTTAGAGATGTTGTTGTTGCTACCACAAAGGTACGTATTTTCAAGCAAATCACAACATCTGAGTTCACGCAGAATCTTCTCTGCTAGTTGTTGTTGCTACCACAAAGGTACGTATTTTCAAGCAAATCACAACTGACACTACTAAGCGCCCTCATTATCATCTGTTGTTGTTGCTACCACAAAGGTACGTATTTTCAAGCAAATCACAACATAATTTGTTATGCTTGATTATTTTTATCTGTTGTTGTTGCTACCACAAAGGTACGTATTTTCAAGCAAATCACAACTTAACAAACAAACCGATTTTGAGTACATTTGTTGTTGTTGCTACCACAAAGGTACGTATTTTCAAGCAAATCACAACTAACACGAGGTAGATTGGAAGTTGACTTCAGTTGTTGTTGCTACCACAAAGGTACGTATTTTCAAGCAAATCACAACATTCATCCCGCGCTATTCCGGGTATAAAAGTTGTTGTTGCTACCACAAAGGTACGTATTTTCAAGCAAATCACAACTGCTAAGGTAAGGTTAAGGCTTTCAACTTGTTGTTGTTGCTACCACAAAGGTACGTATTTTCAAGCAAATCATAACGGGCTTTTTAACGCTAATTAACTTTAAAAAGATATTTAGATTTTGAAGTTTAATATTAATTATATACCTTTGCACCAGATCATAAGAATATGGTTTAGGGACAGGGTCGAAAGATCGTGTACCACCAAGGGGCGCTCTAAGCGTCCCACTTTTTTATGTTTTTCTTATCCCCCTTTCTTTTTTTACGTAGTGGTAGATTTGTTCTATTATATATAATTATTGTTGTTACTACCACAAAGGTACGTATTTTCAAGCAAATCACAACGGGCTTTTTAACGATAGTTAACTTTAAAAAGAGATTTAGATTTTGGAGTTTAATATTAATTATATACCTTTGCATCAGATTATAGTAATATGGTTTAGGGACAGGGTCGAAAGATCGTGTACCGCCCAAGGTCGTTCTTTAGCGGCCTTATTTTTTTATGTTTTTCTTATCCCCCTTTTCTTCTTTTACGTAGTGGTAGATTTGTTCTACTATATATAATTATTGTTATTGCTACTACAAGAGTACGTGATTTCAAGCAAATCACAACAATTCATCCATGCTCTTTTATATGCGCTTAGTTGTTGTTGCTACCACAAAGATATGATTCCTGGGGCAGATAAATAATGCTCAACCCCCTAATATAGTTTTGTTTTAATTTGCTGTCACATTTAACACTTTGTGTAATGGGCTTATTTTTAGGAGTTTGTATGCTCAAAAGCGGTGACGGGAGTGACAGCAAATTTGTTTTTTGTCCCTTATATTCATTTTACTTTTTCATTTTTGGCATACTATTTTCCGCATGTAATTAACATTTTTATGGTAAAAAAAATGTGTTGATAGTTGTTTGCTAAAAGATAAAATACTATATTTGCGGCATAAATTTCTATTTACCGAGTTCGAAAATTACTATTTGAGCGGTTTAATACTGCCAATCTATTACTAATATCTAAACAATGTTGACGATGAGTCCATTAGACTATGTAAAGACTTTTAATGAGTTTCTGTGGAACAGTTTTCTCATGTATGCACTTTTAGGAGTTGGTATTTTCTATACTGTCTACCTTGGTTTCCCACAAATTCGCCATTTGAATTTGGCGTTCAAGTATGCCTTTGGTCCCGTTTTTAAGAAGAAAAAGCCAGGTGAAAAGAAGGTTAACTCTTTCCAGGCATTGGCTACTGCCGTAGCAGCTCAGGTCGGTACGGGTAATATTGGTGGTGTTGCTACTGCCGTTGCCACTGGTGGTTTGGGTGCTATTTTCTGGATGTGGGTATCAGCTTTGTTGGGTATGAGTACTATCTTCTCCGAGGCTGTGCTTGCCCAGAAGTACAAGAAAGAGTTTCATGGTGAGACGGTTGGCGGCTCAGCTTACTATCTTTACTATGGTCTTGGCAGTAAGTGGCTGGCAGTTTTCTTCTCTGTTGCCATTGTCATAGCCCTTGGTTTCGTGGGTAATATGGTGCAAGCCAACTCTATTTCTATTGCTTTGACGAATGCTTTCCACATCCCATCTTATATAATAGGTATTATTCTTGCAGCTGTTGTGGCAGTGGTTGTCATTGGTGGACAGCGTCGAATCACTGCTATTGCAGAGCTTTTAGTACCTTTCATGGCTATTGTTTACATTGTTGGTTCACTGATTATCATCTATATGTTTGCTGATCAGTTGCCTTCAGTCATCCGTACCATCTTCCACGATGCCTTCTCTCTCCAGTCAGCAGCCGGTGGTGCAGCTGGTACAGTGATGAAGTATGCCATCCGTTATGGTGTTGCCCGTGGTTTGTTCTCTAATGAGGCAGGTATGGGTTCCACCCCACATGCACATGCTTTGGCTGATGTTAAGGATCCTTCAGAGCAGGGTTTCGTCGCCATGGCAGGTGTATTTGTTGACACAGTACTCATCTGTACCTCAACAGCTTTCGTCATCATGCTTACCGGTTCTTATCATAATACAGCATTGAAGTCGGTTGCTATTACGCAGCAAGGCTTCGAGATAGCTTTTGGTGAAGGTGGTATTATCTTCCTTGCCATCAGTCTTATCTTCTTTGCTTTCACCACGATTATCGGCTGGTATATGTTTGCTGAGATGAACATCAAGTTCATGTTTGGTAAGAAAGGAATCCTTGCTTATCGTGCATTGGTAGTAGGATTCGTCTTCTTGGGCTGTCTTTTCGCAGCTGATTTGGTATGGGAGTTAGCCGACACCTTCAATGGTTTGATGGTCATTCCTAACCTTATAGGTATCATCTTCCTTGCTCCACAGGTGAAGAAGATATACTCTAACTTCTTAGCAAACCGTAAAAAGAAAAGTTCTTAAGGTTTTTAGCCATTATTTTTGTTATTCCTTGTTCATTGCAAAGCTTATAGCGATGAGTCTGAACAATGGACTTATTTAGGGGGGAATAATCCATGGTGAGTTGCGATAATATTGCAACTCACCGCTTTTTTGTTGTTATTTCTTATGCTTTATAAGATTATTCCTGGTTCTCTTTATTGTCATTTACTAATCATTGCACACTCATGTGCAATCTACTGTTTAATTCACAACAAAGTGAAGGATAATCTTTGGGTTATTTGTTTATAATCATCAAAAAAAAGCGATGACCTTCACAGGCGATCGCTTTATCTTTTGATAGGCATTAGTCTTCTAAGGTAAAAAGATTGTTTTCAGGATAACGATACAAAGATATGGTATTTTTTCGTTACACACAAACTTTATTTCGTCTTTTTTTCGTTGTTTTTTTTGTGTGCGAACACATTGTAACTCTTTGACTATCTGTCGTGTATGAGATAAAATTTTATTGATATTTTGCGCCTATTTTGCTCACTTTTGCTTCTGCTTTCTTGCTCTTTCGTTCCTTACGAGGGGGGGGATGGAGTAATGGGGTAGGGCTTCCTGGTATTTATTCTTTGGTGTTTTGTCTTTCACGTTTATAGTCTTTGCTATCCCAGTTCAGTGTCTTTGCTTTTCATGTTTATAATCTTTGCCATCCTTGTTCGGTGTCTTTGTCAGTCACGATCCCGGCTCTTTGTAGGATTGGCGCATGAAGTAATAGCATGTAGGGGTGATGAAGATAGCGAGTAAAGCCATGGCAACAGTGAGGAAGAAGGAACCCCATAGCAGGTCAACGTTATCAAGTATAGCGATGAGAGTGATGTATATGAGATTTAAACCGTTGGCAAACATGATTTCCAGAAAAGCCATTACCGCCCAGTGGTGATTGCTCCACCGCCATGTCAACAGACTGCTTACGAGATAGAAACCAGCGATAGGTGTGGCGTAGAGGAGCATCTCTCCGTCCACCAGCGCATGCAGATCAGCGTTTAAGAAAGCAATGATTGCCTGATTGATAATAACCAACAGAGCAACCATCACAAGGTTTATGCGTATGAAACCCTTGAATGGTTGCCCCCATTTAATAGTTCTTTTGCCCATAGGCATACGATTGTGTAAGCCCTTAACGCCAGTTTACTTGTGTTATTCTGTTGCCCTTGATCGTAGCAGAGATAACATAATTGCGTTTCGACTTACCACCTTGACGGTCGATATCCAGCGTTGCAGGAACCTTTACCTTCAGCTCTTCGTCGTTGTCACCCTCCTTTGTTACTTCAGCAGGTGAGCCCAGATGCCAGTTAATGGTCTTCACATCAGCCTGGTAAAGCTTGTCTTTCATATACTTCTGAATATCTTTTGCCGTTGCACCACCTGCTCCGAGGAAGTTCAGTTGTGATGCTACAGCCCCTGCAATCTTATCACTGCTCTTGCTGTTCATACCCTGCAACAACTGACGCAGCACGCTAACCGCCTTTGATTTGTCACCTTCTGTTGCCGTATGTACAAGCAAAACCTTCAGTTTCTCGTCTGCTTCCTTGCTATGTGCACCATCTGGATGTTGCGCTTTATAGCCTAAGAAAGCGTCTTCGCTGCCCTTTGCCACTGCTGCAGCCCAGTCAATCTCGTCAATCTTAGCAAGTAATTCCTTGCGATGAGGCGTGTTAGGATGCTTGGAGAGATATTCCTGATAAGCCTCCTTAGAGTTACTTGTCATCATGCTTGTCCACTCCTGCGTGTCATTCTGTAGCGAATTCAACCGTGCAGAGATACTGTCACGATGCGTTTTCGGTGCATCTGGATTGTTTTCCAGGTAATCCTGCAACACGGTTGGTTCATTACTGCCAATCGCCTGTGCGTAAGCATCCTGCTCTTCGTTGGTTCTGTTCTTGTTAACTCCCTGATTATAGAGGAACAACAGTATGCCTGCCGTGATGATAGCGATGAGCAGTGAGATGGCAAGCGAGCTGTGACTGCGCTTCTGTTGCTTCTGTTTCTCGTCGTCGTCATGGTTCTTTACGACTCTTTCAGCAGCTGCTATGACCTCCTCATCGGCGTTATCGTCCATGATGAAGTCGGCATCCACCGTCTCTTCCTCGTCTTCATTCTCCTTCTGGGGATCCTCTTCGTTGTCCGTTGGTTCGGTCATTACGACCTCCATTGGTATCTGTTCTTCAGTTGAATCAGTTGGTTCTACGGGTTTCTGCATGGGTTCTTCCTGTGAAGCTGACCCCATGTCATGGTGCCCTGTCTCCGTATGGTGGCAGTTCGGACACATCCCTTCCTCCTTGAGATAGAGTTCTCCACAGTTGGAACATTTGATGAGATGCCCGGCAATCTCTACGCCACAGCTTGGGCATACAGGTGCCTTATCGCTCACTTGATGGCCACATTCAGGACATTTAATTATCATTTTCTTTAGAGTATCTTATTCGTTAGTGTGATGGTTAAAAAAGTCTGATGATGCCAGACGGCGTGTCTTATCGCCGTCGTCGGTATCTTAGTTCGCGCATACTGTGCTTTCCCATGAGTCGGCTCTTGTCCACATAGCCGTTCACACCGTTGATTCTGCCTTTTCCGGTGTACTGCCATGCAAAGATGTCTCTGCCGTCCTGCAGCACGGGTTCACGTGTTGTGTACTGCGCAATGAATAGTTTATATCCGTCCAATGCCCCACTGAGGTATCGGTCATAGAAGTTCGTGTAAGTGTAAACGAGCGGTCGTACACCGTATTCCTGCGTCATGAGCACGAGGAATTTCTGCAGACTGTCTCGTAAGTCCTCCCTGCTTAGTCCTCCCGTTGTCTCTATGTCGACCATAGGAATGAGGTCTTGATCCTGCGGACGGCACTGCATGCGGAAGTTCCTAAGCTGTTCTGCCTGTGGCTGAGCAGGCCGATAGAAGTGGTATGAACCCACGTTCATACCGTATCGTTGTGCTGCCTCGATGTTATCAAGGTAACGTTGGTCGATTCTTGAGCCTCCTTCTGAAGCTTTCAGATATACGTAATTAAGCTTATGGTTGCTGTTTTGAGCCACAGTCTCCCACCATACATCACCCTGATAATGACTCATATCCAGTCCGTGGATATGGCTGCAGGTGTCTTCACATTGTATGTTGTATTGTGCCTTTGCGTTGTTGAATGTGAGCAGACAAGTTATGATAATTAATATATATTTAATCTTCATACATGCAAAGTTACTGATTTCTATTGAAATAGAAGTAGTAAAGGTGGGTATATTTGGTTTTTTTAAGCCACTGGCAGCCTCTTCTCCATGAATAGGGTGGGTCGGTAGCGACGGGAATATGTGCTTTTTTGTCTCTGTTTCCGTAGGGAAGAGAGTGGGAAAGACTGATTAAATGAGGCTGAATGGTCATTTGTTATGCGCGATGAAATAACCTTACAAAAATCGGATGAGTAATGATTGCAAAATGAACGATAATCGTGAAAAACCGCCTATGTAACCTTCAAGTTATCAATAGGTTACAAAGGGGTTTGTAAAAGGTGCCCTTTTGCGTTGCAAAACATGCCCTTTTACACATCAAAAGAT
>ERZ772920.1528-NODE-1528-length-11605-cov-6.272900_pt1 | contig 11605 bp, 10 predicted proteins | sample MGYA00511469_ERZ772920 | MGnify/ENA primary metagenome ERZ772920 (study PRJEB29015, sample SAMEA2738069) | human oral metagenome | biome: human oral; feature: human-associated habitat; material: saliva | place: China | collected 2216 ... | reverse complement strand
AACAATTTCTATTCCATATCGATCAATCAATCGAACTAAGTATTTAATATTAGAAACGCCGATATCGTATTTCTGTGAAAGTTTCTTTAAGCTTTTACCTTGTTTTCTTAGTTGATAAATTTCTATTTTATCTTCATAAGTTAATTTCATTAAAAAACACCCCAAAAGTTAGATTTTTCATGTCTAACTTTTGGGGTGCAGTACAGCTAACAGGATTTCTCTCTTCATTTTATTCTAATGTTTAGTATCCTTGAGGATTATTTTTTTGCCAATTCCAAGAATCACGAACCATGTCGTTTAAGTCTTTTTCAGCAACCCAACCTAGAACTTCTTTTGCTCGACTTGCATCTGCATAACAAGTCGCAATATCTCCAGCACGGCGTGGGCAAATTTTATATGGAATCTCTACATTATTTTCTTTCATAAATGCATGAACTAAGTCTAATACACTGTAGCCAATTCCTGTACCTAAGTTATACACTTTAGCTCCAGGGTTTCCAATATTATCTTTCACTGCAAGAACATGTCCTCTTGCTAGATCCACAACGTGAATATAGTCTCGAACCCCTGTTCCATCATGTGTATCATAGTCATCCCCGAACACACTTAACTGTGGTAATTTACCAACTGCTACTTGTGTAATATAAGGCATTAAGTTGTTTGGAACTCCATTTGGATTTTCACCAATTAACCCACTTTCATGAGCTCCAATTGGATTGAAATAACGTAAGTTCGTTACAGACCATTCTTTATCAGAAAAAGCTACGTCATTTAAAATTTGTTCTAACATCACTTTTGTATATCCATAAGGGTTTGTCGCACTTGTTGGCATTCCTTCTTTAAATGGTACTGTATTATTCATTCCATAAACCGTTGCACTTGAACTGAAAACAATATTTTTCACGCCAAAGTTTCTCATGACATCTAATAACACTAATGTACCTGTAATATTATTATGATAATATTCTAATGGTTTTACAACAGATTCTCCCACTGCTTTGAAACCTGCAAACTGAATCACGCAATCAATTTTTTCTTTTGAGAATACTTCTGTTAAAAAGTCATGATCTAAAATAGATCCTTCATAAAACGGAAATTCTTTTCCTGTGATTGTTGTTAATCGTTTTAATACTTCAGGTGAACTATTAGAAAAATCATCTAAAATAACAACTTCATACCCCGCTTTATCTAATTCTACTACTGTATGAGAACCGATATAACCTGCTCCCCCTGCAACTAAAATAGCCATTGCTATTCCTCCTTATACTTTTATAATACGTCTTCTGTATGATCTGGTTGTAACGTTAAAATACGTGGACCATCTTTTGTAATCGCTAATGTATGTTCAAATTGGCAACTTAATCCACCATCTAATGTGTGCGCTGTCCAACCATTACTTTCCATTTCTGATTTCCATGTTCCAGTATTTACCATTGGTTCGATTGTAATGACCATTCCTTCTTTTAAGCGAAGACCTTTTCCTGGTTCGCCATAGTGAGGAACAGATGGACTTTCATGAATCGTTGGTCCAATTCCATGTCCGATAAATTCACGAACAACTGAGAACCCTTCTTTTTCTACATACGTTTGAATCGCATGACCAATATCCCCAATACGATTGCCCACTTGTGCTTGTTGAATCCCTAAATAAAGTGCTTTTTTCGTCACTTCATATAAACGGTCTAATTCTGGAGTAGATTCTCCAACAATATAACTCCAACAAGAATCGGATAACGCTCCTTTTAAGTCTACACAGAAATCAACTTTTACTAAATCTCCTGATTTCAATGGTTTACGACGAGGGAATCCATGACAGATTTCGTCATTAATACTTGTACAAGTAGCATATTTATATCCCTCATATCCAATTTGTGGAGCTGAACCACCTGCTTCTTCAATTTTCTTTTGAACAAATTGGTCAATTTCCCAAGTTGTTACTCCCGGTTTAATAAAGTCTCGTAATGCAACGTGAATAGACGCTAATAATGAACCAGATTCGTTCATCGCTTCGATTTCACGATTTGATTTTAATGTAATCATATTTCAATTCCTTTCTTTTGAACTCTACAACATTATAGCATAGCTTTTTAGAAAATGTTTGAAATTAAATGAATTCCAAACAATTCTTTTTATTTCCTTAATAATTCCTTTATAAAGCAAAACGAAGTTACTAAAATCGTAACTTCGTTTTACCTCTTTGGGAGAAAAGATATAAGGGAAAAGCTATAGAATGGCTAAAATAATGAAGTTCAAAATGAATAACCCTGTTGCTACCCATAAAATTGGGTGAACTTCTTTAGATTTGCCTGTTAATGTTTTAATGAAGCAGTAGAAGATGAAGCCTGCTGCAATTCCGTATGAAATGCTGTAGCAAAGAGCCATAAAGATTCCTGCAAAGAATGCTGGAACTGCTTCGTCTAAATGATCCCATTGTACATCTGCAAAAGATGATAACATCATAACCCCTACAATAATTAGCGCTGGAGCTGTTGCTGCTGCAGGTACGATTCCTACAAATGGTGCTAATAATGCTGAAGCGGCTAATAATGCTGCTGTAGTTACAGCTGTTAATCCAGTACGTCCACCTGCTCCGATACCTGCTGCACTTTCTACATAAGTTGTTGTATTACTTGTTCCGAAAACTGCCCCGATTGAAGTTCCAATCGCATCTGCAAATAAAGCTCTATCCATTTTAGAAGAGAAGCCTGAACCTTCTTCTAACATTCTTTCATCTTCTGCTGAGAAGATTCCAGTCTTACGACCTGTTCCAATAAACGTTCCTAATGTATCAAATGTATCCGATAAACTAAATGCGAAAATCGTCATTAATACTAATGGTAATTTTGCAGGGTTTGAGAATAATTTACCCATTCCATCAGGACCAAACGCTGCAAATAATGTTACTTGTAAATCTGAGAATGCTGCAGCTAATGAATTTTGAGACCAATTCACAGTTGATAAATCAACGACACCCATTGGAATCGCTAATAAAGTTGTCACAACAATCCCAATTAGGATAGCTCCACGAACATTTCTAATGACTAAGATAACTGTAATTAATAAACCAATTAACGCTAATAATGCATCACTTTGAGTAAAGTTCACTAATGAAGGAACAATTCCACCATTAGAAGTCACAGAAAATACTCCACCTTTAAAAGATTCTACAGTTGCTTGATACGGTTGGTTATTAATCGTAGCAATCGTTTTTGCATCTGATAAGAAACTTAATAAGTTCGCATTTTTCAAACCGATATAAGCAACGAACACCCCAATCCCACCACCGATGGCATGTTGCATACTAACTGGAATGGCTTGAATAATCATTTTACGAATTTTTGTTACTGTAATAAAGACATTTAATAATCCACAAATAAATACCATTGCTAATGCTTCTTGCCAAGTAAAGCCTAATCCGAATACGACAGTAAATGTAAAGAAGGCATTCAATCCCATCCCTGGTGCTAACGCATACGGTACATTGGCGAATAATCCCATCACTAATGTACTAACAACTGCTGCCACAATGGTGGATAGGAAGACTGCTTGGAATGGCATTCCTGTTTGACTAAGAATACTAGGGTTTACAAAGATAATATAAGACATTGCGAAAAATGTCGTAAGCCCCGCTAAAAGTTCCGTTCCAAAAGTTGTGTTATTTTCTTTTAATTTAAAGAAATTTTCCATGAAGTTTCTAGCTCCTTTAATTGTTTTATTAAGAACGAGGTTAGTATACTTCATTATTGTTTGAAAATCAATACAAAATACGTATGTTTTTATTATTTATATAAATTAATGTACGTATTTTTGTTTCCATTTTGCTTTTCAACATAAAAACTAGACTTTGAAAATAAAATAAAACGAACAACTGACACCTTTGATGGTGAAAGTTGTTCGTTTGGAGAGAGATGACTATTTTATATCAGACTATTTTTCTGCATTCCACACTGGGAAGTATTGTCCTGGTCCAATTTCATTCATTTTCTTCGCTACATCATCTGCTTGGAATAATTCAACAATTTTTTTGTATGTTGGATTATCAGCATCTTTAGCATTTGCAGCAATGATATTGAAACGATCTTTTGGAATTGTATCTAAGTGATCAGCATCTGTGAAGATATAATCTTCTACTTTTAATCCTGCATCTTGAGCCATTGAACCATTGATTGAAGCTGCATCTACATCTTGTAATAAACGAGGTGCTTGAGCTGATTCTGCTTCAATAATTTCTAAGTTACGTGGATTGCTTGTAATATCAGCTAGAGAGGCTTTTGTTCCTACTCCATCTTTTAATGTAATTAATCCTTCTGTTTCTAATGCTACTAAAGCACGACCTTGAATCGCTACTTCTTTTGGTACTAATACTTTTGCATTTTCAGGTAAATCTTTTAATGATTTATATTTTGTTGAGAAATAATATAATGGCACGATAAATGTTGTTCCGATTTCTTTTAAATCAGTCCCTTTATCTTTATTCCATTGTGCTAAATATGCACGGTGTTGGAACGCGTTCATTTGTACAGAACCTTCTTCAAGAGCTGTATTTGGTAATACGTAGTCGTTCATTTCTACAACTTCGATATTAATATTTTCTTTTTTCGCTTTTTCCGCTACGTAATCCCAGATTTCGTGCGCTGCGCTACCTACTACGGCAACTTTAACTGTTTGTGCTGGTGCTTCTGTTGTTTTAGAAGCCTCGCTTGATTGTTGTGAACTTTGATTTCCGCACGCTGCTAATGTGAATGCCGCAACGGCTGTTAATAATACGTTTTTAATTTTCATATTGTTTTTCCTCCGATTTTATAAATTTGTTGTGTTAGTTGCGAATTAATTTGACACATTCCTCCATCCTGTCGAACACAATAAAAAAATCCTCTGCCCCAAAAAGGACAAAGGACGATCATTTCAAAAATACCGTGTTACCACCTTTATTCGTTTATCCATCACTAGACAAACCTCACCCGATTCCACGCCTGTGCATTGAAATCGTACCGCTATAACGGGCGCCCCGTACTTCCCTTACAATTGTTCAGAAAGTCCGCTCAATGGCCATCTTCCCCATTTCGTCACTACTTAGTTCCACCACCCCTAAGCTCTCTACTCAGTGCCTCGATGAGTACTCTCCATCTCATTGCGTTATGGATTCCATTATACGCCCATTCTTTTCGATGTCAACAAAACTCTTTTGTTTATAGACATTTGTTTTTGAAATAGAAACAAAACCGCTAAACTGACCCCAGCACAAAGAAAACCTCCATACGAGAAGTTCGTGTAGAGATTCAAATATTCTTATTTAGCAGAAGTTGTTGTTGTTTCAGAATCAGCTGTTTGTAAGAAATTCTTTAAAGCATTTTGTAAGCTTTCGTCTGTGATTTTCACGTCCGCAGCTTTCACTAAATCAACCATTGTTTGGTGTAAGTATGCAGAATCTTTCAATTTCGCATCTAACATTTCTTTTTCCATTTGTTCTTTCATTTCATCAAATGGTTTCTTCTCTTCTTTAGATACTAACTTAATGATGTGGTATCCGAATTGAGTTTGAACTGGAGTTTCAGTGATATCTCCGGCATTCTTCAAGTCGTAAGCTGCTGTTGAGAATTCAGGTACCATGTCTGAACGTTTGAATGGTCCAATTTGACCGCCTTTTGCAGCTGTACCAGTATCCGCAGAGTTTGCTTTTGCTAGTTCCGCAAAGTCAGCACCATCTTTTAATTGTTGAATTAATTCTTCAGCTTTTGCTTTTGCAGCTGCTTTTTCTTCATCAGATGCATCAGCTTTTGCTGCAATTAAGATATGTTGAACTGTAATTTGTGGTTCCCACGCATCATAGTAAGCTTTGATATCTTCTTCTGAGAAGTTCGCTGCTTTCTTCACTGCTTCTGTCATTAATTTATTTAAGTATAGCGTTTGACGGTATGCGTCTACAGAAGTAATTCCGCTTTGTTGTAAAGCCGCTAATAACCCAGGTTCGCCACCGTATTGAGCTACTAATTTAGCCACTTCTTCATCTGCAGCTGTTTTAAGAGATTTTGCATCTTCAATAGATCCTTCTAGTACTTTTGTTAATACTAAACGTTGTAGTGTTTGTTCTCCAACTGTGTCTTTCATTGCTGTCACAAATTCATCTTTTGTAACGTTACCGTATTTAGTAGTTGCAACGTTTTCTGATGAGCCATTTGAGCAAGCCGCTAATGCGAAAGTTGATGCAAGCGCTAATGCTCCTACGAATTTTTTCTTCATAAAATTCCCTCTCCAATCGGTTTTCTTTTTAGTCGATGTTATTAATATACCACAGTTTGATGCACTTGCCTATTTTTCTAGCCATCTCTTACTTTTTCTTAACTTTCTAAAAAAAGAGCCAGGACCTATCGCCTGACTCTTCATTAAGTTAAGTTTAGTTCAAAAAATAGTGTGATTATTGTAATACACGGATTGTGATTGTACGACGTCCGAAGTTGTATACATCATTCAAGTTTACTAAGTGTACGTCAATTCGATTTCCGTAAATGGCACCGCCTGTATCTGCAGCACGGAAAATACCATATCCTGGAATCTCAACATATGATCCTAATGGAATCACGCTTGGGTCAACCGCAATTACGTTTGGTTCACTTACAAGGTTTGTTCCATCAGCTGTGTAGTTTGATAAACCAGCTTCGTTATATGAGTAAGCTGTTGCTTCAACTGTTAAGTAGTAACCACCTTGGTTTGAAGAAGCGGCAGCTGCTTGTGTTGTTTCAGTTGCCTGAGTCGCTTGGGCAGCTTGTGTTGTTTCAGTTGATTGTGCTGCTTGCGTTGTTTCTGCTGCTTGTGTAGTCGCTTGAGTCGTTTCAACTTCTTCAACTTCATTGTTGTCTTGAACACGATATGAATGTTGTGATGTTCCGTTATCCACTGTCACTTCTTTTTGGTCAGCTGAGAAACGTAACACTGTTCCTGGGTAAATAAGGTTTGCATCTTGAATTTCGTTCACTTGAACTAATGTATCTAATGATGCACCAGTCGCTTCAGAAATGACTGATAATGTATCTCCCCATTTGATTGTGTACTCTTGTACACCTTTATCGTCTGTTTTTACATCTTGTTTTACTTGTTCTACAGTACGTGCTGTCCATTCTACTTCGTTGGCACTTGCTGTTGTTGCTGAAAATCCTGCAAAACTAAATAAAGCAAGTGATGCTGTCACCATCATGAATTGTTTCTTGATTGGTTTCATATTTTCCTTTCCGATTTCCGACTTTTTCTAAAGTCAAAAACCTCGTTCGCTTGGATTTTTTGGGTTGCGAACTTAATTGATGCTAATTATTTTAGCACAGGAAAAACTTAAAATGTTGATTTTATGCGGTTTGTTAAGGCCACTTAATTTTTTTGACTTTTTCTGATGTTATTGTTACAAACGAATGACAAGAACATATGTTTCTGTAATAGTTGACACCAGTCTGTAACACGTTCGTAGAATTTTCTTACATTATCGGTCATACTTTCTTCATTTATTACACTGTTTTTTGTTCCTTTTTGAGGTAAAAAGCTATCAATTCGCACTTTTTCATGCATCCAAGACATCAAAAAAGACCTCCCTATTCATCCTTAGGAAGGTCACTAAACATTCGTTAAGCCGTTTGATTTAATTCACTCATTTGAATCGTTTGATCGATATTTTCTTTCAACGCTTCAGGAAGATGGTGCGTTACCCATAGAACTGTCACACTCTTATCTTCTAAGATTGGTTTCAACACCTCAATGGTTGTCTTTTCATCTAAGTTGGAGCTGACTTCATCGAGCAAGAAGACTTTTGGTTGTTTCATCAATCCACGCGCGAAGGCAATGCGTTGCAACTGCCCGCCGGATAGATCTGTATTTTTGTCTCCAATAACTGTATCCAACTGATTCGGTAATGCTAGAACCGTATCTTTTAATCCAACTTGTTGTAAGACTGTAAAGAGCTTCTCATCCTCAACAGGCTTATCGAAACATAAATTCTCACGAATAGTCGCACTAAAGAGATGAGGTTTTTGGCTAATATAACAAATTTTTTCGTACAAGATTTCAGGCGACGCAGAATTAACATCAATTCCATCTACAATAATTTCACCAATATAACCACTTAATTTGCCACTGATTAGATTCATTAATGTCGATTTACCACTACCACTTTCACCTAATAATACGTATTTTTTATTTTCGACAACGTTTAGTGATATATCACGTAGAATAAGCTGGCTCTGATATGAAAACGAAAGATTATTGATTGCAATCATTGTTCCCTGTTTCTCTTTGGAATTAGAGGACTCTTTTATTGCCCCTTCCTTTAATTCCTTGAACCGATTTAACAACGGCTCTGTACTTTGAATCATAGCAACGTATTGACTAATGTTGGCTATCATATTGAAAATGGTTGAAGCTAAGGCCGTTGTAGTTACAATGCTACCTACACTCATTTCTGATTGCAAGATTAGATATCCTGTTAGCAGAAAAATAGACACTTGACTTATCACATTTCCGACTCCACCAGCAATTGCCACTTTTGCTAGAGTCTGGCTATAGCGGCAATGAGTGTCTCCTAACTGAGTGGATTGATTATTGATTTTTTCCAAGAAATAATTGAACTTTCTAAAAACAAATAAGGTTTCATATCCACTTAGCAAATCTGAAACTGTTTTTGAAAATTCTTCATTCGATATTGCTACTTCTTCTGTTTTGCTAGATAGCTCTTTCATAAACAACTTTGGTAAATAGGAGAGACATACAATCAAGACTAATGTGGCTACAATAAGTGACCAATGAAAACACGCCAACGCAATCATCGATAATAGTACGGAAATCATCCCTGCGATAAATTCTAACCCAATGGAGATTCCTTTTTTCTCAATTTGATCGATATCACTGGTAAACCAAGAAATATATTTCTGGCTATTTTTACTATAAAATTCCTCATAACTCGTTTTAGAAATAGCTAACGCAATTCGGTTTCGTAAATACGTGGCAATTCTCTGTGTAACAAATGCCTTGTACCGAATCATTCCATATTGAAATAACAAGAAGAATACAAATATCGTAATTAATATAAGGCCATTTTGAAAAAAATGTTCAAAATCAGATTGTACTAAATTATCAACTAATTTTGTATTCATTAAATTGGTCGACAAATTCAATCCTTCTATAATTATATATAAGAATAAACAAGCTATAATTTCTTTTTTGAATCTTCGTGCAATCTCAACCACTGGCCTCTCCTCCTAAACTACTCTATCTTATCTTTCGTCATTCTAAAAAACAGACATTATTCTTCTTCCTTTAAATAGATTCATTCGAATAGACTCAGTATAGTTTTCTCCTCACTTTTGTCATAAAAAGTAATCATATCGTGTTACTTGTGATTTAACTGCTCAGACAAAAATTGTCGATATAGCTTTCCTTTATGATTTTCTTCAAAATCATAGAAGAATTGAATAGATTTATTGCATAACTTTTCTCCGTCCGTTTTTTGATTTCGCTGAATCATTAATATTCCTTTGAAAAATTGTGCAGACATTTTTTCCGCATAAAAACCTTCTCTTTTTAATAATTGCTCAATTTCTTTTAAGATATCATCTCCATATTTAGAGCCTAGGAGAATGTCTTTCAATAAAATATTTAATAATAATTTCGATGCAATTTCGATATATCTTCTTTCTGAAGAAAAGTGATTCTTTTTCTTTCTCAACAAATGAACAAATTGATGGTTTTCTTCGGGAGAAAAGAATATTGTGAAATTCCCAAAAAGCTCAATTTCATATAAACCCCAATTCTCAATATCGAATAAGTAGTTTAAAATCTGACGTTTTGATATTTTCGATAACATTTGTCCATCCATCTCTGCAAGGAATGCTTCCATAAGAATTTTGTTATGTAAATGCCTTATATTCTTGCTTTTTTCGAACGCCTCTTCTTCGCGTTTTTTTAATACTTCCCATAAATAAGCATCATTTCCTTTTTTTGCTTTGATAACTTCATTCAAAAAATCTTTCTGACTATTCTCTCCTTGAAACAATTCCTCAAACTCACTAAAATAAATATTCATTCGTTCTAGTAACCGAAGGAATGTTGAGTCATTAACTTGACTCTCCCCTCTTTCATATCGAGATAAAAAATTCTTCGATAGAATTCCTTCTGCAAGTTGAGATTGTGTAAGATTCTTAGACAATCGTAATTTCTTAATGAAATACCCATTGTTTTCCATTTCTATTCTTCCTCATTCCAACAATAATGTGATTTATATCTATTATAATTTCTCAAAAGTTACAATTCAATATAAGGAATATGAAAGGAGGCTCTTTTTAAATGCGAAAATTTTTGATCGCTACTATAATTATTACTGGAATTATAACGGCAGCAATTGCTTCAAATGCCCTAAAGCGTAATGTTGCTTTGAACTCATATGAATTATTCGAAATTATCAACATTCGCGGGGGAGATTAAATTTCCATAAAGCAAGCAAAAAAGAGACTTCTATAGTTCATAGAAAGTCTCTTTTAATTTTTGTTGATTTCTTATAATTCACTCATTTGAATCGTTTGATCGATATTTTCTTTCAACGCTTCAGGAAGATGGTGCGTTACCCATAGAACTGTCACACTCTTATCTTCTAAGATTGGTTTCAACACCTCAATGGTTGTCTTTTCGTCTAAGTTAGAGCTGACTTCATCGAGCAAGAAGACTTTTGGGTGTTTCATCAACCCACGTGCAAAAGCAATTCGTTGCAACTGCCCGCCGGATAGATTTGAATCCCCATCACCTAAGACCGTATCTAATCCCTGTGGCAAGTTTCTTACGATAGAAGCGAGTCCCACTTTTTCTAAAGACTCCCACACTTCTTCGTCGGTATATGCTTCATTTAGCGTTACATTCTCACGAATCGTTGTCGCAAATACATGTGGTTTTTGAGCAATATAGACCATTTGACGATACAACTCATTATAGGACTGTTTCTTCACATCGACTCCAGCAAGTTTCACTTCGCCTAAATACTCCGTTAACTTGGCAGCGATAATATTTAACAGTGTTGATTTCCCTGTTCCGCTTTCGCCAGTAATCGCATATTTTTGCCCTTCATTAAAGCCAAGAGAAACATGATTTAAAATCACCTTTTCTCCGTAGTTAAATGAAACATCCTTCACTTCAATCAGAGTGCTTGGTTTCACTTCTGGTACTTCCTCTACAAGGGATGCAGGTTCTAATTGCTCATATTTTTTAAACAATGAATTTGTACTCTTAATCGAACCAATCTTCTGACTAATATTTCCGAGCACGTTGAAGATGGTACTACTTAATGCCATCGATGCGAGAATACTCCCGATACTTACTTCGCCAATATAAGCTAAGTAACCCGTTAATATGAATACGGAAATTTGGCTAAAGACATTCCCGATACCGCCACTAACGGCAACTTTTGCCATCGTTTTACTATAGTCGCGATGCGTATCTCCTACTTCAACGGATTTTTCATGGATTTTGTCTTTTAAATACGCTAACTTACGAAAGACGAATAGCGTATCATAGCCACTCAATAAGTCCGAAATGGATTTTGCGAATTTTTCATTGGCTTCTGACACTTTGATGGTTTTTT
>ERZ772920.1525-NODE-1525-length-11616-cov-8.753741_pt1 | contig 11616 bp, 6 predicted proteins | sample MGYA00511469_ERZ772920 | MGnify/ENA primary metagenome ERZ772920 (study PRJEB29015, sample SAMEA2738069) | human oral metagenome | biome: human oral; feature: human-associated habitat; material: saliva | place: China | collected 2216 ... | reverse complement strand
GCTGGCGCGGGTGCGCTCGCGGGCGCCGGGGCGGGGTCCACCTTCGTCAAGACGGTGACGGTTCGGTCGTCCTCGTCCGCGATGGACGAGGCCGGGGTCGGGGCATGCGAGGAGAAAACTGCGATCGGCGCGGCGCTGGTTTCATCCCCCTCATCGTCCTCGTAGGTGGCGGTGGGCCCCTCCACGCCCATGGCCTCGAAGGGAGTGGGGGTCAGGCGCAGCGAGGACTGGACGTGCTGCAGGGCGAGGGCGAATTCGCGCGCCGACTGGTAGCGCCGCTTGTGGTCTTTCGACATGGCGATCGCGAGGATACGCTCAAGTTCCGCGGGCACATCGCTTCGACCGATGGCGGGAACAGGGGAGCGCAGCACCCGGTTGAGCACGGAGAGTTCACGGTTGTCTCCACCGGGAACCTCGAAGGGCGAGTGACCCGTCAGGATACCGTGCACGGTGGCAGCCAGAGAATAGACGTCGATCGTGGGCCCGAAGGGGCCTGTCCCGTCCTGCTGTTCGGGAGGCGCCCACGCGACGGAGAACCCGCCGGCTGTTTCCTCGTCCGTTCCTGTCTGCGCGGCGATGCCGAAGTCAGTGAGGACGGGGTGCCCGAACTGTGTGAACAGGATATTCATGGGCTTCACGTCGCGGTGAATGATCCCGCGCTGGTGAAGCGTCTCAACCGCTCCGGCGATGCGCACGCCGATGTCGAGCGCTTGCGACACGGGAATCCGGTGCTCTTTGGAGCGCTGGCCCAAGTGCGGGGGAGGACAGTATTCCATGACCAGGTAATGACGGCCGTCGTCCGTGATTCCCGCCGTGTAAAAGGACACGATGGACGGGTGGTTGGAGACGCGGGCCATCAGGTTGACTTCCGCGTCGAAGGCGGCCGAGGCCTGGGCATTGGAGTCCGGTCGCAGGACCTTGACTGCCACGTCACGCTGGGGCATCAGCTGGCGGAACAGGTAGACGTCGGCGAAGCCGCCCGAACCGAGGTGCCGGACGAACGTCGCGTTGGGAATCGCTGGGGGGTCAAGTGGCCGTCGCATTACTCCTCCATCCGGAACGAGATCTCTTCACCCAGTTCGACGACGTCTCCCGGTTTGAGCACCGTGGGAACGTTCTCGTCCAGGCGCACGGGGGCCTGCCCGGGGCGCGTCAGGTACGTTCCGTTATTGGAACCCAGGTCGTGCAGGCGCACGTCCCAGTCGTCGATCCGTAGCTCGCAGTGGCTGCGTGAAATCTGCTTGCGGGGGCTTGGGACGATGACCAGGCGCGCGGGTTGCCGGTCAGCCCCTGCACTCGATCGCGGGCGGCGCCCGATGATGATGTCCTGGTCCAGTGCCACTTCTTCCCCTGTTGACAAGATGATCCGGCCCAGGCTGGGGCGCGGGACGGTCACGGCGGTGCTGCCCAGCGGAGATGAGCAGATTCGGCACGACGAGGCATGGGTTGCGTTCGGGTGGCCTTTTTCGCACAAGACGGCCAGGACCTGCGGCCCGACCGCGGCGGGAGAGGCCTGCGCGGCGGGAGAGGCCTGCGCGGACGCAGCCTGCGATGACTCGTCGGGGTCAGAGTTGACGTGGCGGGCATAGTCGCGTAGCTCGCGGGCGCGCTGAGGGAGCGTCGTCATCCCATCGTGGTCGCCGTCCGCCGTGGCCTTCATGAAGCGGCGGTAGGCCGCGCTCGGCGTCGCCGTGGGGGTCGAGCGCGCGTCCGACGAGAACCCGGGGACGGAGTCGATGAAGAAGCCGCCTGGGGGCACGTCGATCGGAGGCTCGGGTTGCGTGGGCGTGACCGTGAGCGGAACGCTCGAAATAGGCAGGGACGAGGAGAGAGCGGGCGTGGGTTCTTGCTCAGCCTCCTGTTCGGTACCGGTGAAGGGGCCGTGGGATGGGGGAACGGGGACGGGGTCGTCGTCGATGACATCGGAGTTACGAACGTGACGAACGGCCGCGTCTTCGACGGTTCCCGCACGGGTCACGTCGTCGTAGAGGTACTCGTAGGGGGAGACACGATCCTCACTGCCCTGCTCCCCGGGCGCGTACCCCGGCTCCGCGTCGATGGCGGGGACAGACACCTGTTCCTCTCCGGGTTCGGGATCCGGTTGCGCGTCACCGGAGGAGACGCGGTCGTCACCTGGCGAGGATTCCTCCGTTTCTTCCTCGCGATCGTACCAGGGGATTTGCGTTTCCTCCCCCGTGTTTTCGGCCTGATCCGACGCCTCGGCTGCGGGAGCGTCCCAGTCGTGGTGGGACGTCGACGGGGGGTCGCCTGGTTCGCCTGGTTCGCCTGGTTCGTCAGATTCGTCGTCCGCGAGGGGGGCGGGCACCTCAGAGACAAGGGGCGCCTCCTCGAAGAATGGGACCGCAGCCGCCGCGAAAAAGGCCGCGGCGGGGGAATCGTCATCCTCGACCACCACGAGCGTCTCTCCGGCGGGCTCGCCCTGCGAAGACGACGGCGATGAGAGGGCGAGGGGTTGCGCGTCCTCCTCTTTCTCCGGTGAGTGCACGGGTGCGCTTGTGACGGGGCCGGCCTCGTCGATCGGCGTAGCGGAGGGCGCAGGGACGGCGGCCTCGTCGATGGGCGCAGCGGAGAGCGCAGGGACGGCGGCCTCGTCGAGGCCCGGGCGAGCCTCGGACTCGACGCGCGACACGACCGGGGAGGCGCCGACGGACCCGACCTCGCCGACCGTGCCCGACGCGAGCGTGGACACGGGCAGAACCGCGCTGAGCGCCTGCCACGGCGTTTCTTCTGGCGCGAGGCCGTCCACCGGCGTGGCGACCCGCCACCCCGAGTGCGTGCGGAAACGATACTCGGACCACGTGATGACGTTACCTCCGGCCACGGACGTCGGCCCCTCGGGTCCATCAACGACGACCTCGAACGCGCCGCGCACCGCGATATGCGCGCCACCGGCCTCGTCGATGATTGCGACAAAACTGGGCAGCGACGCCAGGTTGGCGGCGAACGCGGACGTCAGTTCCTGCAACAGGACAGACAGGTCTGCGCCATCCAACATGAGTTCCCAGAATCGCTGGGCGAGCGCCTCATGACCCGGCTCAAGGACGAAAATCCCGCGCTCGGTCACAGCGGCAGGGTAGCCCCCGGGCGTCCACGTGCGTCTACGCATGGTATTCCTCCACTCCGCTTACGTGCGGCCCCTCCTGCGCCGACACCGCTGTCAGGCCAGCGTGAGTCGGGCCGCTGAGCGTCGCGTCGTTATCGACCGTCTCATCGCCGCTGCTCGGCTGCCCCCACTCGGGCGCGGCCTCCACAACATCCACGATGATGACGGTGACGTTGTCTTTACCTCCGGCGCCCAGCGCCTGCGCGATGAGCTCGTCGGTCGCCTGCTCGCGATCCGTCACGTGTCGCACGATCATCTCGATGAGCGCGTCCGTCACCTCCCCCGACAGCCCGTCGGAGCAGATCACCCACCGGTCGCCGCAGTGGACGGGAACCATGAAAATGTCTGCGGCGACATCGCCGGACATTCCTGCCCCCAACGCGCGTGTGATGACGTTGCGCCGGGGAAGCGCCCGGGCCTCGACGTCGGTGACGCACCCCGCGTCAATGAGTTCTTGCACCTCGGAGTGATCCACGGAGATCTGCTCGAAGCTGCCCTCGGAGAGCAAATAGGTACGGGAATCACCGATGTTGAACACGGCCGCGCAGGGCTTGCCGCGGTACTCCTGGAAGGCAACACCCGTCAGCGTCGACCCGGGGGCCCGGTGTCCGGTGCCCAGCGCGCACACCGAGGCCGCGGCGCGGGAAACCGCCTCCGACAGCAGGGTTGGCGTCGCGAACTCGCCGAGTTCCAACGAGCCACACACAGCATCGACCACGGCCCTCGACGCGACGTCGCCCGCGTCGTTGCCGCCCATCCCATCCGCAACGAAGTAGGCGGGGAAGGACGCGCCCCACGAGTCTTCGTTGCGGACGCGCCGACGCCCCACGTCCGTGCGGGCCGCGTGCGCGATGACGAGCCGTGCGCCCGCCGGGCCGACCGCCTCGGCGATTGCGCTATCCATCGATGACCACGCTCCGCTGCCCGTAGCGGACGGTGTCTCCGGCTCGCGCGTGGACGGGAGCGCCGGGCAGGACCGGCGTTTCTTCGCCGTCGGCGCGAACGACGACCGTTCCCCCGGTGGAGTGCAGGTCCTCGACGAGGACCCCCTCGCGAGTCGCCGTTAGCGCGACGTGTGTTTTCGACACCGTCCGCTGCGGGTCGTCAACGGGGACGGGGGACGCCGTCGGGTGCGAGGCCGGGGCGAGCGGGTTGCGCCCGAGCACGATCGTTCCCCCGAAGGGGTACGTCACCCCCGTGTCGAAGGTGACGCGAGCCGTGTCGTAGCGCACCCCGAGCTGCGTGCGGTCGTCAGCGTCGTCCTGGGACAGGGAGGAATCAGACGCCTGCGCGTTCGTCGAATAGGAGGACGAATGCGGCGAGAAGGACAGCGGCTGCTCGGTCGCCGCGGGTTCGCTGGCAGACGCATCGGAGTCCGAGTTCGACCATGGGGTCGAGCCGATGTAGTCCGAGGACGGTGCCGTGGCCGCCGGCGCGGACGCCTGCGCGGAGAATTGCGTGGGCGGCGTCGGCACCGGGTCGGAGGCGGCGCTTGCCCACGGTACGTGCGTCGCTTCTGGCTCCGGGGCGGGAGGCGCGGGCGGCGCGGACAGCGGCATGGACGGCGGCGCGGATAACGGTACGGACGGCGCAAACGGAACAGACGGCACGGATGGCACAGGAGGAAGGAAGGCGGCGGCCGATGCAGTCGCGTTCCACGGATAGACCACCGGCTGCGCCGACGCCTGGGACTGCGGGATAACGGGGGTCTTGTACGTGTCGCGTCCGGCATTCGTGTTAATCGGGACGATGCCCAGCGCGCGGTCGAACCACGTCCGATTCATGTGATCCATGCTGGCGAAGCAGATGATGATGGAACCGACACCGAAGGTCAGCGTACCGATGAAGGCCTGCAGGAGGAGCTTTCCCGGGCCCGCCCACCCCGCGGGAGCACCCGTGTCAACGCGTACCCAGCGCACGCCGGTCAGGCTCATGAGAGGAGTCGCGCCCGTATGTACGAGCCTGATGGCCACAAAGCAAATCCACGCGAAAACCAGCACAGCACCGACAACGTCCACAGTGTTGAACTCGTCCATCGACATGTCGAGCACGACTAGAAAGTAGAAGGGGGCGAAGGATATAACCACCATGAGTATGGTGCAGATGATGGTGGCGATGACACGCCACGCCAGTCGGAGCCCGATGCTGACCGCGACCGTCCCCGCCAGGTGCGGAGGAACCTGAACGGGATACTTGCCCGGAACGATCATTTCATACATTGTCCGTACCTTTCAGGGGTGTGGCCTCGTCGGTGGCCGCCGGTGTCGTCTTCTTCTGGCGCCACTGGGCGAGCAGCTCCGTGAGGCGTTCGAGGCGCACGCGCAGGGGAACACGGCGCATCCACAGCGACCTCACCGACAGGTGTGCCCAGTAGCGCCGATACCAGGGCGTCTTCCCCGAAATCGCGGCCACGACCTCGTCCCTGATCTCCCAGGAACGCTCCGGTGCGCGCCCCCGGGCGCCCGCGTCGGAGAACACGACCGCGTCCATCGAACGGGCCATGAACACCAGGGCGGTGCACTGCTCGTCCCACCGGTGGAAGCCGGTGTCGTCGGGAATGTCGGCGCGGCGGTCGATCAGCCTCGCGTCGATGGCGCGCGCCTGCGTGAGCCGGGTCGCCCGAAGTGGGACGCGCAGGCCCGTGTCCGTCGCGTAGTCGACCACGTCGTCCCACGCGCCCGCGCTTCGTTCCTCGTCAGTGCCGACCGTGCGCCTGCGTCGCCGACGCAGCGCCTTAAACAGGAGCAGACCCCAGATCGGGGAGAGCGCCAGGATGCCCACGGCGCCCCAGCCCAGGATCGCGAGGAGAACACGGATCCACGCGGGCCAGCCGTCTTCGTCATCGTTCGAATCGTCGAAGGTGTCCGGAGGCAGTTCCGCGGGGTCCTGCGGCGGGTCTGGCGGCTGGAGCACCTGCGGCTTCGGGTCAGGCTTCGGCTTAGGGACCTCCGTCTGGGGGACGTGGTCGCGCGGGGGCGTCGGGTCGAAAGGCACCCAGCCCGCGCCCTCGAAGGGGACCTCGACCCACAGGTGCGTGTCCTTGCCCGTCAGCGTCAGCTGTCCCGAGGCCGGGGTTTCCGGGTGGAAACCCATGACGATCCGGGCGGGGATCTGTCGCGAGCGCAACATGAGGAGCATCGCGACCGCGTACTGGTCGTCATCGCCGATGAGCTGATCGGCGCTCAGGAAATCCTCGATGCGCGACGTGCGGTGGCCCGGCAAAGACAGCTGATCGGAGCCGTCGGAGTAGAAGCCCTGATCGTGGAGCGTGCGCTGGATGGCGCGGACCTGGGCGATGCCGGGCGCGGCGTCCCCGATCATCTCGTTGGCCGCGTCGGCCACGTCGGAGGGAATACCCTCGTCGGAGGGAGGCGTCATTGGTGAGAAGGCGCGGCCTTCGAGTTCCTCGTCGCTCCACTGGTGGGTCACGATGCCGCTGACCCGGTAGGTGTCCCCCTGCGCGAGGCGCACCGTGGACAGCGCCGTCTCTAAGTGGTCGTGGAAGTAGAGCGCGTCCGCGAGCTGCCCCGCGCGATCGGACGTGTACTCCAGCGACCGGACGCCGTCGACCGTGGGCACCCAGTTCCCCGAATAGCCGTCGATGCGCACGGTCACGTTCGAGGCCTCGGCGCCGGCGGGCAGCGGCGTCTCGTAGAACGAGGAGCCAACGTGGCGGAAACCCGACCCGTTAGCGTTCGGGGCGATCTGGATGACGGTCCCGTCGTAGTAGTCCAGGGTCGCCAGGCGGAGCCTGCCGCCCTCGGGCAGCCCGTCCACCGTCAGCAGATCGGTGTCCTTATCGGTCGTGTTGAGGAAGCGGAACTGGGTGGCAGGGGAGTGATACTCCTGGAGGTTGAGCGGCGGTTCGACGTAGTCGCGTGCGACAACTCGGTGCGAATCCGTGACGACGATGCGCGTGAGGGGAACGGCGATCGCGAGGGCCAGGATGATCAGCGTGACCGCGCCGATGCCTCGGCGGGCCGTGGGCGTGACCGTGGAATCGTTGAACTCGACGATCCCACGGCTGCCTTCGCGGCGGGCGCGACCGGTGACGTACGCGGACCAGACGATGCCCACGACCACGCTGAACAGGCCGATCGGCAGGGCGAAGGGCGCCAGCTGAGAACTCCAGATGATGCCCAGGAGCGCCAGGATCCCGACGGGTGCCAGCGCCCACAGCGGTCGCTTGGTGCGCAACACGATGGTGAGCGCGACGAAGGCGGTGACCAGGGCGCTCAGGAACGGCATGATCGCAGGGCCCACGAAGATGCCTGCGGGCGGCTGGACCGTCAGCAGGTCCTTCCACGAGGTGATCAGGCCGACGACGAGCATCTGGATGGTTCGCCGCGTGGGCACCACGTGGAAGAGCGTCGTCGTCGGGAGGGCCAGCGCCCCGCCGGTCAGCAGATAGGCGGCGGCGAGCGCCAGCGTCGACCCGATGGCGCGCACGCGCGCCGCGGCCGTGAGTGCGGCGACCAGGAGGCCCACGACCAGGCCCCCCAGGGCCGCGACGTAGCCTGCGTGTCCGCCGAAGACCGGCCCGTGAATGAGGGCCGCCGCGACGAGCATTGACACGACTGCGAGGGCGTCGACGCCGCGGCGCAGGGCCGGCGAGGTCGCGCGGGACGTTGGGGAGGGGTGGGATGTCATCCGAGGGCCTTCCACATTCCGATGGCGAACTCATCCAGGGTCGGGGCGACGACGACCGGCGTGTTGCCGAGGGTGCGAAGCTCGAAGTCCGAGTCCGTGTCGATGCGCACGCCGGTGATCACCATGTCGAGGGGAAGCCGCGTGAGCGCCGCATGCAGGTCCGCCAGGTGCGTGCGCGATCCCGAGATGACGACCGCGGTCGAGGCCTGGGAGGCCTCGGTCCCGGCGCGCTGAGTGAGCGCGCTGATGCGTTCAGCGCCCAGGACGCGCTCCACGCCGGACAGGGAATCCATCGCGTGCATCGGGGTGGGGGTTTTCAGGTGGCCCGCCTGGGTGTGGACCGACACTTCTTTCGCGTCGACCAGGGCAGCGCGCGCCATGGAGGCAGCGGCGGAGACGCCGATCTCGAATTCGTCGTCGCTGGCCCACGCGTCGGTGTCGAGGTCGAGGACGATCAGCAGGTGGGAGCGGCGCGTTTCCTCAAACTGGCGGACCATGAGCTTGCCGATGCGCGCCGTGGAGCGCCAGTGGATGGCGCGTCGGTCGTCGCCGGGGACGTACTCGCGCAGGGCGTGGAAGGACACGTCCGCGGAGGACAGGTCCTGCGTGGTCGCGCCCTCGATGTCGCGGATAAAACCGACCGTTGAAGCGTTCATGGCGACCGTGCGCGGGTGAATGAAGAGCTCGGTCGCGTCGGACCACGTCTGGACGCGGCGGACCAGGCCCAGGCTGTCGCCGCGGATCGTGGAGGCGGGGCCGACGGCCACAATGCCGCGCCTTGTCGTCGCGATCGCGAAGACCTCCTCGTGGCTCTCACCGCGGCCCAGGGGAGGGCACAGGAACGAGTTCGCGCCCGCGCCGACGCACAGCTCGACCATGGTGGCGCGCAGGCGGCGAGACGTGGGGTTGGTGACCGTCAGGGCGCCGAGCGCTTTCTCACCGACCGTCACGCGCGTGTTGGCCAGGCGCAGCGCGACGGTGTGCCCGGCCCGGCCCAGCGACCACAGGAGGGACAGGGCCACCAGGGTCAAGCACGTGAAGCCCAGGACCGCGGCCTCGACCCACGAGAACAGGACACCCGCCAGGGAGGCGCCCATCCCGATGATCGCCGTTCCCCAGCCGAGCGCAGTCAGGGACGACAGGAGTCGCAGGAATGAGCCGAGGCCGGGGACCCGCCGCGCTGCAGCGATGCAGGTCCGCCAGGAGGAGACGACCGTCGCCGACGCGCGCGCGAGAGCGACGCGCGCACGTGTGACGGCGTCGAGGCGCTCGCGCAGGTGGCGCTTGTCGGCGACGGAACGCGGTGCCACGATCCTCAGCCCTTCATGACCGGGGCGGCGACCGCTCCCAGCGCACGCTCGATGACGCCCTCGCGCGTGGCCCCGCCGAACTCGGCGTCGGGGTCCAAGACGAGCCTGTGAGCCCACACGCGCACCGCCAGGGCTTGCACGTCGTCGGGGATCACGAAGTTACGGCCCTGGGCGATCGCCCACACGCGGGCCGCGCGCATCATCGCGATCGCGCCTCGAGTGGACACGCCGATGCGGACCTCGGAGTCGGCGCGCGTCGCCTCGCACAGGTCTTGGACGTAGGCGGCGATCGAGCGGTCGACGTAGTTGTTGGCCGCCAGGTCCGCCATGTCGGCGACCGCCTTTGTGGAGATGACGGGGGCCAGGGCGCGCGTGCGGTCGGGAGCGGCGGAGCCGAGGATGACGTCGATGCCGGCCTCGCGGCCCGGGTAGCCGATCGACGTCTTCATGAGGAAGCGGTCCAGCTGAGCCTCGGGCAGGCGGTAGGTGCCGGCCTGCTCGACGGGGTTCTGCGTGGCGATCACCATGAAGGGGCGTCCCGTCTCGCGGCGCACGCCATCAACCGTGACCTGGGCTTCCTCCATGACCTCCAGCAGAGCCGACTGGGTCTTGGGCGAGGCGCGGTTGATCTCGTCGGCCAGGACGATCGAGGCGAAGATGGGGCCCTTGTGGAAGTCCCACGAGCCCGTGCGCTGGTCGTAAATGGTCACGCCCGTGATGTCGGAGGGCAGCAGGTCGGGCGTGAACTGGATGCGCGAATGCGTGCCGTGCACGGTGGCGGCGATGGCGCGAGCCAGCGCCGTCTTGCCGGTTCCCGGCGCGTCCTCAAGGAGCAGGTGACCCTCGGCGAACATGCAGGTCAGCGCCAAGCGGATGACGTCTTCCTTGCCCAGGAGGGCCTTGCCGACGTTGTCCGTGATCCTCGTGAAAGAGTCCGCGAACCAGTGAGCGTTGTCTTCGGTGACTTCCATTGTTGTCCTTAGTTGTGTTGTGTGACGGGTTGTCTATTGCTGTGTGGGCGGCCGTTCTACTGTTGCTGGCAGGTGAACCACTTGGCGGTGAAATCCTTACTGTCTGCAGAGGTTAAATAAATTTTCTTTCCGTCCCAGTACCAGTAAGGGATCCCCTTCCAGTATCCATTGCCGTCAACCTGCAGGGTCACCCGGGCATCTTTTTCGGCCCACTTTCCGGAGCAGTTGACAGTGGCGTTTGGAGGCCACCCGGACAGTTCCACGCCTTGCATGTAGTGAGTGCCGCTTCCGCACGGCCCGTACGTGCATTTACCCTCTCCGCCCTGGTAGCCGTGGTAGCTACGGGCGTAGCTGGGGGCCGTGGCTCTGTCGCACTGTGGATTGGACTCGCGCGTTCCCTTTTCACTGGTCTGGACGGCCTTGATGCACAGCTGAGCGCTGCCGCCTTCGCCGGGTTTGAACTCGCGGTGTCCCTCACGGGTCAGCTCAATGGTCTTATTCTCAGCTCCCGTGAGGACCAGGCTTGCGCTCCTGCCACCGCTGTCTGCATTACTCCAGGAACAATTAACCCACTCGGGTCCGCCGGGCCGACACGATACGGTTGGTGCCGTGGGGGGGCCGAAGGAACTCACGGTGCCGCCGGTGGCCACCGCTTCGGATGTTTTATCGGTGCCGCTCTTGCGGACGGCCACCTTGACTTGGAGCGTTGCGTCGACACCATCCGTGAGCGCCGGGCTGGTGACGGTGTGAACGCCATCCCTGGTCAGGGAGTCTCGGTGGGCCCAGTTGTCGGTCGTCCACTGGTAGTCGACGACGTCGCTCTTGCTCCAGCCGTTGCCCGGCTGGAACTCGATTTTGAACGCGATCTCCTTCGAGTTACCCGTGGCCTCCAGTGACGTGATCGTGGGGGCGTTGACTTCGTCGACGGCCCACACGGTGGTCGTCGCTGCGGGCGAGGTGTGCGCGCCGGGATCCTTTGTGTCGTTCACGGCGACCACGCTGATGGAGACCTGCTGCTCGGAGTGCTTGAGCTTAAATGATGTGGAGGTGGACGGAGCCTTGACCTCAGCCGGGTCGGCGCCGTCCGCGCTGACCGTGTAGCTCTCGATGTTACGACCGTTCGTGTTGGACGGTGCGTTCCACTTGACCTCCGCGGTGCCATTCGAGAAGGTGGCGCTCACGCCCGACGGGGCTCCCGGCGCGCCGTAGGGCGTCACGTCCTGGGAGTCGGACGACCACTCGGACGTGTAGTTCCTATTGCGGGCCCTGATCCGAACCCTGTACGCCTTGCCATTCTCCAGGCCGGAGATCGTCAGGGACGTCTGGTCTGCGCGGGCCGGTTGCACACCGCCCGGCGAGAGCTCCACGTCGTAGCCCTCCAGGTCGGACCCGGTGTTGACCGGAGGGGTCCACGACACGGTGATGGACCTGTCTCCGGGCTTCACGGTGGGCGCGCCGGGGGTTTCGGGCTTGGCGTCGATGAGGACGCTCGTCTTGTTGGACGGGTCGGATTCCCCGACCTCGTTCGTCGCGGTGACCGAGAAGGTGTGCTCGGTGCCGT
>ERZ772920.1520-NODE-1520-length-11655-cov-2.648276_pt1 | contig 11655 bp, 12 predicted proteins | sample MGYA00511469_ERZ772920 | MGnify/ENA primary metagenome ERZ772920 (study PRJEB29015, sample SAMEA2738069) | human oral metagenome | biome: human oral; feature: human-associated habitat; material: saliva | place: China | collected 2216 ... | reverse complement strand
GGCCTCATCCGTGTCAGCGTACGTCGTGATGTCGATGCGCGTTGACTCTACGCTGCTGAGAAGACCGAGCTTCGTGATGAAGTCCTGTGTCTCGTCCGCACTCATCCCCAGTTGTGACGCCCATGACTCCCAGTAGGCGCGGTTGCTGGCGATCTTCGCGTTCAGGTCTTCCTGCGTGGCTCCCGCGTCCTTCATGGCGTTGAGCTGGTCGTTCTGCGCCTGAACTGTGTCACGGCTTGTTTCCATGAACTTCCGGTTCGACTGCTCGAACCAGTCGATTGACCCGCTCGCGTCACGAGACACGCTCGTCATTTCCGCGAACGTCGAGTTGAGTTTCTCGACAGCGTCGTGGGCACGGTAGTTGGCGTCGGTGAGGTTGCCTTGCGCGGCCGAGTAGGCGCGTAGCGCGTCTGCAGCGCGGTCGAGGATTGCCTGCTGCCGCTCAAACGCGACCGTGCTGTCCTCTGTCGCCTCCGCGAGCCGCTTGTTTTTCGCTACACCTTCCTCAGTGACGGATGCGAGCCCGTCAAGTTTCCCTTTGAACTCGTCTACAGCGTTACCCGCTTTACGCACCAGGTTGCCTTGACGATCATAGGTCGTCATCTCAGACTGATGCTTATCCGCGTACGCCTGCACAGTCTGATTAACGCGGTCACGCGCACCCGCTTCACCCAGGAGAGCATTCGTCAGGTCACGCGCGTTACCGCCCATCTTCTTGTACTGCGCGATAAGGCCCTGTTCTTCCGCCTGCTTGGCGACCCATGCGCGGCTGTTCTCCGTGACCGCCCCAGTCTCCTTGTCGAGCGTGTCCGCGAACTCCTGAGCCTTCCGATTCGCTTCCGCCTTACGCTGGGCGTACGCGACGAGGACACCCACAAGAATGGTCAATCCCGCCGTGACAAGCCCAGCGGGGGACACGAGGCCCGCCAGGGACGACCCCAGGCCAGAGAAAGATTGGCGTGCCGCGTCAACCACGCCTGTATTGGCTGCCTGCCCGACGAACAGGCTGATAGCTGCGCCCGCTGTCTTGAGGGGACCTGACAGGCTGGTGATCGCGGACACCAGTTGCGAGGCGGGGCCGCGTAGCGCGAGGAACGCTGCGGCGGCGGCCAGGACAGGCGACGGCAGCTGTAGGACAGCCGTCGCGAGCTGTAGGACAGTCGTCGCGAGGGGTATAAACGCCGTCGCGGCCTCAGCGGCCAGCGTCACCAGCGGGACAAGCTTCCCAGCGAAGATCCCCAAGCCTCCGGCGACCTGGGTGAGGCTCGGAGAAAGCTCGGCAATGATCGTCATCCCCAGGTCACCGATAGCGCGGGCAGCGTCCGCGAGCGCCGGAACAGCGGGTGCGAATCCGTTGGTGAACGCTTGGCCGACCGCGCGTACCTGCGGGCTTGCGGCAGCGAGGCCGACCACTGCTGCGAGCAGTGGGTTCACTGATGCTGCGAGGCCGCCGATGACGGGGATTGAGCGGGCGCCGAGGGTCGTGAAAGCGGCTCCGAGGCCGGAGACTAGGGGCGCGTACTTGGTGAGCCTGTGCAGGTCGGCGACGAGCTGTGCCGTGTTGATCTTTGATACCCATACGTTGACCTGTTGTAGGCCGTGGGTGATCTTGTCGAATCCGCCGCCGCCGAGGTTCGTGAATGACTTGACGAGTTCGCGGACCTTCTTCTGGACCGATCGTAGTGTGTCTGCGACGAGGTTGCCCCAGACGACCGCCTTGCCGCCGCCCGTGGGGCTGATGAACGGTTCGGCGATGTCGGCGCCCATGTCGCGCCATGCTGCCTTGATGCGGTCTACGGCGCCGGACCATTGCTGTTTGACGAGGTCCGTGGTGCCGCCGAACTTGGTTTGCATGCCGGTCGTGATGGCGTCGAGGGCGTCGTCGGCGCTGATTTTCCCGTCTGTGATGTCCTTCTTGATCTCTGCGGCGGTCTTGCCGAACGATTGGCCGATGAGTTCGGCGGCGTTGATGCCTCGTTGCCCGAGCTGTAGGAGGTCTTGGCCTGTGATCTTCCCTGCGGCTTTGATCTGGGCGAGGATGAACGCTAGGTCCTGTAGGTTCTGGCTGGATCCTCCGGTGGCGGCGACCGCGTTTTGGAGGGCGTCGAGCATGGGGATCGTCTTTTCGACCTCCACGCCGAAGGATAGGAGTTGTTGCTGTGCGGTGATGAACGCCGTCTTAGCGAACGGGCTCCGAGACGCCAGGTCGTTGAGCTTGCTCATTTGCTCGTTGACGGCCTCGGTGGATCCCAGGAGCGTCTTCAAGGCGGCGCGGCTGTTCTGCTGAAGCGTGTTGTAGCCTGCGCCTGTCTTGACGAGGCTGGCAATGACTCCGCCGGTCGCTGCGGCGGCGCCCGTGAACATCGTGGCGACTGTTTGCCCTGCCTGTTTGGCTGTGCTGGCGAGGCCGTGGGCTTTGCTTTCTGCCCTGCCCATGCCCTCCGTGAACTCGCGGTCGTTCATGGTCAGGTAGAAAGCGAGCTTGCCGACGTCGAGAGCCACGGTCGGGTTCCTTTCATTGGGTGAGGGCGGCGTGTGTGCGTGTCCCTGGCGTGGAAGCGCACGTGAGGATGAGGGTCCGTACCGGCGGCCAGGGGTCGTTTTGTGCGCGCCACTCGTGTAGGTGGAAGACTTCTGCGAGGTCGGCGGTGACGGCGTCCCAGGCGGTGATGATGCTCCACCAGGTGGTTCGGGCTTGCGGCTGTTGTGGGTCGCGTGGGGCCTTGTATTCGGCGTAGACGGGGGTGCCGTCTTCGCCGACGCCTATGGGGGTGCCTATGCCGTACGGCGCCCATTCTTCGAGGGTTTGCGGGTCCGGGCTTTTGGGGCCGCGTCCTTGAATGCCTGGTCAAGTGCGTTCTTCGCGTCTCGGCCTGCGGCGTCGACGGTGGCCAGGTAAGCGGCAACAGCGGCTTCGCTTCCGCCGTTGGCCCAGTAGATGACGGCCGCGAATGCGGCGCTGTGGATGTAGGCGGGCGGGCACCCGTCTGCTTCAAGCGCTGTGATTTGCTCGGCACCCAACACGATGGGGGCGAGTTCGTCAAAGCTGGTGGGGATTCCCTCGACCTCGGTGTCGGTCAGTGGGGGTTCGCCGGCGTCGATGCGGCGGGCTTGCTCGGCTTGCATGGCCTGAAAGGCCGTGATGAGCTTCCCGGCTTCGACGGTGGGGACGGGGCTGGTGATCTCCCAGGTGCCGCATGTCATAGTGAATGGCTTGGGGAGGAAAGATGTGAGGTTCACTGCTGGGGTCCTTGACTTGTAGTTTGCGTCGGGGTGAGGGGGGCCGGGGTCCTCTGAGTGGGCGTGAGGACCCCGGCACAGGAAGCGGCCGAGAGCTGCTCAGCCGGCGTTCAGGGGGTTCTTGATCTTCTTGCGCGGCCCCTGCCCGGTGACGGTGATATTCCACCCGCCGATATCGTTCGTGCCGGTCTGGCTGCGCGTGATCGACACCGTGCCAACGCCTTCGTATGCGTCGTCCGGGTTGGCCTTCCCGGTTGCCGGCTTGTCGTACCACCGCACGTGGACGGTGGCCTTGTTGCCGAGCGCGTCGGGCTCAGTCGCGGCCTTGAACGCCTCCACCTCGGGGAGGAACTTCCCGTCAGTAAGACGCTGGTGCTGGATCTCAAGGGTGAGAGTCCAGGACTCGCCGACCTTGATCGGGTGGTCGGCACCGAGGTCGTCGTAGGTCTGGCCGTCCTGAGTCTTGGCTTCGGCGTTGGGGGCGATCGCCTTGGCAAATCGGACGCTCTGCCAGTTGCCTTCGGTTATTTCGATGTCGACGCCGAGTTCGTAGGAGAACCCGACCTCAGAGTTGGTGGCGGGCTTTGCGGGTTCAGGTGCCATTGTTCGTGGCCTTTCTGTCATGTGTTGGTGATGTGGAGTTCATAGTTGTCACTACGCTCGTCAAGACCAGACTGGTCTGCGCCGAGCTGCAGGGCAGACAGGTGCGCGCACCGCGCAACACGGAGACCACCCCACATCTGATGGTGCACCCCGTGAAGAGCCGCGAGCGCCGCGTCAGCGAGCGGGTCGGCGTCGTATGGCGCGCGGACCCTCACTTGGACCCGCGCCACCGTCACGTTACTGTCGGGAGTGATGGGCGGGTCGATCTGGTATGCGGTGACGGCGAACGCAGTTTCTGGCGTGGCCTGCAGGCGTTTGGCGTACACGGGCGGTGGGCCGCCTGGCGTGAGCGTGTATGCGCCGTCTTCGCCGGGCCAGTACGCGACGCCCGCGCGGTTGAGGCGCTCACACACCGCCCTGGTGACGTCCCGCATCGTGGGAATAGCGGTCACTGGGCGGCCCTCCTCACTTCCGCAGCAATGATGTCCCGCATCGTGGCCTCCTCCTCGCGGGCGGGGCCTTCCAGGTACTTCGCGCGCCCGCCCTTAGGGTGACGCCATCCCAGTTCCTCGTGTTGGCGCGCCGCATAGGGCGTGTTGTAAGACACGGCCACGCGGGTGCCGCCATCGAGGACAGTCACTGCCGCTGAGGCGCGAAGCGTACCCTCATCCACAGGCGCAGCCTGCTGGGACACGCCTCGCAGGTGCTCTGCGGCACGCCGGAGACCGACTTCCGCAGCGAGAGCAACAGCGCGGCTGACACGACCACCGTTCCACGTAAGTTCCGCGCCGCTCATTCGATGTTCCAGACATCGTGCGCGGGCAGAGGCAGCGGACCGGGATCACCGCGGCTGACGGACAGGACGCGGCTCGTGCGCCCAGAGGGAAGCGTCACAGTAGGCTCCTCGTCTAGGTTGATGGGGGTACCGTGCGGGACGGCCACCTGGGCCGTAGACACGGTTTCCGCACCGTTCTTGTCTCGGACGAGCTTCTGAGTTTCCAACACAAACACCCCGCTAATGCGGGTGCCATCCCCGTCGGGTTTGGGGCCATAAGGGGTGCGCCGCATCCTGTGCAGCGTGACCTCGTGAACCCCGTAGATCGCGAGAATGCCCTGGGCGCTCATTAGCCGACCACCAGTGGGGGCTGCGGATTGAGGCCCGCGAGGCCGAGGATTAGGCGCGCCTCGAGGCATAAGGTTTCGGCGGCGCGCTCGCGGGCTTTGACGCGGGTGTCGGTGGTGTCGGCGTAGGTCATGGATGCGCCGAGGAGGCTACTGGAGGCGATGACTTTCCCGGTTGTCTGGACGTTTTCAGCGCCGGGGGTGATGTCGTTTGCTGCCCAGTAGCGGGCTTGGGCGACCTCGGCTTCCTGGATGGCTTGTTTGTGTGCGGGTGTGGTTGCGGGCGGGCAGTCCTGCAGCCACTTACGGACGAGTAGGTGGCTGAGGCGTGTGAGCGTCTCGTCGTCGTTGGTGGCCAATTTGCTTGCTGCCTTTCGTGCGGGTGGGGGTGGCCCCGGGGGAGGACCCTGTATGCCCCCGGGGCCACCCGGCTTGGTGTGGGCTATTCGCCCTGCGTGCCGGTGATGCTCTTGCGGGCCTTCCCGGCGGCTTCGGCTGCGAGGACGCGGTTTCGTTCCGGGTCTTCTGGGGCCAGGCCGTTGAGGTAGGTGGTGACCTCCTCAACGGTGTGTTCGCTCGGGTTGAAGACGGCGGGTGATTCGTCTTCCTGGGGGTCGTGGATGGGCGTGTATCCCTGGCGGGTGAAGTAGGAGATGACGTTGGGGTCGTCGGTTTCTCCTAGGCCGTCGATGAATCGGACTCCGCCGACGGTTCCCGTGTAGTTGGCGACGGGGGCCTGGAAACGCACGCTGGTCACCGGACCTTGATGTTGCGGAAGACTGCGGCGGCCTTCGTTGCCTTGAGTGCGACGCCGACGGGGCCGAGTTCGACTTCGCCGCGCTTGACTGCTCCGGCTTCGGTGAAGTCGGGGAGCCAGGTGCGCACGACGTGGCCGGTTGTGGTTGCGACGGCGTGGAAGCCGTCGAGGCCGACCCTGTACGCGTACAGGTCGGTGAGGCCGGTGACGCCGGTCTGGGTTCCGACGGTGCGGGTGGAGATGGGGATGATCGGGTCTGCGGACCCGGCCTTCTCGCCGGCGTCGACGAGGAGGATGTTCCCGTACATCTCGCGGGTGATGGGTCGCCCGTCGGCGCCTGTGAGGCCGTCGATGGGGGACTTGGTGTACATGTTGGCGCGGCGGACGGCGGCGCGGATCCTTGCGAGGCCCGCTCGGTTGCCGACGATGACGGTGGGGGTTCCGTCGAGGAGGTCGAGGAACTCGTCGAGTGCGTCGAGGGCCTTGTATTCGGCGCGGGCGTTGGTGTCGAAGTCGGTCCAGTCCGTGACCTTGTCCTTGCGGAATTCGGTTGTGGATCCGAGGAGGGCCTTGTCGAGGCCGTCGAAGGCGTTGGCGTCGACTCCGGTGTCTCCGTTGAGGACGAGGTCCTGGAACTTCGCGGTCGTGGCCTTGATGATCTGCGCCATGTTGACGCTGACTGCGTTGGACGCGTTGGGGCCGAGCTGGGCGAGGACGCGGTCCACGGAGAACGATGCGCCGATGGGGGCGAGGGTTGTGGTGTGGAGGGTCGTGGTGACGGCCTGGTCCGTGTACTCGGTGTTGTAGGCGCGGGTGGATGCCGTGGCCTGTGTGGAGATGCGTCGGTATCCGTAGGTGAGGGTGGCGCCGCCGCCGGCGGGGTTGACGGCGGTGTCGAAGATGAGGGAGTCGAGGATCGCGGATCCCTTGCGGAACTCGTCGATGACGGCGAGGTCCAGGTCCGTGGTCATGTTCTTCTTGGACTCTTCAATGCTGATCGGCATTGTTTGTCTCCTTTCGGGTTACTTGCCCGCGAGCGCGCGGGCGACAGCCTGGTTGAGGCTTGTTGATTGCGGGGTGGTTTCCCCGCTCCCGGCGGGGTGGTCGAGTGTGTTTGCGCCGCCCGCCTGGGGGGCGCGTGTGCCCGCGTACTGCGGGTGGTCTTTGATGAATGCCTTGACGGCGTCGGTGACGGCCTTCTGGTCGGTGATGTCGATGTCGGCGAGGGTCTTGTGGAAGCGGGTGCTGTCGGTGAGCATGTCCGGGTCGGCGAGTCCCTTGGCGGCGCGGTAGACGGCGAGCGCGGTCTGGGCGGTGCGCTTGGCTTCCTGTTCGGCGGTGAGCTGTCGGGTGAGGTCGTCCGGGGTGGGGGTGTCGGCGTCGTCGTTGATGAGGCCGAGGGCTTTCCCGATCTGCTGGATGAGGCTTGCTTGGGCGTCGTCGGCGGCCTTCTGTTTGGCGGCAGTGCGGTCCTTGGCGTTTTCCTTGCGGAGGGCGCGGACCATGTTCTGTAGCTGTTCGGGGTCGGTGGGGAGGCCGTCGGGGGTCTTCGGGGTTTCCTGCTTGACGTCGTTGGCGGGGGTTTCCTGCTTGACGTCGTTGGCGTCGGTGGGGGTGGTGTTGGGTGTGGTGTTCACGTGTCACTCCTGGTGATCGTGACCCTGGTGGGTCCTTGTTTCGGGGTTCTGGGTGGCCGCCGGTAGCCGCTTGGTTTGCGGATCTGTTCGCGTTCGGGCTTGCGGCGGAGCTTCGGGTGATCGGCGACGAGTCGGCGTATCTCCGTTCGTGCCTGGTTGATGGCTTGCTGCGCCTCCTGGTACTCCCGGTCGGCGGGGAGCGTGACTGCTTGGATGCGCTTCTGCTTGCGGATTTCGCGCTCGAGGGCGCGTTGATGCTGGGATGCCTCGTAGGTTTCCTGGTCGCCGTCCCGGGGTGCTGCCGTGGTGGCGGGTGTGGATGCGCCGGGGAGGTAGAGTGCTTCGCTGTGCCCGCAGTTTGGGTGGTGGAGTCCTTGGCTGCGGGCGTGGTCGATGGTGGCGGACACGTAGACGCGGACTGTGGCGTCTGGGTTGGTGGCGCTGGGGAGTGTGTGCCATCCCCTTGGGTGGGCTCCGGTGAGGGAGAGGATTGTGCCTTGCCAGGGGGCGCATAGGGGGCATGTGTAGCCGTGGCCGGTGACCATTACGAGGTCTTCGCCTGCTGTGGTGAGGGTTTGTTCGTATCCCCATCTGTGGGCGTTGAGGGTTCCTGTGCGGATGGCCATTTCGGTGTAGGCGTCGAGGGTCCAGTTGCGGCCTGCCCGGTCGGTGAATCCTGTGATGCCTCGTGCTGCGAAGTCGGTGAGGGCGTCGCGGAGGGCTTGCTTGGTGGTGGTGGCTCCGGCGACGGTGGTGGCGACGGGGGTGGTGACGGCGCTGCGGTAGACGTCGTCGGCGTCGCGGAGGATGACTGCGGGGATCGCGGTGAGGGCGGTGAGTGTGTCGGCTGCGATCGCGCCGAGGGCGGTGAGGGTTTGCTGTGGGGGTACCCATTCGCCTGGCCGGTTGGCGTACAGGTCTGTGAGGTCCCGTTCGGCTTGCCCCTGGCCGGCGGCCCGCGCCTGGTCGAGCACCCATTGGGCGCGGGCGAGCACGGCCTCCCAGTCGTCACCGAGTTGCCGGGCGAGGTGAGCGCGCACGGCCGACCAGTAGGCGAACTGGGTGGTGTCGTACTGTGGGCTTCCACTGTTGGTGAGGATGCTTCTGGCCATTGTGGCGAGGAACCGTGTTTGTGCGGCTTCGACGAGGTCGAGGATCTGTCGGGCGTACTCGATGGCGAGGTCGGTGGGTTCCACGCCGGTCTCCTAACTATTCCTCGTCTTCGTGCTGGTGGGTGTGGGGGCGCCACTGTGCGGGGTCGGTGAGTGGTTGGGCGGCTTGGATGCGTGCCACTTCCTCGTCGACTTGGGTTTTGTCCCAGTCGGGGTGTGCCATTTGTACGCCGGTTTCGACGCTGAGGAGTTGGGCGGCGCGGAGGGTTTGTACGGTTTGGGCGTTGTCTTCCGTGGTGTTTTGTACGAATGATGGGAAGTTGACGGCGAGGTCGGTGGGGTCCAGGCCGGGCGTGGCGAATACTGCTTGGTCGACTGTGATCATCTTGATGATGAGTGCTTGTACGGCGGGTTTCTCAAGGCGGATTTTGCGGCCCCTCGTGGTTGCGGTCTTGGCGAGGCGGGCGCGGACTTCGGTGGCGGTGATGTCGCTGTCGCCGGTGTCTGCGAAGGATGCTTGGGAGTAGCGTGCGCCGTGGATGATCTGGGCCATGAGTTCGTTCGCGGTGGCCTGGTGTTCGGCGTATCGAATGTTGAACTGCTGGGGGTGGATGGGGACCTGGTCGGCCATGCTCCCGGCGATGCCGTCGAGGGGTGTGAAGACTTCCTGGTCGAGGTCGAATGTGGTGTGGGTGTTGCCGTCTTTGTCGGGGCGGCTTTGGGTGAGCATGTCGCGGTCGACGAAGATTCTGGCTTTGGCGAGGCGGATGTCTCGCATCCATGCGGAGTAGGTTTCGTCGAGGGCGTCCATGAGGGGTTCGATGCCGTCGAGGTCGCTGCGGCCGAGGTTGCGGGCGGTGGGGTGTGTGCGCCACCTGATTTGGGGGGTGACGTTGGGGATGTAGGCGACGGGTAGGCCGCGGGTGATGCCGGTGGTGACGTAGCCGTCGGGGCCGACCATGGTGGCGAGGGGTGTGGTGGCGGGGTGTTCGGCGAGGCTGCGCATGATGCCGAGGTTGTCGGGGGTGCCTTCGTAGACGCCGTGGTAGGTGATGCCGAGGCCGTCGGGGGTGAGTTCGTGGCGTTCGAGGTGTCGCCATGTGGTGTTTCCGGTTTGTTCGATGACGGTCCAGAATGTGACGGCGGTGAGGCGTCCCCATCGGAATTCGGGGATGGCGTGGTCGGCGTCGACGGTGGTGAGGAAGGGGCGGTCGGCGATTGTGGGGTCCCAGGTGACGCGGTGGTAGCGTCCGCCGAGGGCTGCGCCGGTTTCGGCGCCGGTGAGGAGGGCTTCGAGGAGGCCGTCGTCTTTGTAGCGTTCGATCTGTTGGTTTGTGGTTTCGTTGGGGGTGGTGATGGTGGGGGGTGTGGCGTAGAGGAAGTCGGCGCTGCTGGCGCATAGGTCGGCGGCGATGGGGATGTGGAGGTCGCCGCGGCTGGGCCTGTTGGTGGTGGCGTTGGTGGTGCGGCCCCAGAAGAAGCGTTGGACGAAGCCGAGGAGGCCTCGGCGGTGGGGGTTGGTGGTTTCGGTGTGGTAGGTGTTCCAGAGGGCTTGGGTGTCGCCGGACCACCAGGCGGCCCATTCGTTGGTTTTCTGGGTGATGGGTTGCCATTCCCTGGGGGGCCATGGGGTGTTGCTGGCGGGGAGTGGCATTGTGGGCTCCTATGTGGTTTGGATGTGGTGGCGCCAGAGGCGTTCGGTGGTGGTGAGGGCGTATCTGGCGGCGTCGAGGCTGTGGTCGTTGGTTTTGATGGGGCGGTCTTCGCCTGTTTTTTGGGCTTTGGGGTCCCAGCTGTAGCCGGGGGCTTCGTTGATGAGGCCGGTGCATCGGCTGCTTATGTGGAGCCAGCCGTTGGCGAGTCCGTTGGCCATGAGGCGGATGCCGTAGAGGACGTCGTTGTTGGCGTCGGTGAGGCCCCAGGCGCCGTCTTGGCGGAGTTGGACTTTGAAGGATGCGGCGGCGGGGTCGACGATGATGCGGCGGGGTGTGGTGTCGAGGGGGGGGGCGTGGGGGGGGGTGCGGAGCCAGTGGAGGATGGCTTGTGATTGTTCGGTGTCGGTCCAGGTTCCGTGGCCGCGGTTGGTTTGGTCGATGCGCCATTCGTCGACGAGGTAGAGGTGGTGGTCTTCGCCGAGGCAGAGGATGATGGCGCTGGTTGGGTTTTGTGTGCCGTAGTCGATTCCGGCGGCGTAGCAGTCGATCATGTGGGGGAGTTGGTCCCAGGGGGTGATGTGTTTGTGGGGGTCCCACATGTCGTAGATGGCGCCTTCTGCGCTGACCCATTCGCCTTGGATGAATCGCCGGTACCAGAGGCCGGTGAATTCTTTCTTCTTCGCGGCGACGTATTCGGGGGTGAGGCCGGGGTTGTCGTCCATGGTGAAGTGCCAGAAGCCCCAGCCGTCGAGGTCGTTGATGCGGTCGATGTAGTTGGTTTTGAGCCAGTGGGCTGGGCTGTCTGGGTTGGTGGTGGCGAAGAGGCGGGCGCCGGGGATGGAGAGGCGTCCGAGGAGTTGGACGAAGAAGGCTTCGGGGAGGAGGGTTGCTTCGTCGACGTAGGCTCCGGCGAGGGTGAGGCCGCGGACTTTGGATTCGGCTTGTGCGTCGTTGGCGCCAATGATCCACACGGGGCGGCCCATGATGTGGACTCTGTCGGAGCCCATGCTGTATGCGCTGATTCCTTTGGGGGCGATCATGCCGATGACGTCGAGGATGTTTCGGATGATTGTCGTGCGGGTTTTCCCGATGATGGCGATTGGGCCTTGGGGGGCGTGGTTGCCGATCCAGTCGAGGAAGGAGAAGAGGCTGATGATGGTTTTCCCGGACCGGATTGCGCCGTCCCAGATGGTGAATCTGTCGCGTGTTGTGGAGGCTTGCCAGCTTTGGATTTGTTTCGCTGACAGTTCCACCGTGTTTACTCCTGTTCTGTGAGGCGCTGCAGGCTGGTTTGTAGGACTTGGGCGAGCATGCCGGCGGTTTCTTTGGCGCCGTCCTTCTCGCGGGGGGATTCAACGCCGTGGAGGCGTTCGATGCGGGCCATGACAGCGAGGACGCGGTCGGTGGCGGCGGGGTCGCCTTGGAGGGCGGGCCCGTAGTGGGCGGAGAGAAGTTCGTCGTAGCGGGCGAGTTCCATGGTGAGGACTTGCTCGGCGTTCTCGCGGGTGAGTTCTTGGAGGGCGTCTTTG
>ERZ772920.1517-NODE-1517-length-11681-cov-2.995957_pt1 | contig 11681 bp, 13 predicted proteins | sample MGYA00511469_ERZ772920 | MGnify/ENA primary metagenome ERZ772920 (study PRJEB29015, sample SAMEA2738069) | human oral metagenome | biome: human oral; feature: human-associated habitat; material: saliva | place: China | collected 2216 ... | reverse complement strand
AGTTGATCAGACTTATTTTTGATGTAATTTCCTTACGCGATTATCTTACCGCTAAATGAATTCGTTTTCAAGTTAGTTTTTAGTTAAAATCTCTGATTCCATTTTATTTTTCACTTTGTATTTTAAATGACATTTTTCACTTTCTTTTTCTTATTTTTTTCATTTTAGATTTCTCTATCTCCTTATTATGAAGCTAACAATTCTGTTAATCTATAAATTTTCAGGGATATAGTTTCACAAGAAAATACTTTCATTTTGTGAATATCTCTTTCATTTTATTTTTCATCTTATTTATTTTTGAAAATTCTTATTTTATTTAATTCAATTCTAATTTTTTAATTAATTACTAATTTATAACTTCAACTATTTCTAACAATCTTCTTTTCTTCCTTTTCCTAATTAAAATAATGTTCGTTATTCGCTAAAAAAGACAATAGTTTCCTACTCTATCGTTATTTTAAAATATTTTTTAACAAAACTTCCTAACAAATTCCCAACAATTGAAATAACTCCATACATTCCTACATAAATACTAGCTGTTTCATTGTAAAAAATAAAAATTGTAGGAATAAAGAGTGCCATTACTATTATGGAATACACTAAAGAAAACGAATGTTTGACACCATATACAAGAGCAACTAAAAAACATACAATAGGAAACAGTATTAATAATGTTAACATTCCACTTTCTTGATCAATAAAGGGGAATCCATAAAACGCTAAACCCATAATAAATAAGTAAGGCAATAAATTTTTTATTTTCTTCATGTAATCCACTCCTAGTTTATATTGTTCTCTTGTCATTAGTATATCTGTTTTTATAATCAAATATAAATGAATTTTCTAAATCTTTAAGCTTTGTATCGTTTAATGTTTCCAGAGATAACAACTGAGTGCTGATAAAGGTTCTTAATTCGATTAATCTTTTTTAGTTCATCACTTATTCAATAAGGATTGGATATTAAATTCTATTATTTTTTGAATTTACATGAATTGCTATGTTTCTCTTTATTTAAAGAATCGCATTCAGCCCTCTTCGAATAGATATCTTCCCCTTACATCCTCACCAACCAAACCATTCCACACCTAAACTCATCACTAATAGTTGGGCTAACACAATAAACGGAATAAATGCAACTCTTTCTATTCGTTCTTTTTTAATAATTAGAAGCAAGCCCAATATTCCTCCACCAACAACAAATGAAAGTAAACCAATGAGTATAATTTCTTTTATCGGATACCACAAGCCAACTGTTGCCAAATAATAACAATCTCCCAACCCAAATACTTCTTCCTTCCATAGTAAATAACCGATAGTATAAATCCCCCCATAAAATGCTCCTGCAACTAACACAGACTCTAGATAGATGTTGCCCAATATACAACTAATTCCAATTACCATATGAAGTAATCCGATTATCACTAACCCTTTCGGATAAATTACTTGCGCTTGCAAATCCGTTAAACTACAAAAAATGGCTAAACTTGCCATCAACCACAGATCTAGTAATCCCATCAATTCTCTTCCATTCCAGATTCCTGTCATAAGTATGAACATCAATCCTGATACAACTTCTACCATCCAATAACGAGATGAAATGTTTATTCCACAGTAACGACATTTTCCTCTTAACCACATCCATGAAAAAACTGGAATCAAATCTTTCCAACTTAATTCATGTAGGCACTCGACACAATGAGAATGCCCTTGAATAAAATTTTCTTCCTTTTGTAATCTTAGAGCGACTACATTCAAAAAACTTCCGATACAACACCCAACTACAAAACTCCATATCCACATAAAAAAGCACTCCTTTCGATGTCAGCTTTTGTTATTTTTCTTCTATCTATAACTATGCTTTTTTTCGAAAAAAATGCTTTTTATTGTTAATTTTCTATTAAAATTTCTTCTTTTTCTACGTCTTCCTTATACAAGCCAGAATATTCTTTATACCAATCAAATATATGAGTAATAATGACTTTCAAGACTGCATAACCAGGAACTCCTAATAAGAGCCCTACTAAACCAAAGATTTTACCTGTTGAAAGTAATACTACTAAAATCGTTACCGGATGAATTTGTAATGAATTTCCTAAAATCAATGGAGAAACAATTCTTCCTTCTAATGTTTGCTCAATAACAAATACAATAAATACTTGAACAAACATCCAAGGAGAAATAACAAATCCTACTACTAATGCGGGTAAAATACCAAAGAACGATCCAACATACGGAATCACATTTAACGCACCTGCTAAAATCGCAATTGTCACACCATAAGGCAGACCAATAATAGCATATCCTATTGAGAACATAATCGCAACTGCAATCGCAACCGTTAATTGACCTCGGATATAAGAACTAATTTGTTGATTCATTTCTGTTAATACGATGCTCATTCGTTTACGAGAACGAGTTGGGAAAACCTGAAGTACTGCAGGTAGAATTTTCTCACCATCTTGTAATAAGTAAAATAGAAGAATTGGCATTGTAATAATTCCAATCATAAATTCTCCTACAGCTCCAACAACATTTCCAATCCCACTAAATGTAACATTCAATAGTCCATTGACTCTTGTTCCTAATGATTGTAGGAAATCCATATTAATACTGTTTAATTGTTCTTGCACTGCAGAAAATGTATTACTTTGTATCACACGTTCCACTTGTTCACTAATAATTCTATAGTATATTGGTAATTGAGTTACTAATTCTTTTAATTGTTTTTCTACAATTGGAATAAAACTAAAAATAGCTGCTAATAATAGGACAATCAATAGAATAAAATTCAACAGTATCGCTACTGATTTATGAACTCCTTTATCCACTAAGAAATCTTGAATTGGTTTAACCATATAAAATAAAATACCGGCACCTACCATTGGAAAACCAATAATCGAAAAAAATCCCTTTAATGGAGAAAAAATATACGAGATTTTAGTAAATACAAAAATGTTAATGAGTAGAAGTAAAATAATAAATAATGTACTCACTAATTGATTATTTAAAAACCATTTCCAAAACCATGATTTCGTTGAAGTTGTTTGTTCTGTTTCTTCCATTAAAGGCACCTCGTTTTCTAAAATTTAGTTCTAGTGTATCATATTTTCCTCTAAATAAAAATTTTTGAGAAGGAATTTTTTATTTTTTTTAAGAACCGTGCTACTATATTCTAAATGAGAAATTAAGGAGTTGATTGATATGACTGAAAAATTCTTTCTAGGTACTTATACCAAACGTGTGAGTAAAGGAATTTATTCCGTTCAATTAGATACTGAAAAAAAACAATTTTCAAATTTGACTTTAGAAGCAGAAATCAAAAATCCAACTTATCTTGCTTTAAATGCTGACCATTCACTACTAGCAGCAGTTTCAAAAGAAGAAGCGGGTGGCATTACTGTATTCAACACAACACAAGCAGAAACATTAACAAAAGTTTCTCACTATCATGATACAACAGCAGTTCCTTGCTATATTGCATTTAATAAAGAATCGAATCATTTATTAGCGGCTAATTATCACGAAGGTCATGTTTCTTCCTACAAATTCGATGCTGCAGTGACATTAGTAGACCGAGTTATTCATCCTTCACTTGAAGAGAACCAACCTCACGTTCACTATACGGACTATACTCCTGATGAAAAATGGATTGTAGTCTGTGATTTAGGAAGTGACATTGTAGCTACTTATCAACAAGATGGAGAAAAACTTCAACGTGTTTCTACTTATAATAGTAGAAAAGGAGCAGGTCCACGTCATTTAGCTTTCCATCCTACCCTTCCAATTGCTTATTTAATTTGCGAACTAAACGCCAGCATTGAAGTATTAGCCTATGATGCTGAAACTGGAAGCTTTACTTTTATCGAGCAGTACTTATTAACAACAGCAGAACAACAAGCATGGGGTGGCGCAATTCATCTAACAAAAAATGGAAAATTCCTATATGCAAGTAATCGTGGTTATGATCGTATTTATGTTTTCCAAGTGCACGAAAAAACAGGATTATTAATATTTATCGCTGATTACGATACTTTCGGAAGTGTCCCACGTGATTTCCACTTAAGTAAGGATGAACAATTTGTCGTTATTGGCCATCAAGAATCTGATAATTTAACTCTTTATGAACGTGACAGCAAAACAGGAATCTTAACTCTTTGTCAAAAAGACTTCTTCGCCCCAGAAGTAGTTTGCGTCATTCCGTTTTAAACAAAAATAAAACTCCTCTGAAAACCTCAGAGGAGTTTCTTGCTTCATGATTATAAATTAACTGTCGCTTCACCAATTTTAGAAGATGCTGATGCATTTCCTGTTGTAATTGATAAGTTTGCAACTTTATCCATATTTGTTAAAGCAACAATCATTGGTGTATCTTTTCCAGCTGCTTTTACTGCTTCTAGATCTACAGTAGAAATAACTGTATTTTGGTCCACACGTTGTCCCACAGTTACAACTGTATCAAAAGGAGCTCCTTGTAATTCAACAGTATCAATTCCCATATGTAGTAACACTTCTACATCATTATCTGTTTTAATTCCCACAGCATGTTTTGTTGGAAAAACATTAATCACTTCTCCCACTACTGGTGAAGTAATGACTCCAGAAGTTGGTAATACTGCATAACCATCTCCCATGAATTTTTGAGAAAATACTGGATCATTAATTTCTGTGATAGCCACTACTTCTCCTTCTGCAACTGCAAATAATTCTAATTCAGGAGTTACTTCTTTTTTTGCTTTCTTTTTGAAAAATCCGAACATCTAATCATCCTCTCTATTTATTTACCGCTAGTATAACATATTTCTGTAATTTTTTTGAATAAAAACCTTATTCCTTTTATATTTTTTTAGATTTTTATAGAAATTTTACTCGTAAACCTTTATACTTACATTCAGACATAATAAAGGAGTGATATTTTGATTACAATGATTGAAATCATTAAAACAATAATTTTAGGAATTATTGAAGGGGTAACTGAATGGCTACCGATTAGTAGTACAGGGCATTTAATTTTAGCGAATGAAATTTTACAATTGGATGTTAGTCCTAAATTTCAAGATATGTTTAATGTAGTAATCCAACTTGGTGCCATTTTTGCCGTTGTGATTTTATACTTTAACAAATTAAATCCATTTGAAGGTAAAAAAACTCGCAAAGAATTTTTAGCAACGATTGAATTATGGAAAAAAGTGATTATTGGTTGTATTCCTGCTATCGTTGGTGGATTATTATTAAATGACTTTATGGATGAATACTTTAATAAAGCAATTGTCATTGCAACAACTTTAATTGTTTACGGGATTGCTTTTATTGTGATTGAGCGTCGTCATAAAACAGTGGAGCCTCGTATTCATTCATTTGAAGAATTGGATTATTTAACAGCCATTAAAATTGGTTTATTCCAAACTCTAGCTTTAATTCCAGGAACTTCTCGTTCAGGTTCTACCATTTTAGGGGGACTATTAGTTGGAACGAATCGTTTTGTTGCAACTGAATTTTCTTTCTTTATGAGTATTCCAATTATGTTTGGAGCGAGTGGATTAAAATTATTAAAATTTGGATTCCACTATACAAGTGCAGAATTAATGATTTTATTAGTAGGATCAGTAGTTTCTTTCTTCGTTTCACTAATTGTTATCAAATTCTTATTGAGCTATTTAAAACGAAACGATTTCCAAGCATTTGGTTGGTATCGTATTATTCTAGGGATTATCGTATTAGCTAGTTCGTTCTTTTTGAAATAATATTCATATAAAAAAACAGCAGAATTATCTGCTGTTTTTTCCATTACTGACAAGCGACTGCTTGGATTTCTACTAATGCATTTTTTGGCAATGCTGCTACTTGGAAAGCGGCACGTGCTGGGCAGTTTTCTTTGAAATAAGTCGCATAAACTTCATTCATTTGTTGGAAATGAGCAATATCACTTAAATAAATGGTTGTACTTACTACATTTTCTAATCCCATACCTGCTTGTTCTAAAATCGCTTGAATATTTTTCAATGATTGATGTGTTTGGCTAACAATATCTTCTCCTGCAAATTCTCCTGTTTCTGGAACAATTGGTAATTGCCCTGAAACATATAAGAAATTTCCTGAACATAATACTCCTTGCGAATAAGGTCCAATTGCTGCTGGTGCTTTATCTGTATGAATAATTTTTTTCATATTTCTCTCCTTTAAATAAATACATATTTTTTCATTCTCTCACAAGCTTCTTGAATTCTTGTAAATGGTAGTGCTACATTTAATCGAATATGAGTTGGCCCATGAAAGACTCTTCCATCTAGCCAAGCAATACCTACATCCGTTCCTCGTTTTTGTAATTCATCAATCGTAATACCATTTTTTTCTAGATATTCTTTACAATCAATAAAAATAACATAGGTACCTTCTGTATTTGTCACAGATACTCCTTCAAAATGATCACGAATATAGTCACAAACATACGTCATATTTTGATATAACACTTGTCTTAATTCTTCCAACCACTCATAACCTTCTGGTTGATATGCGCCCATTAACGCATGCATTGATAGTACATTCATCACATTATAATGAGACTTGCTACCTTTTGCATTCACTCTATCTCTTAATAAATCACTATAAATGATATGATAAGCAGCTACTAAACCAGCTAAGTTAAATGTCTTACTTGGTGCATAAAAAGCAATCGTACGATTCTTCGCATCTTCAGATACGCTTTGAGTTGGAATATGTTTCACTCCTGGCATCACTAAGTCAGACCAAATCTCATCAGAAATAACTGTGACATCATGTTTTTGATAAATTGCCATTACTTTTTCTAATTCTTCACGATTCCAAACACGACCTGTTGGATTATGTGGTGAACAGAAAATCGATACATGAATATGATGTTTACGAATCTTTGCTTCCATATCTTTATAATCGATACGATAAACACCTTCTTCATCTTTCACTAGTGGGCTTAATACAATATTAAAACCATTATTTTTTAAAACTTCTGTAAATCCGCCGTATGTTGGACTATGCACTAAAATAGAATCACCTGGGGAAGCAAAAGAAGTTAAGGCTGAAACCACTCCTCCTAACACACTGTTATGATATCCAATATGTTTAGCTGTTAATCCTTCCACTTGATGGTGAAATTGGTGCCAACGAATAATGGCATTATAATATTCTTTTGGTTGCATAAAATATCCAAAAACCGGATGTTCTAAGCGTTCCTTCATCGCTTGAATGACTGTTGGAACTGTCGCAAAATTCATATCTGCAATCCACATCGGAATTACATCAAAGCCTTCCTTAGGTGGGTTTGGCGCTTTCCCTGGAATTAATCCTAATCCGTCAACAGCCATCGCATCTTTTCCATGACGGTTGATCTCTGTTGTAAAATCATATTTCATCTTTTTCATCCTTCCCATCTAATGTAGTAGTACTAGTATAGCAGAAAACTGCTCTTGAAAAAAGAAAAGCTACTATTGATACTGAAACAAAGAAAAAGACTTTTCCTGTCGCAAAATTCTCTACCACATTGGAAAAGTCTATGATTCGTTTTCTATTTTCTCATTGATGAGATAATTCTATATCCTCTTTGTGCGATAAAGTCTGCTACTTCATCTGGATTTTCAGAATCTACGTGAAGTACTACTTGTACTTTTCCTTCACGGTGATATACAGAAATGGTATCTACATTGACATTATGATCACGTAAAACATTTGAGATATCTTCTAATGGTCCAGGTTTATCTTCATTAATTTCGATAAATAAACGTGAACCTGGAGTGTTATACCCTGAAATATCAATGAACGCATCCATAATATCTTTATCAGTAATAATTCCTACTAAGTTTCCTCTTGATTCAAGTACTGGTAAAACACCAATTCCTTGTTGTCTCATAATAGAAGCGGCTTCTTCTAAGACAGCAGTTGGTTTCACAGTAATGACTTGTTTCAACATAATATCTTTAGCAGTTGTTTTATTTAATAAGTAATTTAATTCATGCACACTTAAACTTGTTGCCATTGAAGGTGAGTTTTGAGCGACTAATTCAGCTGTTAATAATCCTACTAATTTGTCTCCTTCAACGACTGGAAGACGATGCACATCATGTTCTTTCATTAAATCTAATGCTTTCATAACAGTTGTTGTTGGTTCAACGGTTATTAAGTTTGTTGACATATAATCTTTTACTTCCATGATTATCCCCCTAAATATGCTTTTTGAACATCTTCACTTTCAAGTAATTCCTTACCTGTACCTGATAATACCACAGATCCTGTTTCTAATACATACCCTCTTGATGCAATTGATAATGCCATTTTTGCATTTTGCTCAATTAGTAATACAGTAGTTCCTTGTTTTTGAATTTCTTGAATGATATTAAAGATTTCTTTAATGAAAATTGGTGCTAATCCCATTGATGGTTCATCTAATAACAATAGTTTTGGACGAGTCATTAACGCACGTCCCATTGCTAACATTTGTTGTTCCCCACCTGATAATGTTGCAGCATCTTGATTTTTACGTTCTTCTAAAATTGGGAATCTCTCAAAGATTGCTTTCATATCTTTTTGAATTTCCTCTTTATCATTTCTTAAAAATGCTCCTAAATCAAGGTTTTCTTTTACAGAAAGTCCTCTAAATACGTGACGACCTTCTGGAACTTGTGCTAAGCCAAGTGAAACAATTTTTTTAGCAGCTAATTTTGTAATATCTTGCCCTAAATATTCAATCGTTCCAGCACTTGGATGTACTAACCCTGATAAAGTTTTTAAAATGGTTGATTTCCCAGCACCATTGGCACCGATTAGAGAAACAATTTCTCCTTCGTTAACTGTGAAGCTTACATCTTTAACGGCTTGAATCATGCCATAATGTACGCTTAAATCTTTTACTTCTAACATGATTACTCTCCTCCTAAGTAAGCACGAATAACATCAGGATTTTTCTTGATTTCTTCTGGTGTTCCATGTGCTAATAATCTTCCATATTCTAATACATATAAACGTTGGCAAATTTCCATTACTAATGACATATCATGTTCAATTAATACAACGGTTAATCCGAATTGTTCTTGGATTTGCGCAATTAATTTTGTTAGATTTGCTGTTTCTTGTGGGTTCATCCCTGCAGCAGGTTCATCTAAAAATAAAATTTTTGGTTTTGTAGCTAATGCACGAACGATTTCTAATTCACGTTGTTGTCCATAAGCTAAATTTTTCGCCTTATCTTGAGCAAATGATTCTAAATTGAAGATTTTTAATAATTCTAAAGCTTCTTCTTTCATCATTTTTTCTGTTTCATAATATGCTTTTGTTCTGAATAAACTTGAGAATAATGAATTCCCTTTATGTGCATGCATCGCTACCATTACATTTTCTAATACTGTTAAATCTTTAAATAAACGAATATTTTGAAATGTACGTGCTAATCCTAATTCTGTAATTTTATTCGGTGCAATTCCATTTAAAAGTGTCTTACCATTTTCAGTTTCTAATTCAATCGTTCCTTCTGTTGGAACATATACCCCTGTTAAAAGGTTGAAGAATGTTGTTTTACCGGCACCATTTGGTCCAATTAATCCAATTAATTCTCCTTTTTCAGCTTTAAGAGAAACGTTTGAAACAGCTGATAATCCACCGAAATTTTTTGTTAAACCTTTTACTTCTAATAAACTCATTCTGTTTCTCCTTTCTCTTTTTTCTTCAATTTATTACTTAAGAATGTACCGAAACGGAATTCCCAAGTTCCTAATAATCCACCTGGACGGAAGATCATAATTAAGATTAACGCTACTGCGTAAATAATCATACGTAATTGTCCAAATGGTTGTAAGAATGTATTAATAATTCCAAGTAAAATCGCTGCTACAAATGAACCTGTAAAACTACCGATTCCTCCGAACACAACAATAATTAATACATCGATTGATTTCATAAATGTGAAATCACTTGGTGTTACAGTTCCTAAATAAGTCGCTGTTAATGTTCCACCAATACTTGCTGTAGCTGCTCCAATAATGAAAGCTAACATTTTATAGCGAGTAACATTTACCCCCATTGACTCTGCTGCAATTTCATCTTGTAATACAGCATAAGTCGCACGACCTGCACTACTATTGGCATAGTTTAATACTAAAATCGTTGTTAAAACTAAAGCAATATAAACAATTGTCCATGTTGTTGTTAATGGAACACCACTAATCCCTGCAGCACCATTTGTAATTTTCATATTATTTAATGCTACACGAATCATTTCAGCAACACCTAATGTTGCAATCGCTAAATAGTCCCCTTTTAAACGAAGCGTTGGTAACCCAACTAAATAAGCAACCACGATCGAAATGACTACACCCACTGCCATTCCAGCAAATAAACCCGCTAAACCACTAACCGCTTTCCCGATAATAGCAGCACTATAAGCACCAATCGCAATAAATCCAGCATGACCAAGTGAGAATTGCCCTGCAACCCCCAAAATTAAATTTAATCCAACTGCGAAAATAATATTAATCATGATATTAATAAAAGTACTTTCATAATAGAAATTAATCACTCCTACTTGAACTAACACTTGAAGTAATAAATAGACTACTACTGCAGAAGCTAACCAAATAAGATTTTTCTGATGAAATCGTTGCATGTTTCTCACCTACACTTTCTCTTTAACATTTTTACCAAACAAGCCTGCTGGTAATACTAATAAAATAACAAATAATAGGAAGTAAACTACTCCATCTTTATATGGAGAGAATCCTAAATAGCTAACTAAAGTTTCTAATAAACCAATGACATATCCACCAATCATGGCGCCCGGAATACTTCCAATTCCTCCTAATACCGCAGCTACGAAAGCTTTCAATCCTGGTACAATCCCCATTGTTGCAGAGAATGTATTATAGTATAAAGCCACTAATACCCCTGCAATCCCTGCAAGACTTGAACCTAATGCGAATGTAAATGAAATTACTTGATCCACATCAATCCCCATTAATTGAGCTGCATCTTCATCTACCGCAACCGCACGCATTGCTTTCCCCATTTTTGTATAATGAACGATAAATTGTAATAGTGCCATTAAAATGACTGTTGTAGCAAAAATTAAGATTTGCTTTCCATTAATCGTAATATTACCGAATAAAGTGTAGTTTGTTGTTCCAAAATCAGATGGGAATGGACGAATTTCTGCTCCGAAAAGATAACTCATCACATTTTCAAGTAAAAATGAAACCCCAATCGCTGTAATCAAAACTGAGATACGAGTTGAGTTTCTCAAAGGTCGATAAGCTAGAAACTCAATGATAACACCAAGAATAGCTGTGCCTGCCATTGATAAAATCAAGGCAACAAAGAAATTTAATTGCAAGGAATTAATCAAAAAATAACCCATGAAAGCACCCATCATGTAAATATCACCATGGGCAAAGTTAATGAGCTTGATAATTCCATAAACCATAGTATAACCTAGGGCTAGCAGCGCATAGACACTCCCCAAGATTAGACCATTGACAAGTTGTTGAAGCATATGGTTCACTCTTTCTAAGTTTTATTTTTTAGGATTTTTATAAAAAAATAATCCTTTCATAAACACCGAAACAGGGAGTGAGTAAAAGCTCATTCCCCATTTCCTGTATCTATAATTATGGTTTTACGACTTCTGCCGCTTCTACTTTACCATTATTCATGGTCATCATGAAGG
>ERZ772920.1515-NODE-1515-length-11689-cov-18.093519_pt1 | contig 11689 bp, 10 predicted proteins | sample MGYA00511469_ERZ772920 | MGnify/ENA primary metagenome ERZ772920 (study PRJEB29015, sample SAMEA2738069) | human oral metagenome | biome: human oral; feature: human-associated habitat; material: saliva | place: China | collected 2216 ... | reverse complement strand
TGCCCTACGTGTCCTTCGCGATCCTCATCGTGGGCCTCGCGTGGCGCTACAAGACGGACCAGTACGGCTGGACGTCTCGTTCCTCGCAGTGGAATGAGCCGACCATTCTGCGCTGGGCATCGCCGCTGTTCCACTTTGGTGTTCTCTTCGTGTTCATGGGCCACATCCTCGGCCTCGTGGTCCCGAAGACCTGGACCGAGGCCGCCGGTGTGCCCCAGCACGTCTACCACTTGACGGCGACGATCCCCGGCACGATCGCCGGAATCATGACGATCATCGGCCTCGCGATGCTGATCTATCGTCGAGTGGTGTACAAGTCGGTGCGCGTGGCGACGACCCGCATGGACATCGTCACCTATGTCATGCTCTGTATCCCGGTGCTCCTGGGTGGCGCGGCGACGCTGCTGAACCAGGTGCTCGGCGGGCACGAGGGCTATGACTATCGCGAGACGATCTCCGTCTGGTTCCGCTCGATCTTCTATCTCCACCCGCAGGCGCACCTGATGGTTGACGTGCCTCTGAGCTTCAAGCTGCACATCGTCGCCGGCCTGCTGCTCTTCTGCGTGTGGCCGTTCACCCGCCTCGTGCACGCGGTGAGTGTGCCGGTCGGCTACGTGGCGCGTCCCCCGGTGGTCTACCGTGCGCGCGACGAGCGCCGCACGCACGCGATCACGCGTGGCGGTATGTCGGACTGAGTTCGTGCTTTCCTACCGCGGCCTTGAATGACAAGGCCGCGGCGGGCCAGGCGGTAGCGTGGGGCGGGCGATGGCTCGCCCCACGCTGTATATCGTGGGCGTCGGTGCCAGCGAGCCAATTGTGTGCAAGGATCCCTTCAAATGGTCCCGTTCATTGGAATTGACCGTGCGGATACGGCGACAAGCTGGGTAAAATTACTTCCTGTTTATAAGTAATGTAATGCTGCTAATGCCGTACGGAGATTCACGCAGAGCGGATTTCCGCTGATTAAAAGGGAGAGAGGATAGGCATGACTGACACCTCCCATTCTCGGACGCTGGCAGAAACGCTTGAGGCGATGGCTGCCCTGACGCCCGCCCAGCACGCGCTGTTGGAGCGCATTTCGCAGCACGCGGCACCCGTGACCGTCGCTGAGCTCGCTCAGGAGGCCGGCCTGCACGTGTCGAGTGTGCGCGAAACCCTGGAGGGCTTGTTTGGCGTGGGCCTTGTGGAGAAGCAGCAGCTTCCCTCGTCGGGGCGCGGTCGTCCGGCGCTCGGCTATTCGACGACGACCCCCGCCGACCCGTCGTTTGCGGCGCAGATGCTCCACCAGCTGACTTCATCGCTGCTGGCGTGGTTGCGCGCGGACGCTGTGGATCCGGCGGCTTCGGTGCGCGAAATCGGCGCGCGCTGGGCGGACGCCGCACTGGAGACCATGTCGGTGCCGGATCATAGCCATGCTACCCGCCGCGTCGCGCGCGAAAACTTCAACATCGCGGGACACCTGGGTAAGGTGCGTCTGTTCATGAACGCGATGGGTTTTGCGTCGGTGCCGCACGAGAGCGATCCAATGGCGGTCGTGTTGACGGCCTGCCCATTCACGGAACCCGGCGCCCCCGATGACCTGGCCCTCGAGCTGCGTCGTGGTATCGTCGAGCGCATTTTTGAGCGCACGGCGACGGGCATGGCGAGCTGGTCGGTGGAGGTTGACCCGATGAACCCGCTGCGTCTGACGGTGTATCTCCGTCCGGTCAATGAGCCGAATTCGAAACCACTGTCGACGACCGTGCACTTCTTTGGTGGCGCGGCGGAGGCCGCTGGCGGCTATATGTGCGAGCTTCCCGCCACAGAGACGCCTGCGACGCTCGGCGAGCTGATCGCGCACCTCGGCGAGGAGAACCCGGCTCTGGGCCGCATCCTCGATGTGTCGAGCTTCCTGGTGAACGAGCGCTCGGCTCGTTTGGATACCGAACTCATGCCCGGAGTACGCGTCGACGTGCTGCCGCCTTTTGCCGGTGGGTGAGAGTTTCGAGTCATTTGTGTGGATCGGCCAGGAGTTTTATAAAGTCCTGGCCGATTCCGTGTAAAATAAAAGTAATTATCTCCCGTTCTTGGAGGATCTCATGTCAGCAGAGATTGCAACAGGTATTACTGACGACCCTCTCGACTCGAGTTCACTGATCGATAGCGCGCGCCGCGACACGTGCGGCGCGGTGGCGTCTTTTATCGGCGTCGTGCGCAACCATGACGGGGGAGAGAGTGTGGAAGCGATCGAGTATTCGTCGCATCCGTCGTCGTCTCAGATTTTGCGTGAGATTGTCTCCGAGTTCGCGGATCGCCCCGGGGTGCATCGCATTGTTGCGTGGCACCGCGTCGGTCACCTCGAAATTGGCGAGGATGCGATGGTCGTGGCCGTGGCTGCCGAGCACCGCGCGCAGGCCTTCCGAGCGGTGGAGGGCATTGTTGAGGACGTCAAGGCGAAGCTACCGATCTGGAAGAAGCAGGAGCTGACCGATGGTTCCCACAACTGGTCGGGTCTGTAAGCGATGACGATCGATGATCCGTACACGCGTGACGCTGCGGTTTCGGGGCGTTCTGTCGCGGTTCCGCTGCACTGTGCGCCTGTGAGGTACGAGGCCGGGGATCTGGCGCTGGAACGTTTCCGGCGCAATTGGCTGGTGTCGGGTATCGGCGAGGCGGGCCAGGCGCGCTTGGCTGCTTCTCGCGTGCTTGTCGTGGGTGCGGGAGGCCTGGGGTCGCCCGTTCTGTTGTACCTGACGGCGGCGGGCATCGGTACGATTGGTATCTGTGACTCCGACGTCGTTGAGGTGTCGAACCTACAGCGTCAGCTGTTGCATGGTGAGGGTGACGTGGGGGTTCCGAAGCCGAATTCAGCCGTGCGTCATCTCAGTGGACTCAACTCGTCGGTTCAATTCGAGCGCTTTGGGCATGTGACGCGTCAGTGGCTGGACGAGCATGGCCGCGAGTGGGATTTGATCGTGGAGTGCACGGATAATTTCGACGCGAAGTATCTGGTGGCGGACTACTGCGCGGATTCGGGCGTGCCCCTCGTGTGGGGGACGGTCGTGCGCATGGCCTATCAGGTTAGCGTCTTCTGGTCCGCGGCTCCTGCTCCCGTGCCGTCCCTGACGCTGCGGAGTCTGCACCCGGTGCAGCCTGCCCCGGGAACGACTCCGGCCTCGACTCAGGTGGGTGTTTTGGGACCGGTCGTCGGCCAGGCGGGCACCGCCATGGCGACCGAGGCTATCAAGATGCTGGTGGGCTTCGGTGAGCCTCTCATCGGTCGCGTCCTCATGGTGGACGCGACGACGCAGCGCACGGACGTGCTGACCTTTGCGCCGTGGGAGTGAGCGGCGTAGATTCGTCGTGTGGCGTGGGCGTGCCGTGCGCGCGTCTGGCGGCGATGGTTGTTGGCGGTGGGGGCGGTGAGCGCCTGGGAGGCGTCTCAAAGCCGGACCTTGTGTTCGGTGGAGTGCGACTCGTTGACCGCGTGTGCTGTGCTCTGGGTGAAGTTGCTGGCGCGGGCGTCGTTGCTATCGTTCCGCCCTCTGTGCGCGTCCCCTCCGGTGTGACGCGCACCCTTGAGGAACCGCCGGGCGGTGGCCCTCTGGCGGGGATCGACGCGGGCCTAGCAGCGCTGTCCGTGGGCGCGGATTGCTGGGTGATCGTCGTGTCCGTGGACTGCCCCGGCATTGCGGACGTTCTGCGCTGCCTTCTGACCGAACCCCTGGGTATCGCGTGCGACGGGCGCATCCTGCGCGGCGGTGACCCCGAGCCATTCGACCAGTACCTCATGGGTGTCTACCGTGCCGGGGCGCTGCGCTGCGCTATCGACGAGGCCGTGGCACGTCATGGGAGCGTGCGCGGTGTGGGGGTGCGTCGGGTTTTGCGTGCCTTGACACTTGAGCGGGTGGGCGTGAGCGCTGATGTATGCCGGGATGTCGATACGCCCGAGGATCGGGCCTGGTGGGAGTCTCGCCTCGGCTGATGATTTGTCAGTAACGCCTGAGTGGGTATAGGTTTAGAGAGTAAGCGTCAAAGCCTATTATTCCATCCAGGTGCACTCATGAATCTTCGTCACGGTCATCTGTGGCAGCGACTCGGACTGACCATAGTGTCAGGAATCGCTGCCACTTTTCTTGCCCCAGCCGCCCTCGCGGCCCCTGTTGACGAGCAGGGGGCGCAGAGCGATTCCAGCATTGCCGACTCGCAGGTGTCAAGATCCGAGGAGGAAGCCCAGAGCGGCTCTGCTGCCGTAGACCAGGCGAGCGCCCGCGATGCTGATACTGCTGACGCGGCCACGGCCTCGTCCGAGGAGAGGGCGGAGGAAGGGGGAAGCGCCCAGGTCCTGACGTTCCCCGGCACAAGCGGGCCGACACGCATTCATATCCTCTCAACGGCGGGGGCAGCGGATGCGATCCTCCTCGAATCGCGCGGCGTCTTCGCCATGATCGACGGCGGCGAAGGCGTCGGCGCGCCCGACGGCTCCGACCCGCGCTACCCGTGGCGGGACGGAATCGAAGGCGCGGCCAAGGGCGACACCGACTGGGTCCTCGGCTATCTGAGGCACAACGGCGTCACCTCGTCAAACCTGGCGTTCTATCTGGGTACGCACGCGCACTCCGACCATATCGACAACGCAGACGACATCATCTACGCGTTTCATCCCCAGGCGATCCTAACCCCCGAATACTCCGACGCCTGGATCACCGACAAGTCGCGTCTGTGGGACAATCAATGGTGCTACGACAACATGATGACCGCCGCGCGGTGGGCCGCATCTGCGTACGGTGCGACCATCATTCAGCACGTCAACAACGACGACACGCACATCCAGTTGGGTGACATGGATGTCCAACTGATTCCCGTGGATCCGGACGAAAACTACAAGAAAGTTGGCGTCCGCGATGCGAATCTCATCGCCTACACCGCGAAGGTGAACGCGTTCGGTCACTCCGCGTACCTGGCTGCGGACCTCGAGGCTCGCGGCGGCTACGAGGACCGCATCGCCCCCATCGTCGGACACGTTGACCTGCTGAAAGCCGGGCACCATGGAATGGCGAGCTCGAACTTCCCGCCATTCATGGAGGCGCTCAGCCCCTCCATGATCGTCCAGACGGGTCCCAAGTGGTTCACTCCCGACAGCCTCACGGACAGCGTTATTCATGGGGATACGTCGTGGGCACCGACCCTGGATCTGTGGTCGGCGGGTTCTATCCCCGCCATCGTCGCCACCTTCACCTCCTCCGGAATTTCCTACAACGACCTCTCTGCCGCGTCCTGGGGGCATGAATACGGCGGGGTCACTCCGCGCGCCTGGTGGTTCAAGGGGGCGCGCCCCTCGGCGACTTCTGGCTGGTGGCAGGGGCGTTCCGGATACTGGTACTACTTCGCGGGCAAACCCTCCGCCGAGGCGTCGGCGTGGGTGTACGACCGTGGTTCCTGGTACTGGATGGGTGCCACCGGCGCGATGGCAAGCTCCGAGTGGATTCATGACGGAACTGACTGGTACTACATTGAGGCGTCCGGCCATCTCGCCGGAAGCGGCTGGATGTGGAATTCCGGCTCCTGGTACTACCTGAGCAATGGACGAATGACCACCGGATGGCTGCTCGATCATGGCACCTGGTATTACATGGATCCGCACACGGGTGCGATCCGCACGGGCTGGGTTCGCATCGATGATCGCTGGTACTACCTTGGATCCTCTGGAGCCATGTCTACCGGGTGGCTGCACAGCGACGGGTCCTGGTACTACCTGTCAGGCAGCGGAGCTATGGTGACGGGGTGGCTGCGTAGCGGCGGCGACTGGTACTACCTCTCCGGCAGCGGCGCAATGACCACCGGATGGTTCCAGGATGGCTCCTCCTGGTACTTCTCCTCCGCCTCGGGTGTCATGCATACCGGCTGGCTGCACTTGGGTGGCTCCTGGTACTACATGGGTGGCTCCGGTGCCATGGTGACCGGCACGCAGGTTGTCGACGGGCGTCGCTCGACCTTCGAGTCATCGGGCCGCTGGGCCGGCTACGCCTCCTGACGAGTGAGGGGCTCTTCGCGAATATCCTGCCTGGGTGCCGCCCGACCGCACATGGAAGCGGCCGGGCGGCTTTAATGCGTGGTGTTTTTCGTGGTGTTTCGGCTGTTCAACGGACTGCGTGGTGTAGAGCACCTGGAATTCATTCCTGGGAAGATGTAGAATTTTTACATCTAAGTGGGAAAGTGAGAGTGCGATGCTGCGAGTCCTGCACCTTGACAACTGGAAGTGCTTCTCGGAACCGGTCGACTTTACGATGATTGCGGGCAAAGAGAGCCGCCACGGAGAGACGCTCTACCTCGGCAGCAAGAATCGCGTGCTTCCCGTTGCTGCGATCTACGGCGCGAATGCGGCGGGGAAATCTACTCTCCTCGATGCTCTCACCCACCTGCAGGTCATGCTGCGCGAGCCGCGTAAGCGTGGGCAACGCCTGCACTATCACCCGCACCTTCTCTTCGGTGACAACAGGCCCAGCGTCATTGGCGTCGAAATCGTCCTCGATGTACAGGATGTGACGTCGAATCGCAAGGCTATCGTCTACTATGAGGTGGCGTTCAACGCGGGAGAAATCGTCGAAGAGTCCCTCTATCGCGTGCGCTCGGAAGATGAGCAGGCGGTCTTTGAACGCCGCGGCCAGGATGTCTCTCTCTATGGCGATCTTGAAGACGACGTGTCCCTCGATGCGGCGTCGAAGACGGTGCAACCAAATCGCCTCTTCCTCGAAACCTGCTTCAATGCGGGATTCATAGATGATGAGAAGAGTCTTCTGGGCTCCGTCATCGAATGGTTTAAGCGCCTGACAATCCTCAAGCGGGGAGCACGTTACATCCTCATGCCGCAGCAAATCGCGCACGATGAGGATTTTCGTGCCGCTGTTGGGCAGGGGTTGACAGTCGCTGACACGGGCATCTCCGACATCTGCTTCATAGAGGTGCCTCGAGCAAAGGTGCCTGCAGAAGAAAAAATCCTTGATGAGGTCGAGGGGCAGCTGCTCGATAACACCTCTGAAGCGTATCTCAACGCGGAGAGTGGCGCCGTTTTCCGCGCTCGCTTGGCAGAGGATGAACATGTTGTCTATGAGCGTCTTGTCACCGTGCATGGGGATGGAAACAAGGGGTTCCGGCTTCCTCTTGAGCAGGAATCCGACGGCAGCATCCGCTACCTGCACCTGTTGCCCATCCTGTATTGGGCGGGTGGGGTCCAAAACTCAGGCGTATATCTGATCGATGAGCTTGAAGATTCACTCCACCCGAAGCTTACGGAAGAACTCATTCGGCTGTTCCTGGATGCGTCGGGACCCGACGAACGGCGCCAGCTGATCTTTACGACGCATGAGCTTCATCTACTACGCGTTGACCTTCTGCGGCGAGACGAGATTTGGCTGGTGGAAAAGAACGATCACCGGTCAGAACTCACGAGGCTCACGGACTTCCCTGTGTCCGACATCCGATCAGGCAGTGACCTGCAGCGGATGTACATGTCGGGTCGCCTCGGCGGCATCCCGCGACTCTAGGAGGCGATGTGGGCAAGAAGATGGTGCCGACGAGGAAAACCTCGCGCGGGTTCAGGGGTCGCTCTCATAGCAAACAGGTGAAGCCCCTTGTCGTTCTTGCCGTTGAAGGGGCAACAGAGAAGCAATACTTGAATGCGTTGAATCAGCACCTTTATAGTCGCGCCTTTTCCTTTATTTTCTGTAGAAACGTGTCGAAATCATCTCTCAAGAATCTGGTTGAGAAAATAAAAGGAAAGGTTAAAGAGCTAGAGCGTGAGAGTATCTCTATCGCTGGTGCGTGGATCATCTGTGATGTGGATGAGAATGAGCTACATAGGGCGATCTTGAAGAAGTGGTTGGCGGAGGAATCGGACCTTCAACACGGCGTCGTGCTGTCGAATCCCTGTATTGAGGCGTGGTTCGTCTACCACTGCGCGAACGTCTGTTCGAGCCGGACCGCAAGTGCTGTCGTTGAGGAACTCATCAGTAAGTGGAAGCAGGGGGCCTACGAGAAGGGAAGGGAAATTCCTCAGTGGCTCATCGATCAAACCGACGACGCCTGCTCACGGGTAAAGCACCGACGGACAAGCTTTGCGAAGGGTGTCACCGCGTGGGACGAGGCCCCCTGGACCGACATGCCCGAGTTGATCGCATGGCTCGACCAGTTGTCGCCACGACACTCTGAATAAAACGGTCGCTGGGCCGGCTACGCCTCCTGACTTTCCCCGCAGAGCTTGTAAAGGACTCTCACGAAGCGCCGCGCATTGACGCAGGTGGGCGGAGCTTTACGCGGTATTCTACACACAAAAATCCCGCGCGAAAGGTCCCTCCGATGTCGTCACGCACCCGACGCACCGTCCTCCTCGCGCTTGCCACAGTGGCGGCCACGGCCTCGTCCCTGACCCTGGTGAGCGCCCCGGCCGCCCGCGCCGACGACACCCAAAGCGGCGCTCAGAGCGGCACCCAGTCCGGCCCGTGGGTGCCCGGCACCACGATCCCGCTGGCGAACGCGAAGTCCGTCGAGGCCTCGACCGTGAGCGCCTCCACCCTCACCTTCGCGCCCAGCGCCGACGAGGCCGCCAAGATCTTCATCCTCTCCTCCGGATCCTCCGACGCGATCCTTGTCGAGAGCGGCGGCTGGTATGGCATCATCGACGGCGGCGAAGACGCGGACTTGCCCGACGGCTCCGACCCGCGCTACCCCGTGCGCACCGGCATCGCGATTGCTGCCGCCTCCACCACCGACTGGCTCCTGCAATACCTCGACGACCAGGGAGTCAACGACACGAACGTCGCGTTCTACCTGGGCACCCACGCCCACTCCGACCACATCGCCAACGCTGACGACATCATCTACAAGTACCGGCCCAAGGTCATACTCAGCCCCGAATACTCTGACGAATGGATCACCGACGACAACTCCCTATGGGACAACCAGTACGTCTACGATCGCCTCGTGACCGCCGCAAACTGGGCGGTCGACAGCTACGGCGCGACCTTCATTCAGCGCCTCGACGGCTACAACACGCACATCGCCCTCGGGGATGCGGACCTGCAGATGATCCCCTTCGATGCGGACGAGTACTACAAGACGCGTGGTACCACCGACGCGAACCTCATGGGCTGGGGGACGAAGGTCACCGCCAACGGGCACACCGCTTTCCTGGCCGCCGACCTCATGAGCACCGAATCCGACTGGGAGACCCCCAACGGATTCGAGGACCGCATCGCAGAAGAAGTCGGCGACGTCGATATGCTCAAGGCCGGCCACCACGGCGCTGAATCCTCCAACTCCATCCCCTTCATGCAAAAACTCCACCCCGGCGCGATCATCCAGACCGGCTTGTCCGACGACAGTCCCGACCGCCTGTCCTTCCTGGTCCTCCACGGCGACACCAAGTGGTTCCCAATGGGCGACATCTGGGACTCCATCAAAGTCCCCGCGCTGATCTGCGAGTTCAGTGAGGACGGCATTACCTACGACGGCGTCTCCAACTCCGAGTGGGGCCACGAATACGAATCCGAGACCCCGCGCGCCTGGTGGTTCAAGGCGGGCCGCCCCGCCGCGACAACCGGCTGGTGGGACGGCCCCTCCGGCAACCGCTACTACTTCAACAATTCCGCCTCAGCCGTGGTCGACCAGTGGCTCGATGTTGACGGCATCTCGTACCACTTCGACGCCACCGGGGCGCTCATTGAACAGAAGGACGCGGACGGCAACGTCACGGTCGTCACGACCGCGTCCTCGAGTTCCTCGGCGACGCCCATCCCTAGCCTGTGGTGGTTCATCGCCGGAGGCGGCGCGCTCGTCGTCCTCGCGGGTGGTGCTGTGTTCCTGCGTCGACGCAAGGGCTGACCTTCCGACAACGACGAGGCCGTGGTGTGCTCAGTGCCCGCCGCTGCCTGGTCGCCGCCCCCGGACGCTAACGAGACGAGGCCTCGTCTGTTGCTGAGTGGTGGGTCAGCGCTGCTCGTCGAGCTGGTGGAAGATCGCGGGCAGCAGGGGTGTGACCACCTCGAGGGTGTCGAGCGCGCCGCCGTGTGAGCCGGGGGAGGAGATGATGAGCGCCCCCGAGGAGTCGCGCGCGGTTACGCCGACGACCTCTCGGGACAGGCCTGAGAGGGGGGTGTTGGTCAGGCCATGGGCGCGGATCTGCTCGGCGATGCCGGGGATCTCGACCTCGATGATCGAGCGGACGACTTCGGGCGCATAGTTGCCCACGCCGAAGCCTGAGCCCCCCAGGATCAGGATGAAACGCGCGCCAGCGGCGAGTGCCTCGCGGATTTCCGTGTCGAGGACGTCGGCGCTCTCTGGGATCGCGGTCATCGTCACCTGGCCCAGGCCTGCCGTAGTCAGCGCTCCAACGCATGCGGGGGTCGCCCGATCCTCCTTCGTGCCGCGCTGGATGCGGTCCGAGTAGGCGATGATGTGGGCGTTGATCTGGCTCAGGTCGTAGTCGACGGATGTGGGCATGGTGTCCTCCGAGAAGTGGTTACGTATGAGTGTGATCCTAGTCCCTTTCATGGGTGTGAGAGGGCGATGAGGGCACGGGGTGTGGGCGCGTTTTATGTCCGGTGGGGCCGAGGCAATTGCTGGCTTGTGCGCTCCGGGTGCTGTTCGTGTGGTGGATCGGAGGTCGGTGATCTCCCGTGAGTCTTTTTAAGCGGGGTGGGAGCAAATTAAACAGGTAGGGGTATTTTCCTTGAGAATGAAGGCGTCCAGCGTCGGCAGAGTACTGTCGTGGCAGCCTGTTGCCTGGCCGCATCGCGCTTGTTAGATTTATCTCGTTCAATCCCCTCTCAAAAGGAGATCCCTGTGCGTTCCCTCCGTTTCCTCCCCCTCGTGGGTGCAGCCGCCCTGGCCCTGGCCGCCTGCTCGGGCGGAACGACCCACCAGGCTGATTCCACGGCCTCGTCCGACAACGCAACGGTCCCCTCCCGCGAGGTCGTTCTCAACGTCTACGCCGCCGCCTCGCTGACCGAGACCTTCGAGGAACTCGAATCCTCTTTTGAGGCCGCCTACCCGGACGTCGATGTCCGCTTCAACTTCGCCGGGTCGCAGGACCTGGTCACCCAGCTCGGTGAGGGTGCAGACGTCGATGTCCTGGCCACCGCGAATGAGTCCACCATGAAGAAAGCCGCCGACGCCTCCCAGGTCGACGACCAGACCCTCTTCGCGTCTAACAGCCTCACCCTCATTACGACGCCCGGTAACCCGGCGGGCATCACCGGTCTCGACTCCTCGCTCGACGGCGTCAAGTTGGTCATCTGCGCGCCCGAGGTCCCCTGCGGCAAGCTCACCAAGACCCTCACCGAGAAGCTCGGCGTGACCCTGCACCCCGTCTCCGAGGAACAGGCCGTCACCGACGTGCGCGGCAAGGTATCCTCCGGCCAGGCCGACGCCGGCATCGTCTACAAGTCCGACGCCCTGGCCGAGGGCGATGCCGTCGACACCGTCGACATTCAGGGTGCTGACGAGGCCGTCAACGAGTACCCGATCGCGCTCGTGAGTACCTCCACGAAGAAGGACTACGGGCAGAAGTGGATCGACCTGGTGCTGTCCCCCGAAGGCCAGGCCATCCTCAGTGAGGCTGGCTTCACTCCCGCCGTCAAGTAGCGTCGACGCATGACCTCACGCAGGACGCCCGCCGTCAGCCCCCTGCCCGTCTGGGCGGGGGGCCTCGGCG
>ERZ772920.1513-NODE-1513-length-11692-cov-10.347512_pt1 | contig 11692 bp, 10 predicted proteins | sample MGYA00511469_ERZ772920 | MGnify/ENA primary metagenome ERZ772920 (study PRJEB29015, sample SAMEA2738069) | human oral metagenome | biome: human oral; feature: human-associated habitat; material: saliva | place: China | collected 2216 ... | reverse complement strand
ATGGAAGCCGAAATCAACACGCTGACCTCCACGCGCGTACCGAGAGGTCTGACCGAGCTCATCACGCTGGGCAGGACACTCAAACGCCGAGCCACAGACATCCAGGCCTACTTCGACCACCCCCACACCACAAGCGACCCCACCCAAGCCATCAACGCACCCCTCGAACACCTACGCAGCCGCGCCCCAGGACTTTCCAAAACCTCACCCACAACATCACCCGAACACTCCCCAAAACCGGAGAATTCAAACCCCAACCACACCCCCAATTACGAAGAGCCGCTTAAGTGTTGCGGGTGCATACGCTGGCCAGGGCGTTCTCGATCTAGAGGCGACCAGCTTTCTTGAGTTCGATGTAACGGTCAGCTGTGCGTGCGGGTAACAGTTCAGCGGATGCCTGAAGGGTGAGTGCACCCGCAAGGCGTGCGTCGGCGGCACCAGCGTCGTCGGCTCGCTGGGAGAGTGCGGCGGAGGCGGCGAGGAACACTTCTTCCGCGTTGGAGAGTCCGTGCCGTGCGCGAATCTCGTCGGGGTCGGTCGCGGAGGCGACGAGCACGGTGTGGCGATCGGCGAGGCGCGACAGGGTGTCCGTGAACTCTGTGTCCATGCCGGCTGGGGGGATCTTCGTGATTACAACAACGAATGACGGGTGGTGGACGGTCTGTTCGACGGCCGTGGCCACGTCGGACCAGTCGGTGACGTCTAGGCGCGGCGAAATATCCGTGAAGGTCGCGGCGAGGGTCTCGATGATTCTGGGTCCGCGTACCCCTGATACGCGTGCGCGCACGCGAGAGTCGACGGCTAACACGTGGACCTTGTCGCCCGCGCGATCGGCGAGGGTTGCCAGGAGGAGGGCTGTCTCGATGGAGGAATCCAAGCGGGGTGCACAGCCCAGGGCGATCGAGTCCACGTCCATGTGTTCGGGTGCGCCGAGCAGAGCGGCGGAGGCGCGTCCACAATCCACGACGATGAGGACGTGTCGGTCTCGTTCGGGGCGCCACTGGCGCACTATGAGTTCGGCGGAGCGAGCGGATGCACGCCAGTCGATGTCTCGCGGGTCGTCACCTTCGACGTAGGTGCGCAGGGAGTCAAACTCGGTGCCCGCGCCGCGCAGTGTCGTCGGCGTCGTGCCCTCCAATTCGTGGAGCCGAGCCAGGCGCGTGGGTAGTAGTACGCGCGCCTTAAACTCGGGGAGGACTGACAGCGTCAATGGTGCTTCAAGACTGACCTGACGCGCGCCCAAGTGCAGCGGCCCCCACGAGCGGATCGTGACTACATCGGCGTGGCGCGTGCCCCGCCGCGACGGACAAAGCGTCGTTGTGACGGTGGTGGAGCTGCGGGCGGTGAGGCGCACGCGTTGGCGCGACGGGGTGGGGGCGAGGGATGGTGGCCACGCGTCGCGTACATCTAGGGTCATGTGTCGTTTCGTCGTGTTGGTCAGGCGCAGCGTTGCCGTGGTTGTCTGGTCGGCGCGGATTGGGCCGGTGACGTCGCGTCGCAGGCGCAGGGTGCGGGGGGAGGGAGCACCGGCCGTGTCGATCAGGCACGCCGCGATGACGAGGCCGAACCACGTCCAGGCGAAGGCGCGGGAAGGCGAGAAGGCGAGGGGGACGATGCCGACGAGAACGACGAGCGCGCTGCGCGCAGAGACGATCACGGGAGCCTCAGCGGGGGACGGGGGTGGCTGCGAGGACTCCTGAGACGACGTTGGCGGCCGTGATGCCCTCGAGGTTGGCTTCGGCACGCAGGCCGAGGCGGTGTGCGAGGGTCGAGGGGGCCATCGTCTTAATGTCGTCGGGGGTCACGAATCCTCGGCCCTGTAGGAAGGCCCACACGCGAGAGGTGCGCAGCAGGGCGGTCGCGCCTCGCGGGGACACGCCGAGGCGCACGGCGGGTGAGGTGCGGGTTGCACGACACACGTCGACCAGGTAGGCGATGACGGCGGGAGCGACCTCAACGCGTGCGGCGGCTTCGTGAGCCGCGAGGATGTCAGCGGCGCCGGCGACCGGGTGAATGCCCGCCTTCGCGAGGGACGTTGGGTTGAAGCCGCCCTGGTGGCGGGCAACGATGTCGATTTCGGCGTCACGGGATGGCAGGGGCAGCTCGAGTTTGAGGAGGAAACGGTCCAACTGTGCTTCCGGCAACGGGTAGGTGCCCTCGTATTCGATGGGGTTTTGCGTGGCAATGACCATGAAGGGGGCAGGTAGGACTCGAGTCGTACCGTCGACCGAGACGGTGTGTTCCTCCATGGATTCGAGGAGCGCCGACTGGGTCTTGGGTGGCGTCCGGTTGATTTCGTCGGCGAGGAGCAGATTCGTGAACACGGGACCTTCACGGAAGACGAACTCGGATCGTCCCGCGTCCCAGATCATTGAGCCGGTGATGTCGGCGGGCATCAGGTCGGGGGTGAACTGGATACGCGCCATGTCGACGTTGAGGGCGTGGGCGAGTGCGCGCACGAGGAGCGTTTTAGCGACGCCGGGGACCCCCTCGAGCAAGGCGTGGCCGCCGGCAACGAGGGCGACAATCAGTCCGGTGATTGCCGCGTCCTGGCCGACGATGGCTTTACCGATCTCAGCTTTGAGCGCCAGGAGGGCCTCCTGCGTGCTTCGCTCTGCCTCGTTGAGGCGACGCCCCGACCATCCCTGGCCCGTTGGCGCGCAGTACGAGGCCGGGGTCCCCTGGGTGGGGGTGCCTCCCCGGGGCGCGTATCCCCCCTGCGGCCCGGAGTATCCGGGTCCGCCCTGATCGTGTACGCCACCAGCGGTGCCATACTGCGGGGAGGGCATGGGGCCGGGGTTAGTCATGGCGAATCTCCTTCTCGAGGGCGTAGAGGTCGTTGGCGAGTTGGACGAGGGCCGCCTCGTCTGTCGGTGGTGGCCCCCACAGAAGTTGTTCGTAGCGGGAGGGAGGCAGGCCTCGTTGCTCGATCTCGCGTGCGAGCGTCTCACGATCAGCGGTGTACGTGACACCTAGCGAGGACGCGATGCGCGAAGCAGACGCGCTGCGCAGCGCTCTGGCGGCATGCCCGTAGGAGCGCATGGCGCGCATGAGTCGTGCCTTCCCGATGAGGGTTTCAGCGGCAGGTACCTCAATCGGCAGCTGCTCCGGAGTGAGTGGCCCGAGTCTTGTGCCGCGCGCCGCGGCCGCCAACAGCGCTGAGCCGAGCACCATGAGGAAGGCGGGAGCAAGGAACGGAGAATCAGTGGGTGTCACCTGCTCGGAGGAAACAGAAACACCATGGGAGGCAACGAACCAGGCGACCTTGTTGGTCCTGCCGATCGCGTTAATGGCCAAGGCGGCGTTACCTCCCTCCGTGATCGCACGGTTGCGCACCCGCACCGAATCGGGGATGACTGCGCGGAAGCGACCGTCTTCAACGCGCTCAGCGTAGGCGTAATTTTGCCCGTCTGTGGTGAAACACAGGTGCCAGGTGGAGGAAGAAGCGGAAACCGAATAAGCGGAGGAAAACAGCTCGCTCGCATGCTGGGCTGCTTCGGAAGCACATCCTGGCTGTGTTCTTTGCCCGGTGTCCCAGGATCGGGTTGCGTGCAACCCCGCCAGGTAGGGTGGCTCACCCCCGTATTCCTCCTCCAAGCCCACGTAGACAACGCTCGCTCGCGTCTCCACCTCCTGCGCCAACTGAGCCGACATGCGGGAAGGAAAAACGACGACGAGCGTCGTGTTCTCATCTACGGATGCCGCCTGAGCGGCCGACACTTCGCTCACCGTGATGCCGTGGTGTTCAAGCACTTGCGCGAGTGCCCGCGCGCCGTCGCCTCCAGGGTTGCGGATGCCCACGGGGGCATTGTTGAAACCAGCCTGCGGCAAGAATGCGATGCCGACAAAGGACACTATGACGAACGCGAGAACCATGATCGCCGGACGCGCGGCGCTCGCCCGTTCACGCGCCGTGGGGGTAATGATGCGAACCTGCGTGGCTTTCATCAGTGGTCCTGGGCCTTTCGGCAGGCATCCAACAGGGCAGGCGTGAGTTTGCTTAATGCGTCCACGTCCTGGCGGTGAACCGATGCATTCCCGTAACGAACGCGGTCGAAAGTCCGTGCGTGAAAAGCAAGCGTCGGGCCCTGTTCGGGCACGAGCCGGGTCGCCGCCACCGCGGCTTCGCGTGCCGTCAGACCTGGCGATGATGTGACGACCTCGCGTTCATCCAACCCCAACACTAGGAGACGGTAGGCCCACACGTAAGCCAGGTTCCAGTCCTCGTCTTCCACAGCCTCGTTGAAGAGACGGCGTACATCCTCGCTGCTCGCCTCCTCCTCGAACACTGAGTGGGATGCACGCCAGGAGGAACGAATCGGGTTGAGGATCAGCGCGATGATGACGAGCGCAATCGCGATGATCGCCAGGAGCGTCACGAGCACAGAGAAAGAGAAAGGCCCCTCTCCCTTCCATTCGATGGCCTCGTAGAGCCTGGTTAGGAAACGCCTAATGACATCGGTAATGCCGCTGGCGTCGGTGTTGTAGATCCCGCGCGAAAGTTCCTCTTCCAGCCACGACCGGGCCTCACCCTCGTCGGGCGCCAAGGGAACGCCGCACGCGAACACCGGGTCCACCGCCTAGCTCCTGGCGGCCTGGGCGAGCGCGAAGGCGAAGTTCTCTGTGCGAATCTTTTGATCCACAAACATAAGAGTCTGGAATGCTGACATGATGGGGAAGACGAGGGCGTAGGAGGCCATCTGGAGAATGGTGGTCAGCACACTAGTAGTCACGAGCAACCCAACCATGTTGGTGGGATCAAGGCTACCGGCGCTGAAGACCGCGAAGACAATACCGACGACCACAGTGCTGATGACCATCGTGATCATGCCAGCGATGAAACCAACCAGAATACTGATGAGCATCAGGCGACCCAGGGTCATCCAGAACGCCCCTGATGTCAAGGACCACGAGCGCTTGATCGACTCGACGGGACCAGCGTGCTCCAAGACGGCACACATTGGCGCGTAGAGGAGACGAACTTGTACCGCGTAGGAGACCAACGCCATCGGAAACAACGCAATCAACATCAAACCGGCAGCACTGTACGCCGCGTTCGAACTGCCCGAGGCCAAGAGAAGCACGACTATGCCGACGATCCATAGGATGACCGGGATACCGACCGCGAGAAATGTGAGGACGACGACACCTAACACCGGCATCATGCGCGGCTTTGCTAACGCCCATGCTTGGCGGAATGTGATCTTCTTGCCGATGACCATCTGCGCCACCGTGGTGGACAGGATTCCGTTCAGCAGTGCTACCGCAAGAATAGAACATATCAGCAAGATGGCGTAGCCCACGAACGTTGACACAAAGGCCATGGACACGGAACTGGCGATGTCATCGGGGGAAGCCTGAGGATCCCCGCCGTACTCCGAGGCCGACATCAACGAGTACATGGGAAAGATAGAGACGAGCGAGTCGAGGACACCCACGATCGTCAACACGATCAGCGTGAAACCGAACAGTACCTTCGGGTTCATACGAAGGGCCGCGAAGGAGCCACTCAACAGGTCAGAGATCGAAAGCGGACGCAGCGGGATGATACCTGGCTTGGGGGCCCATCCCCACGCTCCGGTCTGGCTGTAGCCAGAGGCGCCGGGTGCGCCGTAGCCTGGCCCGGGTGCGGGTGCGCCGTAGCCTGGCCCGGGTGCGCCGTAGCCTGGCCCGGGTGCGGGTGCGCCGTAGCCTGGCCCGGGTGCGCCGTAGCCTGGCCCGGGTGCCGGTGCACTGTAGCCAGAGGCGCCGGGTGCGCCGTAGCCAGAGGCGCCGGGTGCGCTGTAGCCCTCTTGGACTCCTGTTGGCTCGTCTTGGCCAGGGGCGGGCGGTGTCCATGGGGAACTCATCACGACCTCCAGATCGCTGGTGTTGTGCTGGTCTCAATCCTGCCACAGGACGGGGATGTGCGTGCCGTCATCGCGGCAGGAACGTGGTGTTTCCGAATGAATCTCCTGCAACCGTGACGATTTCGTGACACTATCGTGATATGAGTTCGCGCATCCTCGTCGTCGATGACGACGTCGCCCTGGCCGAGATGATCGGCATCGTCCTCGAGAACGAGGGCTTTCGCGTCGTCTTTTGTTCCGATGGATCCCAGGCGCTGACTCACTTCCAAGAAACGAACCCGGACCTGGTCCTCCTCGATGTCATGCTGCCCGGCATGGATGGCTTTGACGTGTGCAGGGCAATCCGACGCGTCTCCGATGTCCCGATCGTGATGCTGACTGCCCGTTCTGATACGTCCGACGTTGTGACGGGTCTCGAGGCCGGAGCAGACGACTATGTGCCCAAACCCTTCAAACCCAAGGAACTGATTGCCCGTGTGCGTGCCCGCCTGCGTGGTCGCGAGGAATCACAGGCTGACGAAGGGCTGACCCTGCAGGACCTGATCATTGACGTGGCTGGACACGTCGTCAAGCGTGACGGACGTGTGATCGCGTTGACTCCGCTCGAGTTCGACCTGCTGGCCACGTTGGCGCGCTCCCCGTGGAAAGTATTTTCCCGTGAGGAACTTTTGGAGCAGGTGTGGGGCTACCGTCACGCTGCCGACACCAGGCTCGTGAACGTTCACGTGCAGCGCCTACGCTCCAAGATTGAACGCGATCCGGAAAAACCGGAGCTCGTCGTCACTGTCCGCGGGGTTGGGTACCGTGCCGGCGCGGGAGCATAATTTCGCGCTCTCGCGACTGATCCGGGTCCTCACCGCGTCGAGGCCGTGGATATTCCTGCGCTCCTCACAGATCGTCCACCGCATCCGGCATTCCCTCTCGGCGAAGCTTGCCGTGGCGATCACCCTCTCTGCGCTCGCTATCCTGCTTATCTTCGGTATCATCGTCGCCTCACAGCTGCGTTCGTCGATGTTTGAGACGCGTAAAGACGCGATTCTGGCAGATGCGTCGCTGCGTTTTTCTGCAGCCCAGTCCGTGTTTTCCTCCTCGACGGCCACCTCCCCCGACCAAGTCCAAGAATCCGCACGCGGCGCCCTGACCTCACTTAAAGCCTCGGCGGCAGGCGCGGGAGCGACCAACGTCGCGTTGTTGCGCTCCGAGGGTTCCGCTGCCTCGCTGCGCATCAATCAGATTGAGGACGAGCAGATGCGCCTCCTCGTTACCCCCGAGATGCGTCAGGCCGTGACGCAGGGCGGCGCCCAATGGCAGTCGGTGGGCATCACGGCATCCGACTCTGACAAGGTGTCACCTGGGATCCTCGTCGGTACGCAGGTGCAGCTGCCCCGCGCAGGCACGCACGAGCTTTACATCCTCTACTCACTGGCAGCCGATCAGAGCCAGGTGGACGTCGTATTGCGCGTGCTTGCCCTGTCCGCGCTGCCAATCATCCTGACCTTGCCCATCGCCGTCTATGCGCTCCTGCACCGTCTCCTGTTACCCGTGCGCCTGACCGTCAATGCGGCCACCAAGGCGGCGGAGGGAAACCTGGATGTGCGCGTCGAGGTGCATGGTGCCGACGAAATGGCGGCGCTCGGACGAGCCTTCAACGCGATGACCTCTTCACTGCAGGACACGATTTCACGCTACGACGAACTGGCCAAACTCCAGCAGCGTTTCGTCTCCGACGTCTCACACGAGCTGCGTACGCCGCTGACCACGATTCGCATGGCCGAGGAAGTCGTGTGGGACAACCGCGAGGATCTCCCAGCGCACGCGCGCCGTTCCGCTGAACTCTTGCACGACCAGACAGAACGCATGGAGCAAATGCTCGCCGACCTGCTCGAAATTTCGCGCTACGACGCAGCGAGCGCCCTCCTGGACGCAGAAGAACACGATCTGCGTCCCATCGTGACGCGCGTCGTGGAGGGATGCTGCGAGCTGGCCCAGCGTCAGGGTGTTACCGTTCGCATCATCGCCCCCAGTCCAGCTACTGCCGAGATCGACGAACGCCGCATCGAGCGAGTCATCCGCAACCTCGTCGTCAACGCGATCGAGCACGCCGACGGTTCTGATGTCACGATCACAGTGGCGACCAGCGCCACCGACGTGGCGTGTCGCGTGCGCGACCGTGGGGTGGGAATGACCAAGGAGGTTACCGATCACGTGTTCGACCGCTTCTACCGGGCCGACACGGCCAGGGCACGCACGACCGGAGGAACAGGCCTAGGCCTCGCCATCGCGACGGAGGATGTGGCGATCCACGGAGGGCGACTCCAAGCATACGGTGAACCCGGCAAGGGAGCGTCCTTCCTCATGACATTGCCCAAACACCCGGGCGATGAGATCGCCAGCTGGCCGCTCACCCTGTGGGAGGACCAATGAGACGACGCTTCGCCCTGATAGCCTGCGTCGCGCTGGCGCTCGCGGGCTGTGCGTCCCTGCCCACCTCCTCGGCGCCAACCCCTTTCGATGCGTCCGCGCGCGATGGCAGCGGCATCCAATTTTCTGCAGAGGGTCCCTCGGACGGCTCTGACGCCTCGACCCTGGTCTCGGATTTTCTGCTCGCCTGCGCAGCGGGACCCCAGGATGACTACGCGACCGCCCGCCTGTTCCTCACGACCGCGTCGGCACGCTCGTGGCAGCCTGAAAACGAAATCCTCGTCTACGACACGGATACGGCGCCATTGGTGAGCGCGAGCCTTGACAACTCCGCGCAGGCGGAGGTCAGCGTGTCCGTTCTGGGGGTGGCAAGCATCGACGACTTGGGTGTTCTCACGCGTTCGAATGGCTCCATCGTGTCGCGGACTTTCACCCTTGTCCGCGAGGACGGGCAGTGGCGTATCGACGCGCCCGACAACATTATCCTCATCTCTCGGGCGGCCTTGACGGCCTCGTACACGCAGGCAAACCTGTACTTCCCGTCCGTTGATGGGTCGGACCTGGTGTCTGATCCGCGTTGGTACCCTTCCAGGCGCCTGGCCTCCCACCTTCTCGCAGGCCTTGTCGCGGGACCCAGCCCAGCCCTCGATCCCGTCGTTGCCAACGCGATCCCGGCGGGGGCCACCCTGCCCTCGCACGGGGTAGAGGTCAGCGACGGGGTCGCGCGCGTCGAACTCAACGCCGCGATGCCCCCCGACGAAGCCGCGCAGGTGAGTCTCTCATGGCAGCTGACGCGCACCCTCACGCAGGCGCCTGACGTGTCGCAGGTGAGCATTACCCTCTCAGGCGACACCCTTGACGTGCCAGCAGTGCCGCCACCGCCGTCGTATTCCCTCGACACTATGGTGGGGGCTGGTCCATCAGGCGTGGGGGTCGTGTCAGCATCGGGTTTTACGCCTCGCGCTTCGGCGAGGGACGCCGCGCACCCGACCTGTTCGCCGATGGATTCCACTCTCGTGGCGTGGAGTGGCCCCGATGGAGTCTACGCGGAGCATGCAGGTAGCCAGGTTGCCTTCCTGCCAGGTCAGGCCCCCCTCGGGCCCTCGATTGACAGATACGGATGGGTTTGGGGACCTCCCACGTCCGCTTCGTGGCTCAGTGTCGGTGGCGGCACGGATGGGGCGTTCAGTGTGCGCATCGAATCCGAAAGCGCGGGTGACGTTCACGCGGTGCGTATTTCCCCCGACGGTGTGCGTGCCCTCGTTATCCGTGGCTCCACACCGAGCGCGTGGGTGGGCGTCGTTGAACGCGAGCCGGGTGGTCGTCCGCAGGCGGTGCGTTCCCTCGAACAGATTTCGCTCGACGGCGGGGCTGTCATCGACGCGTCGTGGACCACGTCGACGGGACTCGTTCTTGCGGTGCGCGGTGAGGGTGGTGACAACGACCAGCTTGTGACGATGGCGTTGGGAGGTTTGCCTTCGAGCGTTGCGTTGCCGATCCGCGTGTCGTCGATGAGCGCCGGGGCTTCTTCTGCTTCGGTTGTCATCGTTGGGACGGACGAGGCGGGTAAGGCGCAGGTTCTCGTGCGATCGGGAGCGCTGTGGCAAAATGTCTCGGCTGACGTGACATCGGCGCGTTACGCGGGGTGAGGGCTGGTGGCAGGAGTGCACCGGGTGGCTGGTTTCGTTGATGCTTTCCTGGGCGCGGTGCTGCCCGTTCAGTGCGTGGGGTGTTTGGCGTGGGACGTGGTCATGTGTGGTTCGTGTGCGTCGCTGGCCACCGTTGAGCCGGTGTCGACTTCCTTGGAGGGGCGTCGAAGTTCGATCCCTCTTTGGGTCCTCGGGGACTATTCCGGTCCCCTGCGCAGGATTGTCTTGGGCGCGAAGCATGCGATGCGCACGGATGTGAGTGCTTTTCTTGACGAGGCCGGGGCCACGTTGGGTGCGTCCCTGTGGCGGGTGGTGGCTGGGCCTGGGTCGCCCGCCGCGGCGATGCGTGAGGGTAGTGGGAGGGCGCGCGAGGTTGGCGGGGCGGTGGACGTGTGGGTTGTGCCTGCGCCGTCGTCGTGGGGGAGGCGTCTGCGGGGGCGGCAGGTGGCGTTGCCGCTCGCGCGCGGGGTGGCGCGGGGGCTTGCCAAGGCTTGTTCGGACCGGCTATTGAGCGGGGGAAGCTCCCGCGGGTGTTTGTCGCGCGACGATCGTCGTGTTCGCGAGCGTATTCGTGTGCGTGTTGTAGATGTGTTGCGGTTGCGGGTGGGGGTGGGATCGCAGTCGGGTAAGACGGGTGCTGCTCGTGTGGTGGGGCGCATGGGTTCGATGCGTGCTCGTGTGTCGGTTCCGGAAGGAGCGATCGTGATTGCGGTGGATGATGTGGTGACGACGGGTGCGACGATCCGTGAAATGGAGCGAGTGCTGGGGCGGGTGGATGGGGTGGCGGCGTTGTGCCGTCCAGGCCTCATCGCATGACGTAGGTCACCGACGTGCTATAATGCGGTTACGAACTTTCGATAGCGTGGCAGGCGCGGACGCCTTCCACGTCAGTGCGGGAGGTGATAGCTCAGGCCACGGTTCGGGCAGTGAGCACCGAACAATCCCCATCCGCGGGCAACGATGCCCGCCGCACACCATGGAGGAAACACATGGACATCACCGTCGTCGCACGTAATGCTGAGATTCACCCGAATTTCCGGGCATACGTGGAGGAGAAGGTTTCGAAGATTACCCAGTTCTATCCGCGTGCGCAGCGCGTGGATGTGGAGCTGACTCACGAACGTAACCCCCGCCAAGCAGATACCGCCGAGCGCATTGAGTTGACCGTCTACGGCAAGGGGCCGATCATCCGCGCGGAGGCGCGCTCCGCCGACCGCTACGCGGCTGTTGACATTGCCGCCGGGAAGCTTTACGAGCGTTTGCGCCGCCTGCGTGATCGCGTGAAAGACCACCGCCGCAGGTACCCGCGTAATCTGGTCGAAGCCGAAGTACTTGACGTAGCACCTGTTGTTGAGGAGCAGGTGGCGCCCGAGCCGGAGGCTCCCAAGCCGCTGCGTAGCGCCGAGGATCTCAAGGTTGGAGAGGCTCGCGAGGAGCAGTGGGGTGACACGCCCATTATTGTGCGCCAGAAGGTGCACGAGGCTCCGCCGATGAGCGTGGATGAGGCTCTGGACCAGATGATGATGGTCGGCCACCCCTTCTTCCTCTTCGTTGATAAGGAGACGAGCCAGCCGTGCGTCGTCTACCACCGTCACGGGTGGACGTACGGTGTGCTTCGTTTGAATACGACGATCTGACGGTTCACTGATGCGGGTGTGCCCCGGGCCTAGTGCCCGGGGCACACCCGCATGTTTACCTGTGACGTTAAATGCGTCCATGTTCGCGCGGGCGTTTCCACTTTGGGCAGTTAGTTCGTAAACTAATGGGTGGATT
>ERZ772920.1504-NODE-1504-length-11719-cov-4.755401_pt1 | contig 11719 bp, 11 predicted proteins | sample MGYA00511469_ERZ772920 | MGnify/ENA primary metagenome ERZ772920 (study PRJEB29015, sample SAMEA2738069) | human oral metagenome | biome: human oral; feature: human-associated habitat; material: saliva | place: China | collected 2216 ... | reverse complement strand
TCATGCCAATCTTTTCGCGTGATACCAACGGAAAATGCCCCCATCAGCTCCCCGGAGTCACGCGCAGTACCACACCTGTATCACCGAATAATTGGCCCCTTTTCTGGCCCCCTCTCATCGCCCGAGTGCCTGAACGAGCGTCGAAGTGTCGCGCACGTCGGTATAGGCGAGTTCGTTGATCTTGGCCGTGTGCCCAAAGTATGCGGCTCGGATTTCTGCTGGCACGCCAGCGTTCATCGCTCTCGTGTTGAGCGTCGCCCTCCACACGTGCGAGGAGACCTCGCTGAGCAAGGGGATCGAACACGCCTCCGAGACCTCACCGAGGAGCTTCTTCACCGCCTTCTGAGCGTTCGACTGATCCCAGGGGCTGTCGGGGACTGCTGGCGCAGGGAAGACAAGCGTTCCCTTCTGACGACGCTTGAGACGCACCCTGAGCCTGTCTGCAACTCTCTGATCGAGCACAGGCACAGTGCGCCCCCGGTGGGTTTTCGAGCGTTCAGCGGGCACGCTCACGGTCATCTTCTGGCCGTCGTCGTCGACCTCATCGAGCCTGAGGCTGAGGGCCTCGCCGATCCTGAAGCCGGTGACAGCCTGGAGGAGCGTGAGTTCGACGGTTGTTCGACGGAACTCGATCCGATCAGCGAGGGTGTACTTGCCCTGCTTCGGTGCTCGCGCGTCCTCCACGTCCAGCCCGAGCAAGTACTCCAACGCTCGCTCGTACTCCGCGTCCGTCAGAGCCTGACCTCCGGCACTCTTCGCCTTCTTCTTCTCGTTCCCGAGGTCAATCCTCATGCCTGCGAGGGGGTTCGCTGGGATGACCTCATCACGGATGAGTTGCTGCACGACCCACTTGCTCAGCACATTGCGAGTGTTTCTCCCCGTCTCTGCTCCGCGCTCGTGTGCGATGTCGACAAGGACTGTTTCCAGCCTTCTGAACCGCACAGCGTCGTGGATCGTGTAACCCTTGAAGCGGTCGGAGAGGATGTCGAGGAGGTGGAGGTACTTCGTCTTTGAGTTCTCTCTCAAAGCGCTCGCTTGAACGGCGGGCACGGACACCTTCTTGATGTACTCGCTCATCTGCGAGGTCGGTTTCCACGAACCTTCCGTTCCCGCTGCCCGGAGTGCTTCCTCAGCTGCCGCCAGAGCTTTCGTGCGCCACTCGCCCACCGTTGGGGCCGTGACCTTCAGGCGGACGGTCTTGCCATCCATGCGCTTGAGCGAGAAGCGCCCAAAGTAGGAGCCGTTAGCCTGCCTTTCCGGCTTCGTCTGACCTGCCATGTGCTCGCCTGGTTTGAGGGCGATTCGTCCCATAAGTGGCCCTTTCCGTCGTTGGTTCAAGTCAACAGTAGCAGAGCATATCAGCCCCTGGAGGTGCGTGGACTTGACATGGGTGTTAGGATTGGCGCACAACCAAATAACACAGCGCCAAGGTGTCCCAGCCACCGTTGTAAGACGAAATCCAAGCAGCCGTCGAATATTGCAGGACGGAACTCAGCGGACGGGCAGGCACAGAAGCATGATGAACTGATATGGCAGCCTTATAGCGAAGCGTAAGACCGTTCTGGCGATGTTCACCCAAGAGGTGAACTATGCCTACTCAGGCGCTCAAAACTACTGCATCTGCTCTTTCCGTCTCGGCAAACGAAGCCGCTACCATGCTCGGTGTCAGTCCTCGCACGCTTGCGAACTGGAGGACTCTGGGTATTGGCCCGGCATTTGTCCGTGTCGGTGCAGTCCATAGCCGGACTCTGTACCGCCTCGACGACCTCAAGACCTGGTTGGATAACAACCGGGTTGAAACATCGGCCTCTAAGGCGGTCGCATCATGACCGCACCCACCCACTCTCTTTCCCCTTCCCCGAGCACATCCCCAAAGGGAGTAGATCAGCTTGCCCGCGAAGCGGGCACGCTCGGTTCAGAAATCGCAGAACACACAAAAAATGGGGCCAATGGGGCCAAGCCCAATTTTGAGACCTCCATCACTCCTCGAGACGAGGCTGCGACGGCTGCGTTTTCCCTGGTAGATCAAGGTTTCCTTAACGCGCGCGCGGGGGGGCCCTTGGATCCCCCCGCGCCTACACCCGTGGCCCCATTAAAAAAATTCAATGGGGCCAATGGGGCCAATGGGGCCAAATCTGAGCCCGAAACCAGCCTTATGGTCATTGATGAACCAGTAAGTGACCATGAAAGCACCACTGGCTTCTACATCCTGAACTCGACCTCGGAGGAGGTGGAGCAGGCGCGCGACTTCACCGCTCGCCAGGTCGCTGCCATGACGGACTCTCAGAAGGAGCATGCCCGAAACAAGGGCCGCTGCTTCTCCCTTATGCAGTACAGGGTCCACAAGGAGACCGGCGAGGTCATGCTCACCCAGGAGCAGATTGACAACGGCCTGGCTGCCTTGGAGGAGCAGGGTCTCCTCGACCGGTATGCGGTCATCTTCCACGACAAGGACGTGGAAGGCGGTCATCGTTGGCACCTCGGGACCACACCGACAACCCCGTCTAAGCCGCTGCACATGCACGCGGCTGTCCTCCTCAAGGACGGTCGAATGCGCGTTGGTCAGATCGCGCGCCTGTTTGACCTGCCGCCGTCGCGCGTTGAGGTAGGCGGTGACCAGCGTCGGGGTCGTTGGGCAGCGGAGCAGGGGTTCTTCGACCTCTGCCAGTACCTCGTTCACGAAAACGCGCAGAACCAGGGACGACGGGCGAAGGGTGACTCTTACGATTTTCCCTATCAGCGTTCGGAGGTGAAGGCGAACTTCGACTTCTCCGAGTTCCTCGACGGCGGTCTTCCCGGCGGTGGAAACCCGAAGAAGGAAACGATGGCGGAGCGGCGTCGCGCTCTTCGCCGACTCGTCGGTCAGGAGGGGATGACCCTGGAGGAGGCGGAGGCCGCCGACTTCGACGCGTTCGCCGACGACCTTCCGCGCCTGGAGAAGCTCAGGAACAGGTACCTGGAGAACCGGGAGACCGGCGTCGGCTCGGTGTTCACCAAGGCGTCGGTGCTGCTGACCGGCCCGACTCGTGCGGGCAAGGACGTTCTCGGCGGCCTCATCACCAAACTGGCCGTCAAGATCGCCGCGCAGGCGGGCCAGACCTGGCACCCGGTGGAGCCCTCGTCCGAGCACGCACCCGAGGACATCGGCGCTGCGGAGGTCGTCTGGCACCAGGACATCCGGTACCGCTTCACGCGCTCCTTCGACGACGCCCTCCGCTACCTCGACCCTGCCAACTCCCCCAAGCAGGCGGGGCGCAACACCAACCGTGTCGCGACCTCGCCCCGGCTCATCACCATGACCTCATCGTGCACACCGACGGAACTGGCACTCACGATGAAGACGCGGCGCGACACCGAGACGCTGGCTCTCAACATGGCCGACACCTCGCCGAACCGCCGCCAGTACCCGCCAGTAAACGTCGACGAGTTCCTGTATCGGTTGGGTTTCGTCGTCGATGTCTGGAGGCCGGAACCTCGCAACCCGGACGACCCGATCGAGGTGGTCAAGGAGCAGCTCATCGCCCGCATCTACAAGGTGAGGCAGAAGCCGACAAGGCGCATCGAGGACGTTCGCACTTTCGACGGTGTTGCGCTCGGTCAGATCGACACCATGCACGACCTGGAACTCGTCGCGATGGTCAAGGGTGCCAGCCGCGCCGCCGCGTTCATCGTCATGGAACTTCTCCTCACGCACTCGCCGGATGTCGTCGCCGCGATCCCTCAGGTGTTCGAGCAATGGGCCGTCGCCTCGCAGGAGATGAAGGCCCTAGACGCGGACGCGGTGCGCACTTATGAGGAGCGGATGGTCGGCGAGGTCGTTGCCCTCGTCTGGCATCAATGCCCAGATGGCTACTACCCCCCGGACGAACGGACGGGACCGGTCGAGGAGCACTTCCGTACGACACATCTTGTCGGAGGAGCGACCCCCAGACCGCACACGATCTTCACTCGCTTCTTCGACAAGTCCGTCTATTGCGAGGAGTGCCGTGAGTACATCGAGGTAGCACCGATGAAGCAGGGATGGCGCATCTGACCCCACCCCATAGACCGCCCTCATCGCCGCTTGGGCAACGGCATTTATACGAAAGAGAAAGGAAAACTCATGAGCAAAAAAGCAAGCAAAATTCGCGAGGAAGTCAAGGTCAAAACAGCAGAGGAAATCCGCGCTGAACTTGACACAAAAAAACTCCGAAGCACGCGCTCTCCGAAGGGCACTGAAGGAGGCAGAGGAGAGGGAACTTGTGTCCGCAAAAATGGCTCTCGGTGAAGCTGTTGCCGGTGCTCTATTTGTGGACAAGACAGACGCAATTTTGGCTCTTGTTCAGGTCGTGAACAAGCCTGAAATTGCGGACGATTTGCGTCGTGTTCTTGGTGTGAATAACACCGAGAACGACGCCTCGGAGGAGCCGGAGGGTGAGGCCCAGTGGGCCTCACCTGAAGGCGACGACCAGCCGGGCAGTGACGATGCGCCAGCATCGTTCTGACCGGTGTTGGGGACAGAGGGAAGAACCGAGCGAGCGCAGGTTCGACCTCAGTCCCCGGCCCTCCGCAGGAGCCCCGTGACACTGGAACGAAGTGCAAGTGTCTTTACGGGGTTAAAGACACTATGTCTTGCCGGGTAGCGAAGCGAGGGTACCGGTGAGACATAGTGTCGTTCGCCGGGGCGATGGGTTGGGCAGCGAAGCCGGGTCCCGACCCATCGTTCTGGCGATGCAGTGTGGTCACAAAAAGGGGCAACGAGCGTAGCGAGTCGGGGTCCCCGTTTGTGGACATGCTGCGTAAACGAACGAGTGAATGAAATGAACGAGAGAGTGAGGGAAAAAATGAGCAACGTAGTTGGCCGTACTGGCTTCCATGTCACGCATACGAAGTCAGTTAGTGAGCGGGGTGCGATCCTCGATGAAATGATGCGTGAGCGGATACCTGGAGCTAGTGAACGATGGGCGCAACGGAACCCAAGTATCGTTGTGGAAGATGAGGGTTTGAATCGCGCTTACGTCAATAATGGCGATGATCGTTTTGTCCGGTGCAAGGACCCGAAGGAAGTCCTTGCTTACGGACAGCAGCGGCTCGCTAAACTGTCCACTCCGGTTAAGGAACCGAAGCTCGATCCGGTAACGGGTAAGGAGAAGGGTGGAACAACGATAAGCTCGATGTTTGTTCTTCACCTGCCTAAGAGTTTGTGCGAAGAGGTGAAAGACTTTTACCCCGTCTTCGATGAGGATGGTAATGAGACCGGACAGCGACGCTCACGGTGGGTTGCTCGTGATCGTAAGGAGGCGGTGCGCTACTTCAGGGATGCACTGGCTTACATGACGCAAGAAGTGATCCCCGGTGGGCGGGATGCGATTCTTGGGTTTGATATTCAGTTCTCGGAATCAACTCCGCACATTCAGATTCTTGCTGACACGTTCGCACCCGATCCGAAGCATCCTGGGCAGCTGCGTACTGAGTTCTCTCGTGCCTACGGTTCGCATCGTAGTGTTCGTGATGACAAGGGTCGGCAGATGAGTGGGCAGGCTAAGTTTCGCCGGTATCACGCGGGCTTGAAAGAGTGGATGCTTGATAAGGGTTGGGAGATTGAAGCCGATGTCGATCCGTTGCGTCACGATAAGACTGCAACGAAGGAAATGTACGGCGCGATGAAGGATAAGCAGCGCGCCCTTGATGAGCATGAGCAGAATCTGGCTGTTGAGCGCAGGGAGATTGATGAGTCGGATAAGCGCCTTGATGACCAGTGGGAGCGTCTTGAGCTGACGCGTAATGAGCTGAAACTTGAGCGTGAGCAGCTTCAGAAGGACAAGGAGCAGGCACGCGAAGAAGCTCGCACTCAGGGTTATGCGAAGGGACTCGCAGAAGGGCGCGCTGAGGCTGAGCGCATCATCGAGTCCGCACGCGCGCAAGCCCGAGAACGCCTCGCTCATGCCGATGAGTTTTACACCAAAGCAATGACCGCGCGCTCGATCCCCGACGAACAGGCAAGGTATCTTGCCACAGTAGGTGCGAATACTCTCGCCGCAACCCTTTCTAAGCATGTGGACGAGTCCACGCAGAGGAAGATCGAGAAAGCGAAGGCATCGCTTGAGAAGACCTTTGCACACAGCTCTGAGATGCTCATCGAACGGGCTCGCGAGGTCGAGCGTAAGCACAGTAACGGACTTGTTCGGCAGCGAGCACGGCTCCGCGAGACCATCGAGACCGCGACCCGCGACCTCGACGACGGCTACGAGATGTGAGAGGGGTGTTAGTCCCGCTCATAAATGGCCCTTTTTCTGGCCCCTCGGGCCATTTTGGGCAATGCAAAACCCGGTATCTCAGCGACTTTTCGTTGAGATACCGGGTTTTTCTGGAGCCGCCTGTGGGAATCGAACCCACGACCTATTCATTACGAGTGAATCGCTCTGCCGACTGAGCTAAGGCGGCCGGGCTCATCTGCACTTCACTGCTGAGGTGGAGAAAAGCTACCTGAAGTACTTTAGCGGTTACCACTTGTGAGAAGCAAACGTTTCGTGACAGAGGTGATGTGGGATTGCCCGCACAGCAATGCGCGATACAAGAGTCAGATCGCCTGGCGAATGTTAGGCTGAATTGTGTTGACAGAAGATGACGAAAAGTCAGAAAACCCGGCTGAGATCCCCGTAGTGCTCCTGGTTAACCTGGGCACTCCCGAATCACCCAGCCCCAGTGATATTCGCCGTTTCTTGCGTGAATTTCTGAGTGATCGTCGTGTGATCGAACTTCATCCTCTGATCTGGAAGCCAGTTCTGGAAGGTGTCATTCTTCCTTTCCGTCCTTCTCGAGTCGCACCAAACTACCGCTCGATTTGGACTGAGCACGGTTCACCGCTCATGGCGTATTCCATCGCACAAGCCGAAGCTCTCTCAGACTTGCTTGGTGGTCAAGCGAAAGTTGCGCTCGCTATGCGCTATGGAAAGCCCTCGATTGAGAGTGTTCTCGATGACGTGTTTACGAAGGGACATCGCCGAGTCCTTCTTCTTCCCGCCTATCCGCAATATGCTGCTTCATCTGCGGGAACAGTGACTGACGCCTTAGCGCGCTACATCCTGAAACGTCGCGATCACATGGAAGTGCGCACAATCCGTTCATTCCCTACGGAACCCGCATACATTGAAGCCTTGGCCCACGCCATTGAGGAAGATTGGGCACGCCGGGGTCGCCCAGATTTCGCATCTGGCGACAAGTTCCTTGCTTCTTTCCACTCCATCCCTCAGAAAATGCATGATGCTGGCGACCCCTACAAGCATGAGTGTATGGCGACGGCGAATGCCCTCCGAGCCCGCTTAAATCTTGACGAAGATCAGCTTCTGGTGACTTTCCAATCGGTCTTTGGGCCTGCGAAATGGTTGGGACCTGCGACCATCGATACCGTCGCAGAGCTTGCTCGCTCCGGAACACGACGTCTTGATGTCATTTGCCCCGGCTTTATGACGGATTGCTTGGAAACCGTTGATGAGATTGCAAAGCTTAACCGCGATGCTTTCCTTGAGGCCGGCGGCACGGACTTTACCTATATTCCCTGGGGTAATGCATCTGCCGGTGCAATTGATACTTTGGGTGCGCTTGCCCGTCGGGGGTTAGCGGGTTGGGTTAATTTCCCTGACGAGGCCTAGCTGCTTTTCCGTTGTTGAGTTTCCATCGCGCGCCACTTGTTCCACATGCGCGCCGCACCAACCCCAAGCCCCAGTGCAATGACGGTGGGCACAAGCAAGGTTGCGCCTCGGTGTGTAAATTCAATAACCAAGCACAGCGCCGTGAGCGGTGCGCTCATTGACGTTCCAAGGACGACAACCGCGCCGATGAAGGCGAAGCAGACTATTGCAGTTGTGTCGCCGGGGTAGATGTAGGACCAGAGAATCCCCAGAACTGCACCGCTAGATGCGCCTAGTGCAAGACCGGGGGTAAGAGTTCCACCCCATGCGCCGGAGCGAATGGTGGCAAGTGTTCCAATAAGTTTGGTGAATCCATCGATCGCAAGAGAAACAAGTAAAGCCGCTCCGATTCCCGCAGCCGCGCGCCCGCCCTGCCCTAAAACAGCTCCATCAAAAGCAAGCTGAGCGGTCGATTGTCCGTTTCCGGCGATTGATGGAACCCAGACAGTGATCACTCCGATGAGGGCGAAGGTGGGGATCATCCAGGCAAGTAGCCGCCAGCCGGTAGGGCGTGCAGCGGAGCACGCTGCAACAGCGCTCTTGAAAAGGACTCCGATGATTCCAAGAACCGGCCCGATGATAACGGCCCAGAGTGTCAGCGATGCGGTCGGAAGGAGCTGAGCGGCATCGGGAAGCGTGTAGAAAGGATCGCTTCGAACCCAGCCGTGTGCGACCAGGACCGCTCCACCGCTGATAATCAGTGCGGGCCAGACCGCGCTGGCGGTGACGTCGATCAGAAGAATTTCAAGTGCGAAAACCGCTCCTGATAGAGGGAGTGAATAGACAGCAGCAAGTCCAGCGCCGGCCGCACAGCCGATAATAATGCGCCGCTGCTGAGCTGGCAGGTAGAGAAAATCTGCGATCTTTGCGCCCAAGGAGGCGCTGATCTCGCGGGGTGCGACTTCGCGACCGATGGAAGCGCCCATTCCGACAATGATGATCTGATTAATTGAGTGCCAGAAAGTCAGAAGAATCGGCATCTTTTGGCCATTAACCGCTTTGGGCAGTGAGACGGGTTTACCCCCGACGCGCGCGTAGAGATACCAGGAAATTCCTCCGACGAGGCCTGCTCCTCCCAGTGCGCAAATCCTGTGCCACCAGGGGACCGAGGAAATTGCGTGAAGAAGAGTGCCGCTTGCGTCACCGAAGACGAGGCCCTCAATGAGGTGGAGAAGATGCGAACACCCGGCACCAACTAGCCCTGCCGTTATCGCGGTCATGAGTACCGCAAGCCCCATACGTATACGGGGAGATAGGCGAGAAGTTGGTAAACCGGGTGTGCTCACACTAGTTGAGAGTACTAGCGCTTCTCGACTTCATCCAAGCGAGTATTAACGTCTGAACCAACGCGGATCAATACGTTGAGGTCTTCATCAGAGATGTCGTCGCTAATAATGTCGCGCAGAAGTGCTCGCTCTGCCTGTTGGGCGGAGGTGATGAGTTTCTTGCCAGCATCGGTGATGGTGATTGTGCCACCGCGACGATCGAATTCGTAGGGGGTGCGAACGATGAGATCGCGATCGGCTAGACGACGATAGGTGTGCGTCAAACGCGAAGGGCTAAAAATGACCGATTGGGCAAGTTCTCCCATACGGATTCCGATTTTGCCGGCTGAAGCGACCTCATCGAGTACGCGGTACTCACCGAGTGAGAGTCCAAACTCGCGCTTGAGCGTTGCCTCCAGAGCCGCGGAAGCCCTTGTGATAGTAATGAAAAACTGTTCGATCTCGCGAGCCCGCTTTGCTTGGTTCATGTCCCTTCTCCGTTTTAGCCTTCATCGTCGAGGTTCTCTAACAAAAGGACAGTTTATAGGTTTTGATCAGGCCAGACAACGCTTGAATTGAAAATGAGACAGGCAATTTTGAGGGTATAGGAGATTGATAGTTAATATCGAAAATGTGATAGCGTGGTTTCGAAAAGTGCATTACCCGATCGTAGAAAAAAAGGATTCTTCTCTGCGATTGACATGTTTTCGAAGGGTGAAAACTATGCAGAAGAAAGTCGTTGTATTAGTTGATGACCGTGATGGCTCGGTCGCTAAGCAAACAATTTCATTCGCATTCAAAGGCGTATCATATGAAATTGATCTTTCCGACCAGAATGCTGAGCAATTTGAGCGCGACATCGAACCGTGGATTTCCGCAGCTCGTAGGGTAGGTGGGCGTCTCAATAGTCGTCGCAGCACGCCGTGTGGAGATGCTGAAGCAAAGAGTGTTCGCGTGCGTCGTTGGGCTCGAGAAAAGGGAATCGAACTGAGCGATCGTGGTCGGATTCCTTCTGCCATTGTCGAGCAGTTTGAGAAGGAAAATCGCTGATCTTTCTTCTGAATTCCATCGATATTTTGCGGGGTATTTCTTATCGAAATACCCCGCATTTATATTTGTATTCAATACGTTTTGTATCGAGTGGTCAGTTTTCGCGACCTGTACCGGTTTAGATTGCCCTTGTATGAACAGAAATAGCTAAAACCGCAGGTCAGCTACTCAATGCCTGGAAGACTTACTTCACCAGCAATAGATCGATTCATCCACTGTGCGAACTCTTCACCCTGCAAACCCTGCGAGAGCAAGAAGATTGTCTTCGCATACAAGGCCTCAAGCGTCATGTCGTGCGCGCTAATCGCGCCCAAGCGCGCCAGAGTGCTCCCGGCCTCGTAATGGCCTAAGACAACCTCGGCCTGGTAGCACTGCGAGGCAACGATCAAGGGAACCCCGGCCTCGCGCAGTTTCTGCAAAACATCCACAAAACCAGGGTCTGAAGCCGGAATATTCCCCACGCCGTATGCGCGGATGATCACGGCCTCGGGTAGGGGAGTGAACATGGAACGTAAACGCGCGGTGCTCAGGCCGGGAACAATGTCCACAACGGCAACGTCGTGGCGAGTGTAAGGTGCGGGATTAGCCCAACCTTCACCGGCCTCGATACTGTGATACCAGCGCCAAGGGGCACCTGTACGCGCGATCGGCAACGTCGAAGGTGAATCAAAGCCGGCGAAGGCCCATGATGAGGTCTTCGTTGAACGATTTCCTGCCAGCAGCATATGACCAAAGAACAAAGTCACGCCGCTCACCTGGGAACTTCCGGCTGCGCGCAAAGCACCTGTCACATTCGCGGAGGCGTCGGTTCCGACGACGCCTAGAGGGTACTGAGAACCCGTTAAAACAATGGGCTTCGTAAAATCAGCCAGCGCATACGACAGTGCCGCAGCGCTATAGGCCATGGTGTCGGTCCCATGGAGAACCAAGAAAGCATCGGCTTCATCGCCGTGAGCGCGAATATCGTCGATGATCATCTGCCAGTGGATCGGTGTCGTTTCTGAAGAGTCGACCAGCGGCGAGAGCTGAGACATTGACACATGTCCCTTGAGCTCGATCCCGTCGAACTGAGTGTTGAGCCATGACGCCATATCGGCGCCCGGTCGCAAACCGTCAGGAGAATCAACCATCCCGATTGTTCCGCCTGCATACGTCACATGAATCCTCATAGTGCGTCCCCTTGCATCATTGGATAGCGAAAAAGAAACGAGAGCGGAGGGGTGGTTATTCACCTAACTGGCGCGGGGCCTCGTCATTTGAAGAAAATTTACCGTGAATTACATACCAACCACAAACCATTGCTACGACCACCACTGCGAAGAGAGTGAGGGTCCAACGGCCATTGGTGCTGGTGACATTTGAAGCAACGACAATCGCAAAGAAAGCCAGCGAGATGTAGTTCGTGAGTGGCGCTTTGATGCTGTGTCACTCATGCGCGAAGTTTAAAAGGACCATGCTGGACACTTGCTGGGTGGCCCCTACTGAGTCACTGACCGAAGTTGATCTGGTTGCGATTATTTGATGCTTTTGAGAGCTCATGTGCTGGGGTGTTGCAGATAGGGCGCGTGCAGGATGTCGCCGTTTTTCTTCTCATCTGCGGAAACAGGGGAATAATACGGGACGCGTGACGCAGGTCCCGTGACACATGTGCGAAAAGAATGAAAGAATATGAGCATGACCTACAAACTGGTGCTGCTCCGCCACGGCGAGAGCGAATGGAATGCAAAGAACCTC
>ERZ772920.1503-NODE-1503-length-11721-cov-5.708040_pt1 | contig 11721 bp, 9 predicted proteins | sample MGYA00511469_ERZ772920 | MGnify/ENA primary metagenome ERZ772920 (study PRJEB29015, sample SAMEA2738069) | human oral metagenome | biome: human oral; feature: human-associated habitat; material: saliva | place: China | collected 2216 ... | reverse complement strand
AACGCATAATAAATACCCCCTTTACTGGTTTGTCCAGTAAAGGGGGTACATATCATTGATTCTTATAGCTCCTTTTATTATTTATATTAAAATTATTTTTGAAACCTAACTTTGTGCAAAGTTAACGAAGAACAACGGATTAATATCCATCTATTATTGATGTAAAGAGATTTAGCAAGCGATTCTAAAAAAAAACTTTGTGAAAAATGTTAATGAAGGTATAATATTAGACGACTTAACGTGTTAACGTGTGGAATTTTCCTTGAAACTGATTTTGATAAGTGTTAAACTGAACGTGGGAGCGCTGCCAAATAGTAAAATTCTTATTTGAACAGAAGCTTTTTTATGAATCAATTAAGGAGGAGAACTATGGAAACTAGATATACTCACAGTCCGGAGGACATTAGACATTACTCAACGGAGCAATTAAGAAAGGAATTCTTAGTAGAAAAAGTCTTTGAACCAAATAAAGTGAAGTTGACTTACACACATAACGATCGCATGATTTTTGGCGGTGTAATGCCAATTGATGGGAAATTGAGCATTGAATTATCTACAGAATTAGGTGTTGAATATTTCCTACAAAGACGAGAATTGGGAGTTATTAATATCGGAGGTCCTGGTGTTATCGAAATCGATGGTGTGTCAGAAAATATGGTGAAGCAAGATGGGTATTATATTGGTAAAGAAACAAAAGATGTTGCTTTTTCAAGTATTGATCCTGAAAATCCTGCAAAATTCTATGTGGTTTCAGTACCGGCACACCACAAATTTCCAAATAAGAAGTTGAGCATTGAAAAGATTGTTCCGCTTTGTATGGGAGAATCAAGCACATTAAATCAAAGAAAAATTTACCAATACGTTCATCCAAATCAATGTGAAAGCTGTCAATTACAATTAGGATACACAGTATTGGAACCAGGTAGCGCATGGAATACAATGCCGTGTCATACGCATGAACGTCGTATGGAAACTTATTTATATTTTGATATGGAACCAGATACAAGAGTGTTCCATTTCATGGGAACTCCGCAAGAAACAAAACACTTAGTAGTTGGAAATGAAGAAGCTTGTATATCACCAAGTTGGTCAATCCACTCAGGTGTTGGAACATCTAACTACACATTCATCTGGGGTATGGCAGGAGAAAATATCACATACACAGATATGGATATGGTTCCAATGCAAGATCTTAAATAGTGAGGGGTAAAGCAAATGACAAATGAAATGTTTTCTTTAAAAGGTAAAGTGGCACTAGTTACAGGTGCTGTATATGGTATTGGTTTTGCGATTGCAGAAGCTTTAGCGAGTGCGGGAGCAACGATCGTATTTAATGACCGACATGAAAGTGGCGTGGAAAAAGGTTTAGCCAACTACGCTAAAAAAGGGATTAAGGCTTATGGTTATGTTTGTGATGTGACAGATGAGCCTGGTGTACAAGAAATGGTGAAGAAAATTGAAGCAGAAGTTGGCGTGATTGATATCCTAGTAAACAATGCAGGGATTATCAAACGAATTCCAATGCATGAAATGGCTGCTGAAGAGTTTCGTCAAGTTATCGATGTAGACTTAAATGCACCATTTATCGTTTCTAAGGCAGTTATTCCATCGATGATCAAAAAAGGTGGAGGTAAGATTATCAACATCTGCTCTATGATGAGCGAACTTGGACGTGAAACTGTATCTGCCTATGCTGCTGCAAAAGGTGGATTAAAAATGTTAACGCGTAATATTGCTTCTGAATATGGATGCTATAATATCCAATGTAATGGTATTGGACCTGGTTATATTGCAACTCCACAAACAGCACCACTTCGTGAAATTCAACCGGATGGAGAAAGACATCCATTCGATAAATTCATTATTGCGAAAACTCCAGCTGAACGTTGGGGAGAAGCAGAGGACTTAAAAGGTCCAGCAATTTTTCTGGCAAGTCCAGCTAGTGATTTTGTCAATGGTCATATTCTTTATGTGGATGGAGGAATCTTAGCGTACATAGGGAAACAACCTTAATTAAACCGCTAAATAACCGAATTTTAGAAGGACACCTCTTCGCATAAGGAGGGGTGTTTCGTTCTGTTTACAGAACAACATTATTTTGATATGATGACCTTATCATAAAAGGATGGAAGTGTTAGTAGTGCTACCAAAATATGAAATAATTAAACAGGATATTCTCAGAGAAATCGATGAAGGAAAGTTTAAACCTGGATCTAAGATTTATTCGGAAGGTGACTTAAAACGAATCTACAACGTAAGTAATACAACTGTAGTTAAAGCGTTAAATGATTTAGTGGCAGGTGGGTTCTTAATTCGTAAACAAGGGGAAGGGACCTTTGTTCGTAAAAATATGTTACATCGTAAAGTAAGTTTTTCGGAAAAACTTAAAAAAGTGCTGAATCCAAAGAAAAATTCAGAGAAATTTTGCACGGATATTGCCATCTGTAATGATTTAAACATCCGTACTAAATTTGACACGAGTGACCCACTATATGAAATTGTACAAAAAGCAATGATCGATGAAGTAATGTGGAAGATTCAAAAGCGTTATGTTCAATCTTCAAAACTAAATGATGAAGCTGTCGAACGTATTGCAAATGGTGGAAGTGTCTCAAAAGAATTAGCTCTTGAAAAAAATTTGGTCAATATGCCAATGTCAATGACAATTGAATTCAAGGAATTGGATACACCAGAAGCTGAAGAGTTACAGTCGCATTCACTAGTCATTGTTAAGAAAACAATCGTTTCAAATGCAACGAAAGAAGTGGTGGAATACTCTGAAACGTATATCCATCCTAATTATTACGAAATTGAAATTACAGCCGAATAAAGAATTAAATATATAAGAGAAGGAATCCTCAAATTTTGAGGATTCTTTTTTATTTTCTAAAATAAACCGTTTACAACTTGTGCGTTATTTGTTATTATTCAGTTATAGGGTTAACACGTTAAGTGAATTCAGAAAGGATGGTTATGATGAAAAGAAGTTGGTCGAACTGTTTAGTTTTGTTTTTAACGATGGGCTCTCTGTATACTTTATCAAAAGATAAGCCTGTGTATGGTGAAGAGGCTGGAAATCCAGTAGTCAATCTCGTTAAAAATGGTACTTTTGATAATACAGTGGACAGTCAGAATAAATGGACTGGAAAATCTGCGGTGAATTGGAACACTCCGTGGATTCCAAAAAGTGAAAAAGATAAATACCAAGTTACAGTTACAGACGATGGGATTTTAATGATGGCTGCAGAATCAGAGATGCGGGCAGTTGTTGGGCAAGATATCACAGTTGAACCGAATCAAAAATATACATTTACAGCAAAGATTAAAACTGAAGCCTTGAATTCAAAAATTGGAGCACGAGTTCGTATTCTTTCTTATGATAGTAATAACAAACAGCAAACATCGCTCTGGTATTCTAAGAGTCTTATTGGAGATAATGATTGGACAACAATTAACGAAGAATTCACAACGGGAGATAATATTGTAAAGATTCGTCTTGAATTGTTCTATGAAACAGGAACTGGGAAAGCGTACTTTGACGATGTAAGTTTAACGAAGAAGGAAGAGAAAAAAACAGCTGAACCAGAAGTTACAAAAGAAATTGAATTTGATGAATCTGTAACATTAACGACTGATAAACACTGGCCTGTAAATTCAGAGTACACATACAAGGTAAAAGATGCTTCTATTGCAACGGTTGAAGATGGTTTTATCATTCCAAAGACGACTGGAACAACAGAATTGACGGTAAGTTCACCTGGGAAGAAAGATAAAGTAGTACCGTTAAAAGTTGAAGCTCCAAACGAAACTTTTGATATGCTTCGTAAGAAATGGGACACAATGATTTCTGGAAATGACTATTTTACTAGCGAAAGTAGTTATATGAATGAAATTTTCGATAGTAATGAAAAAGACGTAGATGGTTATCTTGCATCAGTTCTAGATGATGAAAAGAAGATTTGGAATGACTTAGCAGATTATTCAAAATCAGCGAATTTCACAAAGACTTATCGTCGCTTAGAACAAATTGCTAAAGCAGTAACAAATAAAAAATCAAAATACTACAACGATAAAAACGTTCTGAATATGGTTAAACGTAGTATGAAATTGATGAATGAACATTATTATAACGAGAATACTGAATCTAAAGGAAATTGGTGGGATTACGAAATTGGAACGCCAAGAGCAATCAATAATATTCTAACTATCATGAATGAATTCTTTAGTAAAGAAGAAATTGCAAAATACTTGGCTCCAATATCAAAAATGGTTCCAGATCCATCAAAAATAATGGTCAGCCAAAACAGAGGGAAAACGGCAGTAGGAGGAAATCTTTCTGATCTAGGAAAGGTAAAAATTATTGAGGGTATTTTATTAGAGGACAACTCCAAATTAGAATTAGCAATAAATAAAGTTAGCGATGTATTAGCGTTGGTGTCTGAAGGAGAAGGATTCCACTATGACGGTTCATACGTTGATCATACTAATATTGCTTATACAGGAGCTTACGGGAATGTTCTAATCGACGGGTTCTCTCAATTACTTCCAGTTATTCAAGCAAGTCCTTATAAGATTAGTGAAGACAAATTAAGTGTACTGTATAAATGGATTCATGAAGGATTTCTTCCGTTAATTTATAAAGGTGAATTAATGGATATGACACGTGGTCGTTCGCTTAGTCGAAAAATACAAAATGATCATTTTGCAGCTGTTGAAGTTTTAAGAGGAATTTTACGAATTGCTGAAGCTAGTAGCCCAGCCGAGAAAGCGAAACTTCAAGGGTTAGTGAAGAATATCGTGAAGTCAGATGACTACTATGATACGTTTAAATCGCTTAAATCATTTTATGATGTGCATCTATTTGAGGATTTAATTGCAAATACAGCGGTAGATGAAATTGAACGTGATACTTACCTTAAACTCTATAACGATATGAATAAGGTAGCTTATTTCAACAAAGAACGAGGTTTTGCATTTGGTATCAGTATGTATTCGAATAAGATTCAAAATTACGAGTTCATGAATAAGGAAAATGCAAAAGGTTGGTATACAAGTGATGGTGTATCTTACTTATATAATGACGACTTAAGTCATTTTAGTGATGATTATTGGGCAACAGTAGACCCTTATAAACTTGCAGGAATTACTGAAAATAGTGAAGCGAGAGAAAAAGGTTCAGGAATGACAACGATGAAAACTTCTTTTGTCGGGGCAACTTCTATAGATAATCAGTTTGGAACCGTTGCTATGGACTTTACTAACTGGAATGATACATTAAGTGCTAAAAAATCTTGGTTCATTCTTGGTGATCGAGTAGTGTTCTTAGGTTCTGGGGTGAAAGACACAAGTGGAAAAGAAGTTTATACAGTTGTGGAAAACCGTAAGCTCAAACGTGAGTCAAGAAACCGTAGTGCAGGGCAAGAAGATTACAAGGTACTTGTAAACGGAGCAGAAACAACGGTTGGATCAACTGATAGTGCAGCACAAGTAGATACAATTCTACTTAAGTCTACGAATAAAGAAATGAATATTGGCTATAAGTTTTTACAACCGACAACAGTAAACCTAAAGAAAGAGGATAGAAGCGGTACGTGGAAGGACATTAATGAAGGTCAAAGTGATGAAGTTGTACAAAATACATTCCTTTCAATTGTTCAGCCACATGATGATGCGAATAACACTTATGCATATGTGTTATATCCAAATCGAGATGAGAATGAATTTTCAAGAGAAGTAGCTAGTGATGATATCAAGGTCATCGAAAATTCAGAAACGAATCAAGTAATCTATGACAAGAAAAATAAGATTTATGGTGTTGTGAAATATGATGATTTAGAATTAAAACTTGAAGATGGATTAGTCCTTAAAGAAAAAGGGATATACACAATTAGAAAAGATTCTGAAAAGATAGAAGTAGCTTTCTTAAATCCAGATAATCGTTCAAGTGGCATTCAAGAATTAAAGGCTGATAAATACACGATTAACAATACTCCTGAACCAACAGTAGAAAACAGTGTCCGCTACTACACATATGTATTAGTTGCAGAAACTCCTGCAGAAAGTACAGAAGAAAGTAGTCAAACGAATACACAAACTACAGCTGAAACAACAGTTACTTCAAAAGAAACAACATCGGTTAACGCTATAACAAGTGGCGAAAAAAATGAAGAGTTACCAGATACTGGTACGAAGGGACTAGAACTTACACTTATTATTGCTGTTATAAGCATAACTTTTTCAATAATTTTATCAAAAAAACGTTTACAAAAATAAAGTTATGGTGTAAAATATAAATAAAGTTAACGTGTTAAGTCGCCTGGCTAAAAGAGGTGCAAATAATGATTGAAAAAAATATAGAAACGCTAAAAGCGTATATGCCGAATTCGGCAGAGGAGTTAACTCCTGAATTAGTCGATCAAGCGATAAAAGATTGCTTAGCAAAAATTGATCACAATTTAGAACTCCTGGGTGAAGAATATCCAACACCTGCGACATTCAGTAATGAATATAAAATTATGGATAATACTGAATGGACTAACGGGTTTTGGACAGGAATGCTTTGGTTAGCATATGAGCTTACTGGAGAAGAAAAATATAAAGAAGCGGCTGAAAAAAATGTACGTTCATTTATTCACCGTATTGACAATCTAATCGAAGTTAACCATCACGATTTAGGATTTCTTTATACTCCATCTTGTGTAAGTGCATATAAGTTAACTGGTAATCTTAAAGCTAGAGATGCAGCGATTAAAGCAGCGAAACAACTTGCATCAAGATATCAAAAGACTGGTAAATTTATTCAAGCTTGGGGAGAATTAGGAGCGCGTGACAACTATCGATTGATTGTTGACTGTCTACTAAATATTCCACTTCTGTTTTGGGCAAGTGAGGAAACAGGTGATAAAGAATTTGCTGAGATGGCAAAAGAACATTTCAAAACAACTGTGAAAAATGCTATTCGACCAGATGCCTCTGCTTTCCATACTTTTTACTTTGATCCGGAGACTGGAGAGCCAGCATACGGAAAAACAAGACAAGGGTATTCTGATGATTCAGCATGGGCAAGAGGTCAAGCATGGTTAATCTATGGAATCGCACTTTGCAATGCCTATTATCCAGTAGATACAAACGTAGAATACTTCCAAGCTGTAACAAACTATTTCTTAAATCGATTACCGGAAAACTATGTATGTTATTGGGACTTGATCTTTGATGATACATCTGGGCAACAACGAGATACCTCTGCAGCAGCAATCGCAGTTTGCGGAATCAATCAAATGGCAAAAGAAATTCCTGATAACGAAAAACTTCAAGAGTATGAAGTGTGGGCGGATCGAATTCTCTACAATCTTATCACTCATTACACAGAACAAAAGGCTAAAGGGGTTATTGCTCTTCTGAATGAAGGCGTTTACTCATGGCATTCTGGTAAAGGTGTGAATGAAGGAAATATCTGGGGAGATTACTTCTACCTAGAAGCTTTAATGCGTAAGAAAAATAATTGGAAAATGTATTGGTAAGAAAGGACGGTTCATATGGAAAACAAACCAAACATTCAAATGGTCAGAATTGATGAACGATTAATCCATGGTCAAGGCCAACTATGGATTAAGAGTTTAGGAGTGAATTTGGTCATCTGTGCAAACGATGCAGTTTCTACAGATGAATTACAACAAACTCTGATGAAGACTGTTTTACCAAAAGAAATCAATGTACGTTTCTGGACGGTAGAGAGAACTGCTGAAATTATTTGGAAGGCAGCTCCACACCAAACAATTTTCGTACTTGTTTCAAATCCAGCGGATGCGTTGAGACTAGCAGAGTTAGGATTTCCGCTTGAAACAATCAACGTTGGAAATATCCATTCAGCACCAGGTAAAGAGAAAGTATCTCAATTTATCTATCTAGGTGAAGAGGATAAAGAAGCATTGCGAACATTGAAAGAAAAATACAATGTTCAATTTAATACAAAAACTTCTCCAGTCACAAATGATGGAGCACAAACTTTAGAAAAATTATTAGAAATGATTAGCTGAAAAGAGGGAGAACAATGGAAATTTCATTAATGCAAGGTATTTTGATTGGTCTAGTAACAGCGTTCTGTTATTCAGGGATGTTATTAGGTATTTATACAAACAGAGCAATTGTTATGGCGTTTTTTGTAGGTTTAATTTTAGGAGACATTCCTACAGCGTTGACATTCGGGGCTTTAGCTGAATTAGCTTATATGGGATTCGGTGTAGGTGCTGGTGGTACAGTTCCTCCTAACCCAGTAGGGCCTGGTATTGTGGGTACAATTATGGTAATTACATTAAAAGAACAAGGTATTACACCTGAAAATGCTTTAGCACTTTCGTTCCCATTTGCCGTATTATTCCAGTTCGTAACAACGTTCTTATACACATTCTTCGCTGGTAATCCAAAATTGGCTGAAAAAGCGATTGATAATGGACACTACGGTAAATACAAACTTATCGCTCATTCAACTTATATTGGATTAGCAGTTGCAGGTTTCATTATTGGTATCTTATCTGCTTTAAGTCGTCCAGCATTGGAAGCTTTCGTAAATGCTTTACCAAAATGGTTGATTAGTGGTTTCGGTGTAGCCGGTGGGTTAATTCCAGCAATCGGGTTTGCAATGATTTTATCAGTAATGTTGAAGAAAGAATTAACTCCTTACGTAATTCTAGGTTATATCTGCGTAGCATACTTAGAATTACCAACTATGGCAGTAGCGTTAGTTGGTTCAGTATTCGCACTAATCGCATACTATCAAAATAATAACAAACCAGCCGCAGTTTTAGAAACAGCTCAAACTAGTGAAGTGGAGGATTTTAGCAATGGAATCTAAAAAGAATAAATTAACTAAACGTGATTATTTTAGAACATCATTAAGATCATACATCTTACAAAACGGATTTAACTATAATACTTATCAAGGGGTTAGCTACTTAAACGTAATCTTGCCTGGTTTGAAGAAGATTTATAAGGATGATCCAGAGAAGTTAAAAGAAACTGCAAAAGCAAACTTAGAATTCTACAACACTAGTCCACACTTAGTACCGTTTATTTCGAACTTACAATTAGCGATGTATGAAGACGGTCAAAGTATCGATACCGTTCGTAGTATTAAGATGGCCCTTATGGGACCTTTAGCAGGTATCGGTGACTCAATTGCTCAATTCGGTTTAGCTCCATTATTCTCAACAATCTTTGCTGGTTTAGCTTTAGATGGATTAGGATTTGCTCCAATGGGATATTGGTTTGCAATGTTGCTAAGTATGTTTGCTATCAAAGTGTTTATGGGATACTTAGGATATCGTTTAGGAACTAATGCTATTAAAACTTTGAGTAATCAAATTAGTAAAATTTCAGAAGCTGCAAATATTGTAGGGGTAACGGTTATCTCAGCATTAGCAGCATCATTCGTAAAAGCAAAAATTGCAATTCAATATGCAACTACAGTAAGTTCTGGTGAAGAGCAAATCGTTTCTATCCAAAAAATCTTAGATAAAATGATGCCTAGACTTTTACCGGTATTAATCACTGTATTAGTGTACTACTTATTGAAGAAGAAAAAATGGAACACTTATCAATTATTAATTTTATTATTCGTGATTGGTATCTTAGCTTCTGTTTTAGGAATTTTAGCATAAGGGTGAGAACATGTTTGATAAACTAAGTAGTTATCAAACTAGATTCTGGTTAGAAAACAAAACAGTTAAAAACATTGGGAAAAGTTCAAGTAGGTTTCTGCTTGAACTTTTTTCTAAAGTTGACGATTTAACGGACCGTGATCTAGTTTACTATGATAATGTAATGGATATGGAAACTTGTTTTGATAAATTTTCTTTCCAAAAATATAAATGGCATCAAACTCCAAATGGTGATATGGAATGGGTGTACATGTTAAATCGACAAGGATACTTGGTTGATTTAGCGATTGCTTTTTATCTAACTAAGGAGAATAAGTACCTTGATAAATGGAAGGAGATAATCTTAGATTTCATTGCTATAAATGAAGCTGAGATTTCTCATCCAGAAGCTTCTTGGCGTGTATTAGATGCAGGAATTCGCTTGATGAACTGGATTAAGAGTCTTACTTATTTACCTTTGAATACATTTGATGAAGTAGAAAAAGTTCGCATCCATGCTTCAATGAGACAACATGCTAACTATATTATATCTCATTTGCAAGAGAAACATTTACTTAGCAACTGGGGTGTCCTAGCAGTTAGTGGAGTACTTTCATTTCTGTATTTTGATACTGAAGAAGTAGATATGATTGAATGGGCAAAGAAAACATTAATGAAGCAAGCAGCTCTTCAATTTACTCCGAAAGGTATACATTGGGAACAGAGTCCGCTGTATCATCATGAAGTAGTTATGTGCTATGCGTATTTATATCAGATATCAGAAACTTTAGCTAATGGGGATTCATATATTTGGAAAGAAATTTTACAAGCTCCTATCTTTACAACGTATTATTTATCAAATGGTAAGAATGAATTGCTAGCGTTAAATGACAGTGATGCGGTTGATTTTTCATGGGTACAGTCATACTATCATCTACTTGGTTTCGATAGTGTTTGTTCAGACTATAAAACAGGTCTAATTTTTGCAGGGAATAATTTTAGTAAACAACATAACGTTCGTTTTAATGATTTCTTTTTTGATGAAGTAGCTGGATTTTCTGTAGTAAAAAAGAATGATTTATATTTCACACTGTTTTGCGGAATGCATGGAAGCTCCCATGGTCATGCTTCACAAGGCGGGATTAGTTTAGAAATGGATGGAGTTCATTTTGTAACACACTCAGGAAGATATACTTATAAAGAATGTGACGAGCGTATCTCTTTTAAATCAGAGAAAATGCAAAACTCCGTCCTAGTAGAAGAGGGGGCTTACCCTTCGATTGAGAGTTCATGGGGCTATCATTGGGTAGCAAAACCAATTTTTATGACGACTAAAAATATCGAAACTATTTATTGCTTTGAATGTGCGTGGAGCGTTCCTTTAACAGATGATAGGATTAAGAATATCATTACGCGAAAGATAATACTTGATACAGAGGCAAAACTGGTTGTTATTATAGATGAAGATATGTTTGGGAATGGCTTAACGCAAAACTTTATCATTCCTACAAGAAAATCTAGTGACGTATATTCTAGATTCTGGACGAACGGTGAAATGAGTACAGACCGAATTTACTATTCCAAACGCTATAATACTAAGGAAGAGGGGACACGGCTTACTATCAAAAATCAATCAGGAATCATGATTACTTGTATTGCGTTAGAACCATATTCTGTAGTCAAAGAAAATATTCAGCAATTAGATCAACCAAACGAATCTCATGGAATAAAACTTGTTTGTAGTACAGAACAAGGAGAATTAACTATCTACTATGCCCCAGAAGATATCAGTAACGGTTTGAAGTACATGAAGGACTCAGATGGAAAATATATTTACGGGAAATTGAATGTTCATAATGATGGAAAAATGATTCGATTATTGTGATGCGGAGATTGTAAAAAGAAGTTAAAGGAGATAAACTTATGACAAGTGTATTAGAACAATTAAAACGAAACTATATTTTCGCAGTTATCCGAGGGAAATCATCAGATGACGCAATTGAAATTTCAAAGCACTCTGTATTGGGTGGTATTAAAAATATCGAAGTAACTTATACGACACCAGATGCTTCAAAAGCTATTTCAG
>ERZ772920.1501-NODE-1501-length-11726-cov-10.524634_pt1 | contig 11726 bp, 8 predicted proteins | sample MGYA00511469_ERZ772920 | MGnify/ENA primary metagenome ERZ772920 (study PRJEB29015, sample SAMEA2738069) | human oral metagenome | biome: human oral; feature: human-associated habitat; material: saliva | place: China | collected 2216 ... | reverse complement strand
AGAAACAGTAGATATGCTCGTACAAAAATTAAATAACAGATAATATTGAGATACTCAGATAGCTGTACAATATAAACAGATTATTCATAACAACCTCAGTATATAAGCGGATAGTTAGTCCATTGCGATTAGCTATCCGTTTTTTATTATATTAATTATCTTATAAATCTGTTAATAAATTTAAGATAATTATAAACAAACTATTTACAAATATTTAAAATATGATAATATAATTCATGTAAACATCATGAATAAATGATGAGTGAGAGATCGTATTATGTATTTGTTTGTAAATGGAGAGGGAAGATTATGAACAAACGGAAACGCTTATTGGCGATATTGATTAATGGTATGTTGTTATCCAGTTTATGTGTGGCTAGTGCAGCGGATGTTACGGCAGGTGCTGGTAATGGTATTGCTTATGGAACAGGTAGTAGTGCCAACAATACACAAGATATTGCAGTGGGCAACAAAGCAAAGGTAGAGAATTATGTTGGTCAAAATGGCAGCGTAGCTATTGGTGCCAATGCGCATGTTGAAAATATGGCAGGTGGTGCAGAAGCAGCTGTGGGCATGGGGCAAACATCATATTCTGGTAGCTTTTGGTCCTCTGCTCGTGTACCGGCAGATCCATCTAAGGTAGTGGGTTCTGTTGCGATTGGTAATAACACATTTGCTCGTACTGGCAGTACCATGATTGGTTCCCATAATTACCGTGGTGCTATTGGCGATACTACGATAGATACAGATAATAATGGTACTCGTGGTGCCAGTTTAAACGTCTATGCAACAACAGTCGGTGCTAATAGCTTTAGCAATGGTGCTTTTACCACTACTACAGGTACATACAATGTCATTAGTTCCTCCTACACAGGTGGTCGTTTCTCAACACCTACTCAAAACTTCGGGGCTACCGTAAATGGTGCTTTCAACAGTATTGAATCTACAAGTGGTGGCTCCACGGCAGGTGTAGCAACGGCTATTACTGGCATTGCCAACCGTGTAGCGAATTCCAATGGCGCTCTTGTATATGGTGCGGGTAATGAAATCACTAATTCTAGTGCTTCGTTCAGCACGCCTGGTGAAGGTGCTACGTCCGCGAAGGATTTTGCAGACAAATTAAAAACTGCTGTTACATCCTCTAATGGTGCTGGTGCTACCATGGCCTTCGGTGGCGGCAATAAGGCAGATTATACATTACGTACATCCCTGATTGGTGTAAACAATACCGTTACGGGCGTACGTGGTGACCAAAGCAAGGACAATTTAGCACTTGGCGTTGGCAATACAGCTACGAATGTGCAACATATGACTGCTATCGGTTCTAAGAATACCGTATCTGACTCTAAGAATACGATTATTGTTGGCGATAACCGTACCGTAATAGGTGCTAATAATACCGTTATTATTGGCTCTAGCGACAATGGAACGATAACAACAGTTCACGATGCAGTGGCCCTCGGTCATAACACAGACGTATCCACCGAAGGTGGTGTAGCACTTGGTAGTGGTTCTAAAGCGACAGTTGCGGCCGGTGCAGTTGGTTATGATATCCTTACTAATGCGCCATCTACCGATACATCTGCTACCTGGAAATCCACAGCATCTGCTGTATCCGTTGGTGATGTAGCGAATGGCGTAACGCGCCAAATCACATCCGTTGCGGCTGGTACAAATGATACTGATGCGGTAAACGTGGCACAACTTAAACGATTACATGACATGATATCTGTGAATGCATACAATACTGTCAACGTTCAAGGGGATGTAACGAATCTTAAAAAAGATGTATCCCGCTTAGATAAACGCGTTAACAAGGCCGTAGCTGGTTCGGCTGCATTGGCGGCCCTTCATCCGCTCGACTTTGATCCAGATGCAAAATGGGACTTTGCGGCTGGCTATGGTCATTACCATAATGGCAATGCTGCTGCACTAGGCGCGTTCTATCGTCCTAATGAGGACGTTCAATTGAGCGTAGGTTCCACTGTAGGTAATGGGGAAACTGTTGTGAATGCAGGTCTTTCTGTGAAAGTTGGTGCTCATAGCAATGTATCTCGTTCTCGCGTGGCCATCGGTAAAGAAGTGCTAGAACTTAAGAAAACCGTAGCTCTTCAAAATGCACAAATCCAAAAATTGACAGCCCTCTTAAACGATGTGGCAGGTACGCATATGAAAGCAGACCGCACTACACTATTCCCAGATGTGGCTAGCAACCACTGGGCTTACGAAGCCGTAAGCGATTTATCTCGTCGTGGCTTAGTAGAAGGCTACCCAGATGGCACATTTGGTGGAGATCGTTTATTAACACGTTACGAATTTGCAGAAATCGTATACCGTGCCCTTCAAAACGGCGTACAAGTAGACGAACAACTGGTAACAGAATTCAGCCCTGAAATGGCATTGTTCCGCGTTGACACAGTGGCTAAAAATAGCCAAGGACAACCGACAATTGAACGGGTTAGAGTGAATAAAAAATAATATGTAGAGAAAAAACCGATACGAACTCTAGCGATTAGTAGTAGTGTTTGTATCGGTTTTTTTATTTGTGGTATTACAAAACGTAAATTAAAATAGTAAATCGTAATATAAAATATCGTTTTTGCAATTTAATTGAATATAAATAGTTAGTGTGTTACACTTAGCATACTAGGAGGTAAGTATATGAACACTACCAAATATATTCGTTTAGCATCTATGACGATAGATAATATAAAGAATATTGAACACGGTCGTATCAATTTCATAAATACAAGAAAGGACTATAAATCGAGTCTATTAGGTATATATGGTCAAAATGGTTCCGGTAAAACGGCACTTATAGATGCGATCAGCATTTTAAAATTATTACTTACAGGCCAAAAATTGCCTTCTACAATTCGTGATTATATCAATATATCCTCTGCCTCTCATACGTGTGAATTAAATTTTGAATTGTTAATAGAGGATAATCATAAACATATTTTAGTAGATTATGATGTGGAATTAGGCATTACCTCATCGATTACTGGTGAAAGTAATATAACGGATGATACCAGAGATGGAGAACATCGTATTTGTATTACAAAAGAGCGCTTACAATATAAGTTTGAAAGTGTAGAAACCAATATTAGAAAAAGTGTTTTAATTGACACGAATGTACCGGCTAAGCAAATCTTTAAACCTAAATCAAAATTAGATTTACTAGTTGGTCGTGATATTGATGATATTACAGATCTAATCGTAAATAAAAAACAAGCGAATGCGGAATCGCGATCCTTTATTTTCTCTCCTGAGTTTATGAAACGACTTCATAGTCGTAATAAAGTGATGGAATCAAATCAAGATTTTGCATTAGTATATTCGATTTTGACAGACTTAGTGAAGTATGGGAATCATGATTTATTTGTAGTAACAACGGAACATAGTGGCTTAATTAGTCTCGATGCACTACCATTAGAGATTAACTATCGGGCTGATACGAGACATATTGTAGGTACGATTGGATTATCCTTAAATCAACCTAATGTATTTCCTATAGCCGTTGTACAAGATATTAGAGATAGTATAGCTATGATGAATTTGGTATTAACCCAAATTGTACCAGGATTAACTATAGGTGTAGAAACACTAGGTAAGGAAAAATTGCAGGATAATCAAGACGGAGAGCGATTTGAGTTAGTATCCTATAAATCAAATACATATATTCCGTTAAAATATGAATCTGAAGGGATACGTAAAATTATTTCTGTGTTAGGCCTATTAATTTCTGTCTATAATAGAAAATCTATTACTGTTGCCATAGATGAGCTAGACTCGGGTATCTTTGAATATCTGCTTGGTGAGATTTTACGAATCATTTCAGAGAAAGGCGAAGGCCAATTAATATTTACATCTCATAACCTAAGACCTTTAGAAACACTTGATAAAGGCTGTATTGCTTTTACCACAACTAATCCTAGCAATCGATATACGCGAATGGTTAATGTAAAGACAAGCAATAACTTACGCGACTTTTATTATAGAGATATCATGCTTGGTGAACAGAACGAAGAACTATATAAATCGACAAATAATGCTGAAATTTCTTATGCCTTTAGGAAAGCTGGTGCATATAAATGGCACGACGAAAAATAGTGCTTGTTATTGTTGAAGGACCTTCTGATGCGGATTCATTAGAATTATATTTCTCTAAATTTTTTGATAGTAATACTGTACATATGAAAATTATGTACGGTGATATTACCTCTAAAAGAGGAATAAACCAGTCGAATATTAAGGCTCGATTAGGTAATGAAATTAAGGTATATGCTGAAAATAATCATTTTAAAGCTGCGGATGTTCAGCAAATTATACATTTAGTTGATATGGATGGAGCTTTTGTTGATGACTCGGTCATTATTGAGGATGAGACAAAAGATAAATTTGTATATACATTAGAGTCTGTTATAGTCCCAAATCGACAAGTTGCTATCGAGCGAAATGAGCATAAGCGTGAGAATTTGAATATCTTAAGTTCAAGGACCTCTGTAATGTGGAATAATATTCCTTATAAAATATATTATATGTCTTGTAACTTGGATCATGTGTTACATGATAAGCCCAATGCTACTGATGAGGAGAAAAAGGCTAACTCATTGGATTTTACCGAAAGGTATTATGATGATATAAATGCGTTTATTAAATTTATAAGTGAGTCTACATTTTCTCAATGTACAGATTATAAAGAATCATGGGATTATATAAAACAAGATAAGCATTCGTTGGAGCGTAATTCTAACTTAGGATTATGTTTTATAGGGTTATAGGACAAAAAGTGTGTGTGACTAATCCCAATAAGTTGGAAAATCTGTAGGCATACAATTTAATATATCTGAAATAGAAAGCGGTCTTGGTGAGTGCATATAGCACCACCAATAGACCGCTTTTAGTCTTTTGAAGTTTTTACACACACTTTTTGTCCTATAAGCCATTTTTTAGTACTAAGATTGTAACTGGTAACTACTGGGTATACACAGTAGTAAGCGAATGAGTTCCTCGTATTCACTCTCATTGAGTTATCTATCTGCTTTTGATTTTGAGTGCTATGACTATTTCAGTTTATATATTTAGGATAGTGTTTGTTGAAATTTGCTAAATCTATCAAGGATATTACTTGGTAAAGACGTAAGTTTGCAATAATCAGAAAATAATGATCTTCTTAATTGATTTTGTTCATCTGTGGGATTGTTGAAAATAGTATTTTTAAATTTCGTAATAAACAATGCTTTTAGATAAGATGTCTTTAGAAATAAAAGTATGATTAATATTGTGGAATAGAGGCCTTTGCATGCTGCTTTATCAATATTAAGTGGTTGTTTTAGGTCTTTAGTTAGATAAATCAGATAAGGCAGTATTTTATATAGTTGTTTAGGTTGAATTGATTTATGACTTCTAAATTGAACAAAATGAAGATTATGTGCTGCTAAATTTCTAAAGGAACGTACATTTTCAAGACCGTTTCTAATAATATCGACCCTTTGATTATATTCAATCCCAGGAGCATTTTCGAACAATATATCAGTAATAGGCTCTTTTTCTTGGCGATTAAGTACACAGAACAAATTAATTGCATCACCGAATGATATATTTTTAAATAATATCCATGGAGGAATATGGTTATGGTTTTCTTTATAGTGTTTAGTAGGCATTTTGTAGCTTAGTGATTTGTTCATCATAGGTTTTAAAGGGTTTATCGTAGGCCATATAGATATAGACTCCAGCATAAAAAGAAACCCGCTACAATTAAGTAGCGGGCATGGTGATATGCTCAAAGGCAATATCGTTTTACTACCTAATTTATAGCATAAAAGAAAGTTAAGTGTCAATATATATAATATTATTCATTCGTTAATTGAGCGATGTCGCCTACACTAATAGGAGTTATTGTGGGTGGCATAGGCATAGGAGTAGGTGTAACACCAGATAAAGTCATTTCCTCTTTTTTCGTTTGTTTTAGTAAGGACTGTAAAGGACTGAGCACATTTATGGTTGAATAATTAAATAATTTACATTCAGAAAATTGTTCATAAGGTACCTGTATTTCAACTATTGCTTTTATAGCATCATAAGTACCGTAATCATGTTCATCTATAAGAATATGAGGGCCTTTTTCTATAATTCTAAGGGTTTGTCCACGTTTAGCACCCTTACTCAGACCATAATTAATGAGAAGTGTATTAGAATTGGGAATAGCAATAACTTCATATTCTTTAAATGACATGTTAAAACCTCCTTTTGCCTATGTTTTTATTTTATGAATCATATCCTAAAAGAAGTTATCTTATTTCTCAAAATACCCCAGCATTTCAATGTGTGTTAATACTTCGTCCATGTATTGTTCGGTCGGTACAACGTAGTTATAGCCGTCCTTAGTGGTACGGTTAACAGTTAGGTTTTCGTCGAGGTTGGCGATTAAATCGGCTCGAGAGATTGGTTTAGCCAATTGTTTCATCACATATAATAGGCCATTGTCGACGTCCCCGTCCACTTGATTGTACATGTTACCCGGTGTGAGGTATTGGCTGCCGCCTTTTTCCACAATGGTTTCGATGTATTTAATAAAGCGCTCTGGGATGTAGCTTTCATTTTCAACAAACGGCGTGCGAGGATAGGAAGAACCGTAAATGTTGAGGTTGTCCGTCACGATGAGTAGGAATAGACGTTGATATAACACGTCTCCATCGATGACATAGCCCGGATAGTGGGAACTAATATAGTTGACGATATCCTGAACGGTAAATTCCTTGAACGTATCCATCAACACCTTGATAGCGATGTGAACAGTATTGGTCCAGTCCTCAGGAATGCCCTTCACATTTCTAGACGGCGCCATAAAGTACAGGTTGTTCAAGATGTCTTGGGTTACCGTTTCGTCGTGGTTAATCTTGTCCTCGTTGGACAGTTTCGTCAATAGGCTCATGCGGAATTGCGTGTCATACACGTAATCGTAGAACTGTTCCTTGTCGATGTAATTGCCGTTAGATAGGGTGGAAATGTTTTTTTCCACGTCTCCTGAAAGCCAGGTAATGAAGGATCGTTGTAATGATTCGTCACCTACATAGGCACAGCCGTGTTGACGAGCTCGCTCGATGAAATCGGATACATACACTGGATCATTGTAGGTTTCCAAGTACTCGTGTGCTACGTAATAATCATTAGATTGTAACACCCGATTGATGTTGTTAATTTTGTAATTGGATTGGGCCCGAGAACGATCGTCGCTGTTCATCGTTTCCGCTACAAGCTTTAACACACTCTTTGTATATAATGTGCGTTCTAATAAACCCTTATCTTCCGCCCGTTTATCCGCGTACAACATAATATCGCGCAATTGCTCCAACCGCTTCCAGCCAGGGTACGTATTGTACGATACATAAGCGATGCCGCGGCTCGATAAATTCTCGCTACAAATATCGAGAATTTTGTCTTTCACCATGTCCGGTACCCAAGACCAGATACCATGAACGATGATGTAATCGAAGGTGCCGAAATTCGTATCCACGTCCATAATGTTTTTTTCGAGCAACGTCACGTTCGTAAGGCCGATGGATTCGATGATTTCCTTGCCATGCTCCACCTGTACGCCGGATAGGTCGATGCCTGTGAAAGTCGCCGTAGGGTAGTACATCGCTTGTGGGATGATATTACCGCCGCAGGATGCGCCAAGCTCTAATACGCGCGCCTTGCTCGGCGCCACTGGATCAAGTCCATAAATCTTAGCCTTGGCATACAAATTATTAATATTCGTGCTAGAAAATGGCTTTGAAATATATAGGAACGTATCGTAGGATGCTTTTAAATCGTTAATGCCCTTTTCTACATCCGTAGGTACGTCCATAGTATGCGTTGTCGTATTCGTTGCATCCGGTTTAGATACGACATTCTTGTTTGCTGCCGTTTCAGCAGAGGCTGATGCGGCCTTATTTTTTTTAGTTTCTTTTTTCATAATTAACCCCTTTGTTCTACACTCCCTCATGTATTACTGTAGATTAGTATATCATACTACATTGCTTTATGGTGAAAATTTATGTCCCTATATATATACTATATATAGAAAATTGCATGAGTTATAGATACAACATATTTGAGGAAAGCTTGTTGAGGTTTGTAGATATACGTATACGTATACGTTCTATATAGGTCACGCGTAATAACCATTTGGTTGTTACGTGTGACCTTTTTATTTTAGTGAATTCTATTTGATGAGACTGTGTAAGAGGATCAGTCATGAATATAGATTAAGTAAAAAAATATCAAAATAAAAATTTTAATGTGATTAATTTTATATCCAATGGTAATGAGTAAGATGTGACCTAATCGTAAGGCAGTAGTATACGGTCCTAAATCGGTTTATATCTTTGTGAATTTTAAAGGCATTGTAATATTCCTTTGAATTATGATGGGTCATACATTTTTTAGTGGAGAGAATGCTACATCAATATAGTGTGAGCTACACATTGTTTTCTATAAGAAAGGAGGTGTTTCCTGATGTATAAAAAAAATATATTTATTGTTATAGAATTACTTATTACTCTTGGGCTAATATATTCCTTATTTTTGTCCATTACATATGGACAGATAGAAGTATCTTTGAAATTAATACATCTCATACTATGTATAGTTGAATATATCAAAGTGCTAATTTTTACAGAAAGGAAGTGAAATAATGAAGGAACATATTTACATTGTCGTTATTATTGCCATAACGATATCATTAAATGTATCAATTGTATATGGAGAAAATGATATTGCGTATATGCTAGTAACGTATTTATGTGATTTCATCACTAAAGTTAAATTAAGACAAAGTAGCTAATGAATATAGAAATTATTGCATTGCAAATGCCATTATAACAATTATCTAGTTGTTATAATGGCATTTATATTATAGCTACAAATAATATCCCACTTAATTTGCTTTTTGTTCATGAATAACTCATTCATATTTTACAAGGTATATTTAATAAGTTTCGCTAATTTAAATGCTTGTTTTTCTTGATAGGTAATGGTTTTTATATCCTTATTTAACATGATTTAATAGCATTTTACAATATATCGAAAAAACTTGTAGTGCATAAACATATTAACATCATGTTTATGAAGAAATCGTGATTGTTAATATTTATGTAAGTAAATAAATCGAAAATTATTAATATATGTTTACTGAAATTGAAAAAAATCGTACAAAAATGTGTAAAAAATACACCATTTCTTAACAAAAATTAAAAAAATAAACATTTTTCCAATTTTATGAGAAAAAAATGAGAGAAAATGTTTTACAAAAAGAAAATTTTTTGTTATAGTATGTACATGAAGTAAGATGAATGAAAAGTGAAACATGAGAAAATGTTCTTCACACAATGATTTTTATTTCTATTGAATAGGGATTAATTAAGGATTATAAGTGTCTTAAAGAAAGAGAAAAAGAAAGGGGTTCATAGAAATATGAATAAGATCTTTAAAGTTGTTTGGAGCAAAACAAAAGAATGCTACGTTGTAGTATCTGAAGTAGCGAAAAACAATGGTGGTAAGAAAAAAGTTTTAGCTAGCGTATTGGCTGGCTTAGCTATGGTTGGTGCAGGGGCTGCTGGTACACCGGTACAAGCGGATGTCATTCTTAGTAATAGTGCAGTAAACGTTCAACCGGACGGTTTGTCAACTGCAGCGAAAAATAAGGTTTCTCAGAACTCTGTTGTTGTTGGTTATGGTAATGATACTAAAACTGGTGTTGCTGGGAATGGACATATTGCAATTGGTGCGGATAATAAATCAACAAGTGATTCCTCTATAGCACTTGGTAATAAGAGTGAGGCAACAGCAGGTGCTGCTATTGCTATTGGTACGAGTACTATAGCTAGTGGAGATGCAGCTGTTGGTATTGGTAATCTTACACAAGCAAATGGTTTTGGTTCAATTGCAATTGGCACTCGGGCTAACTATGATTCAGATAATAATACTGCATTGCAAGCTGGAAAGTATTCTGTTGCTGTTGGTGCCAGAAATAGAGCGACTGGAGAAAATGCTAGCGCTTTTGGTTACAAAGCACAAGCTACTGGGTTATCTTCTACTGCGATAGGTGACAATGCTCAATCTACTGGTCGTAAGTCTGTAGCTGTAGGTTTGAACACAATCGCTAGCGGAACGGCATCAGCTGCAATGGGGATACAAAATACTGCTTCAGAAAACTATTCTGCTGCATATGGTGTTGCTAGTAAAGCTGCAGGTGAAGGATCCTTTGCTGCAGGCTATCGTGCGATAGCCACTAATAAGGGCTCTATAGCTATAGGTCAATATGTTAATACTGAAGTTGGTGGGACAGCTACAAATCCTACGTATACTGATGTAACCAATGGTGATAATTCTACTGCTGTTGGCTCTAATTCAATTGCGAGTGGAGAAAATTCCTCAGCATTTGGTTATAACAATAAAGTGACTGGTGATAATTCTACAGCTCTTGGTAGAGGTAACGTAATTGACAGACGTGATCCTTCAAGTACAGTAGCTGGTGCTGTAGTAGTTGGTAATCAAAATAAAGCTTCTGGTGATCGTGCGATTGCTATAGGTGAAACTAATACATCTAAAGTTGAAGATACAATCACAATGGGTACTAGCAATACAGCAAATACTGGTGGTGGTATTGCAATTGGTCAAAATAACATTGCTGACGCAACTGCAAATGGTGGTCGAGATGCTGGTAGTACACAAATTGCTATTGGTCGTGCTAATAAAGCGACTAGGGAAGATACAATGGCTGTAGGCCGTAGCAATACGGCATCAGCAGACTTGGCTGTTGCTCTTGGTAATAGATCTGAAGCTACTAATAATGCAGCACTTGCTATTGGCACTAATGGTGACGGTTCCAAAACTGTTGCTAGTGGTAAATTTTCTATAGCTTTAGGTTCGCAAGTTAATTCTACTGGTATGGCTTCTACTGCAGTGGGTGGGGTATCTCAAGCAACCGCTGATGGTGCAAGTGCATTCGGTCAAGGTGCAAATGCATCTGCTAAATATGCAACAGCTTTAGGTAAAGGTTCTACTGCATCCATAGAAAATGGCGTAGCTCTAGGCTCTGAATCCAAAACAACAGTTGATGCTGGTCAAGCTGGGTATAATCCAGCAGCTGGTAGAACTAATAAATATGACAATTTAACTAATAATACGGATAATGTATTAACATCTAATCGTGCTGCTATAGCTATTGGTGATGACGATGCTCATATTACTCGTCAATTGACAGGTCTTGCAGCTGGTACTAAGGATACTGATGCTGTTAACGTAGCTCAATTGAGAGCAGTTAATTTAAAATATGCTGGTAATAGTGGCAATAGCGATGTGCGATTAGAAAATGGTACATTGAATATTAAAGGTGAAGGTTTACTTTCTACATCTGCTGATGCAACTGGTATTACAGTGAAACTTACTAAAGGTGATGATATCGCTAAAGACAATGGTAAGGCGAAAGAACCTACTAACAATGGCGTAGCTACAACACAAAACGTAGTACAAGCTATTAATAACTCCTACTGGAAAGCGACTGCTGGCGGTAATACAGATGGTACTCCAGCTGTGGGTAACGTTAAACCTGGTACTCAAGTTACTTACAGTGCAGGCGATAATCTAAAAGTAAAACAAACTATTAATAATACTACTGGTGATCAAGAATATAAATACTCCTTAAATCCAGTTTTAACAGGTATTACATCTATTGC
>ERZ772920.1500-NODE-1500-length-11729-cov-28.686483_pt1 | contig 11729 bp, 10 predicted proteins | sample MGYA00511469_ERZ772920 | MGnify/ENA primary metagenome ERZ772920 (study PRJEB29015, sample SAMEA2738069) | human oral metagenome | biome: human oral; feature: human-associated habitat; material: saliva | place: China | collected 2216 ... | reverse complement strand
ACAAGTACAGCATCCGCCGCTACGGCTTCCACGGCACCAGCCACGAGTACGTCTCCCACGTTGCAGCTGACATGCTCGGCATTGCACGCGACGAGTTCAACGGCATCGTTGCTCACCTCGGTAACGGCGCGTCCGTGACCGCTGTGAAGGGCGGCAAGTCCGTCGACACCTCCATGGGCTACACCCCGCTGGCCGGCCTGATCATGGGTACCCGCTCCGGCGACATCGACCCCTCCGCACTGACCACCATCCTGGTTCGTGAGGGTATTGACGGTGCACGCCTGGACACCATCCTGAACAAGGAGTCCGGCCTGCTCGCACTGGCTGGCTCCAACGACATGCGTAAGGTCGTTGAGGCTGCACAGTCCGGTGACGAGCGCGCACAGCTCGCACTGGACATGACCTCCTACCGCCTGATGAAGTACATCGGCGGCTACAACCTGGTTGTTGGCGGCGCACAGGCTCTGATCTTCACCGCAGGTATCGGTGAGAACTCCGGCGACTTCCGTAAGCTGGTCCTGGACCGCCTCGGCCCCCTGGGTATCAAGTACAACGAGGAGGAGAACGCTAAGCGCTCCCCCGAGCCGCGTGTGATTTCCACCGAGGATTCCGCTATCAAGGTTCTGGTCATCCCCACCAACGAGGAGAAGGCTATCGCCGAGGCTACCGAGGAGCTCGTCAAGAGCCTCTAAGCCCCACGCACCCCGCCGTGTAGGCGGCTGGCGTAAAGTTATCCGCCGTGGCGCCCATTCCGTATGGGTGGCACGGCGGACTTGTTTTATGGGCATCCATTAGCATGAATATATATGATTTAACTTACTTTACAATGCAATATTGCGGCAATGTGGTATGTATTGCATGTATATTATCCGTCACTTAGAAAACAAGAATGAAAGTTAGTTAAAAGTGTGGGTTTAGATGCTACATGGAGTGTAAACTTATTGCTTGCTTGGGAAAGTTGTGCGCGGGGGGGGGGTGAGTGCGTCGATTCGCAACATTCCAACATTGATGGCAGTTAAGGTTGAGGGTGAAAAAAGGTTGATAATCCTAGATCAATTCTGTTAGGAATTTTTTATCGACCCAAGTTGTTGCACAATATGAAATAATAAATGCAAATTTTTGTGCTTCCATATAAAGCGTGTTCATATAACGAGTGTTCATCGAAAAGAACTGAAGCGGATTTATAGCCGCAAAAGAATTCTGAGAGCGCCCTCTGAATTACACGTTAAACACATACTGCGATAACCTTTATATCTGTATTTTCTGTGCAGAAATAAAGTGAATCAATGTACAAAACTCATTCCAATTGAGAGAGATTTGGTAATGGATATTGACTCGACTAAGAGCCACTCCGAACAAAGTGGAAAGTTGATGGGCCGTCGCGCCCTGGTCAAGGGTGCAGCATGGGCAACGCCCGTTGTGGCAGCAACCGCTGTAGTACCCGCCTACGCTGCATCCAAGAACTCTTGCGAATACGGCACCATCGTATCCGTGCCCTGGGGTGAACGTGCCGAACGTCGCCGCTACAAGGGTACCGTGAATGAAGAGTACGAATGGGCAGTGATGCCCACCTCCAACTGCAGCCCCCAGCCGCAGACCTACTTCATCGACAACACCACCCCCGAACGTAAGCTTGCTTACCCCTGGGGTCGTTACGAGGGTGTGAGCGACTTCCCGCCGATTTACCCCCCGAACGGCAAGGACACCCCTGACTACAGCTCCAAGGACGGCGTTGGTGGCGTTGGTGGCGGCGTTATCATCAACGTTCGTGTTGAGAACGTTGCAGGTGACGTCTCCTATGCACCGACCCCCACCGGTGAGGACCGTTTCGCATTCGGTGAGTCTGACGCAAACCGCAAGAACAACATGTACTACGCCGAAGGCTACAAGGGTAAGGGCGCAAACCCCCCTGTTGTTCGCCTCAACGACAACTACAAGGGCAGCCGCTCTACCTACGTCGCTCACGGTAAGTACAACTACCTGCACTTCCCGGATGGTCCCCGTCCTCCCAAGGAAAATAGCCCCCTGTGGACTTACGCATACGGTAAGCACTACACGACTGCTGAAGGCCGCGACGGCTGGTCCTGGGACATTCAGGTGATGGCTAACATTACCCACCCCAATGCTGGTCAAGACGTTGTGTCGTACATGACCTACCTGCGTAGGCACACCTACGGTGACGCCGCGCATCAGTCGGCAAAGGTCATTCCGGTGCAGTATCGTATTATTGTGACTTCCCCCTGGGGTACTGTCACTTATCTTTCGGCAGCTGTTTAATATCAGCTTGCATTAGGTTTGAATGGAGTAGCGACCCATTCAATCTATTTCAATCTTAGATTGAGATATATATGTGATGTTTATTTGAGTATAAAGTTGATAGATTTTTAGTGTATTAGGGAGTGGTGTCCCTAATAAGTAGACGCTATTCTTCTGTCAGCTTTTGGAGGGGCCGGTTCCGCACCACGTGTGCGGAACCGGCCCCTCTGCATGCATCAATAGGGAGAAAATCTAAGCGTTGTATCTCTTAGTGGGCTATTGCAGGGAAGACAAGAAGTGGTGAGCGTTCCGTGAGAAAAAGCGCATTCACATTCACTAGTAAGTGCCCAAAAACGATAGAGTGGAATCAGATAACACTCGATACGAAGCGGATGAGACATGACTCAACCACCTGAAAACCACCAGCAGTCCGGCGGGCAGTTCAACGCCCAGCCCGGCCAGCAGGCATTCCACGCCCCCGGTGAGCCCCTCCCGCAGGACCTCTCCGCCGGCTGGCTCCCCGAAGATGAGCGCCAGAAGCCGGTCAGCCCCCTGCCCCAGCCGAAGCTCTTCGCCTACCAGTCAATGCTGCCGCCGAAGGTGCTGCACGCGCTGCGTCACCCCTCCGAAATTCCGTGGCTGGTCGCCGCCTACGCGGTCACCGCGGTCGGCTACATTGTGCTGTTCATGGCGCTGGCTGACCTGTTTAGCTCGATGATGCGTTACATCTTCAGCTCAACCGGTGAAGGCTCGGTTCGAGTACCTTCTTCTGATAGCACCACGGCAAGCATGGAAGACCTGATTTTCCAGACGGTTGGTCTGCTCCTCCTGGGCCCGATTGTCATCTTCATTGTTCGTGCGATCTACTACGCGCAGCAGCGTGTGCGCGGTGTGCGCATCACCCCGACCCAGTTCCCTGAGGCGTACCAGATGCTCGCCGAAGCAGCGGAGGCGGCAGGCCTGCGCCGCGTGCCGGATGCGTACGTCGTTCTTGGTAACGGCACCATGAACGCTTTCGCAGCAGGTCACGGCTTCCGCCGCTACATCTGCCTGTACTCTGACCTGTTCGAGATCGGTGGTAAGTCCCGTGACCCGCAGGCGCTACGCTTCATCATTGGCCACGAGGTGGGTCACATCGCCGCAGGTCACGTCGGTTATTTCCGTCTGATTTTCACCACGCTGTTCAACCAGATTCCGATGCTGTCGAGTGCGCTGTCCCGCTCGCAGGAGTACACCGCAGACAACTTCGGCTACCGGTTCTGCCCCGAGGGCGCTGAGGGTGCTGTCAAGGTACTTGCGGCAGGTAAGTACCTGAACAAGCAGGTCAACTTCGATGAGCTTGCCGACCGTGCCGTGACCGACCGCGGCCTTGCCGTCTGGTACGTGAACCTCATGGCAAGCCACCCCATCCTCACCTGGCGTGCGCACGCGCTGCGTGACCGCACCCAGCCCGGCCGCCTGTTCTGGCGCCCGACTGAGAACCCGGTCAAGGACTCCGCCCCGCGCGTTCCTGTCCTGATTCCGGCGGCGGAGCCGGTGTACATGTGGCCCGACCCGATTCAGTCCACCGAGTTCATGCGTGAACACCAGGACGTTTGGGCAGACCACACCCTGGAAACCGTGGACGTGTACTCCAAGCCCGAGAATGCCCCCGAGTTCGACGCAAACTCTACGCTGTTCGCTGGCTGGCTCACCGAGCAGGCTCGTGCCTTCCACGGCCAGCGTTGGGATGCGTACGCTGCTGCCGGTGGCGTGCCGGCGCCGGGTGCTCCCGGTGGTCCGCAGGTGCCCGCGCCGGGTCAGCCCGCCCCCAATCAGCCTGCCTACGGTCAGCAGCCCGGCTTCGGTCAGCCCGCCGCAGGCCAGCCCGCCGCAGGCCAGAATGGTGCAACCCAGAACGCTGCAGGCCAGCCCGCACCTAAGCAGCCCTCTAATGGCCAGCCTGCTCCCGAGCAGTACAGTTACGGCCAGTACGGTAGTGACTCCTCTGAGGGTGACTCGTACGGTTACGGTTTCGACGGCGATAAGAAGTAGCCAGTAGCCGCCCGGATGCGCTCTAAGCGCCTCATCTGAGCCGCATAGCTCAATAAACCTTCACGAACCCGTCGGGGTGCCTAGACGCTCCGGCGGGTTCGGTTGTTAACCGCCTCCTCACAAGCTCGTAGCTGGTTGCTACAGTCGTTCGGGTTGCCTGGCATGAGCCGCCCGTAACCTTCAACCACCCCGCCCTGCAGCTGAGATGCACCCGGCCCCCAGCACCTTCACACAGGTGCAGGTCTAGAATGGACAGCATGCTTTCATCACTTCGCTCTATCAAGCTCGACCCGCTGCTGACCATGCTCATTAGCGCGGTCATCCTCGCAATTATTGTGCCGGCGCGCGGCGACTTCGCCGAATGGTTCAGCACCGGAACGAAGTTCGCGGTCGCCCTGCTGTTCTACCTGTACGGCGCTCGCCTCTCCACCGCGGAGGCTATTCGCGGCCTGACCCACTGGCGTCTGCACCTGATGATTCTCAGCTGTACGTTCGTGCTGTTCCCGCTGGTCGGTTTGGCGCTTTCACCGCTGCGTTTTGTGCTCGGTGATGGGCTGTACATGGGCATCCTGTTCTTGACCTTTGTGCCCTCGACCGTGCAGGCATCGATTGCGTTCACCTCGATTGCGGGCGGTAATGTGGCGGCAGCGATTGTGAGCGCCTCGCTCTCTTCGATTGTGGGTGTGGTGGTGACCCCGCTGCTCGCCATGCTACTGATGAACACGGGCCATATTGAGTTCTCCGGAACGGTTTTTCTGGACATCGCCATTCAGCTGTTCCTGCCGTTCGTACTCGGTCAGTTGACGCGCCGCTGGGTGGGGGAGTTCGCTAAGAAGCCGACGACCAAGTGGCTGGATAAGTTCTCGGTCATGATGATCGTGTATTCGGCGTTTTCCGCTTCGGTGGTGCAGGGCGTGTGGACGCGCGTGGCGTGGTGGCAGATCGTGCTACTGGTCGTGCTCATGGCGATTATTGTGGTGTTCATGCTGTGGCTGACCGACCAGCTGGCTAAGCGCCTGGGCTTCAACCGTGCCGACCGTATTACGATTCAGTTCTGCGGTTCGAAGAAGTCGCTGGCGGCTGGCCTGCCGATGGCGATCATTATTTTTGGTGCGGGCTCGCTGGGTCTGATGATGCTGCCGATCATGATTTTCCATCAGGTTCAGTTGATGATTTGTACCTGGCTTGCGGGCCGCTATGCGCGCCTGGATGTGGTGGGTGCCGCCTCCGCAAAGGAAGTTCAGTAGGGGCTTGAACCCTATCTGTCAGGGGGTGCTCGTCGGGTGCTATTGGGGGCCTCTGCGCCTGTGAGATAAGCCTCTGATGAGGGGTTTTAATGGCTTTTTTGAGTCTGGATGACCTGTCTATGAAGTGATATAGCGCGTATCCATTGAAAAACTCTCTGACTAGTGCATATGTGTGCAAAATATGGTATTTATGCTGGTCAGTTGGTTTTCTGTGATTTATCTGCACTTGATTGCATCAAGGTGACCAGCGAGACAATCAGCACTATCGGGTGTTGAGTGGCGAAAAAGCTCCAATTTTGTCCCAGAATGTTTTGCCGTGGGTTAAACAGATTTGCATCCTGTTTGCAAGGAGTTATGACTCACATGGGAACGGTTGAGATTCACTCCCTCACACCGCCCACGAGCATTGATGCAGCGGATTTACTCCCTGCCCGCATTCCACACCGGAAGAGACTCACTCACTCAGACATTTTCCACATCGGTAGCTACACCACCCCCATGAGCGGTGGCGCCAACCAGAACAAGCCCATGCGTATGGGCGTGCGTGATCTGTTTATCCGCACCAACAAGTACAACCTGCAGCTGGACTCTAAGAGCAACCAGATTTTCCTAGAGAAGCGCTGTAACGGCGTGTTCATGGGCTAACCCTCGCGGGTTAGGCCCTGCGAGCTGAGGCTTGTGATCATAAAATCTTAAAGCGCATACGTCTGAGGGGCGGGGAGTAATCCCCGCCCCTCAGGTGTTTAACGCCCCTCTCTGAGTGATGGCGGTAAGTGCTGCAGTGTCTATGGTCGATTAGGCCTGTATATTGCGGTACTCTTGAGCAAAAGCTGACCCCTTGGTGCTTGGTTCAGCGCGTACCAATATATTTGCCGCAACATGCTCAACTAGCCGCACCAGAATCACTCCCTGCCGTATTTGCTTATTATGCTGTCATCAAACTCTTGATGAATCCGCTTGTGGATGTGTTTTTAGTAGATAATCTGAGTCTGACCGTTCAGGAATCTACCCAATAAATGTTAATGAGAAAAATTTTCAAGAATTTCCTCAAATAGGGTAGTATTGCACGCGTAAACATATTACACTTGAGTGCAAAGCTCCAGTCTGGTGCAATGTAAGCCCCAATCTGGCGTGATATAAGCCCCAGTCTGGAGCGATGTAAGATCCAGCCTGGTGTAAATAAAACCAGACTGGACTTATTTGTTTCCAGACTGGTGTTAGAAGACAACATAGTCTGAAGGAGTAAAAATGTCGGCAGTATCTACTGTTCACGTTCCGCCCCATGCGAGCATGGCTGATCGCATGGCCGTAGGCGCACTGAGCGCCCCCGCCCGCCTCAAGAATAAGGCTGATGAGCTCATCGTTCGATACGATGCATGGTTCCTCGTCCTTCTGGCAGTACTGCTGGTTCTGGCATTTGTTCTCATTGCTGCTATGGCCATTTGGTGCCTCCAGCAGGGTAGGTCCCGGTTTAGCGGTAGCTGGAGTTGGGGCGCAGACCATAACTCTCTTTTCGTAGAATGTCGCTAAGGATTTAGGGCGACCATACCCTAAGTTTGAGAACTACGGAAGGGGCGGGGCTTCAAAAGAGGTCGCCCGCCCCTTTCGCAACAACTTCCAATCACCGAATAATTTCTGGTCAACACACGATGAAGGGTGTGACATAAATGCTTCTCGACGCGCACGATATTACCTACGCGTACGGGGCTGGGAAACCCGCCCTCACCGACGTTCATCTCCAAGTTTCTCCTGGGGAGATTCATGGATTGATTGGACCTAACGGCTCTGGAAAATCCACGCTCATGAAACTGATAAGTAACCTTCTGCACTCCAAGAAAGGCGATATTCAGATTAGTGGTCATGAGCACCAGAGCCTTGCTGCTCGTACCTCTTTGATGTACCTGGCAAGCAACGACTATCTACCGGAGTTTTTGACTGGTCTGGAATATCTACGCTTTATCCATTCTTTGTACAAGGAGAAAGTGGATGAGAATGCTGTAGCGGAGTACTTTAAGCGTTACCAGATGACGGGTCGACAGCACGACCTGATGGAAGATTACTCCCACGGTATGCGCAAGAAAACTCAGCTCATTGCAGCGTTGCTATTGCGTCGACCGCTCACTCTCATTGATGAGACGCTTAACGGAATCGACATTGATGCAATTTACACCTTTGAACGAGATATGCGTACATTACGCAATGAAGGATGCGGAATCCTGCTATGTAGCCATGATTTCACGCTTCTAGAAAGGTGTGCAGACCGTGTTACCTTCCTCCACCGCGGCGTAGCGCTCGAGGATGACGCTACCGACGTTCTTCTAGAGCGCTATGGAAATCTCGATGCTATGGTTCGAAAAACTGTGGATGAAATCGAGGGGGATCTATGAGGTTCAGCGCGGTATATCAGCTCGTCTATTTTTATTTCCTCTTCCTGCGCCGCCGTGTTTTAGGAAGGGGAGTTCTGGCAAATCGACCAATTCGTTATGCGGCATTCTTGGGGGTATTAGCACTATACGCCGGATATGTTCTGCTGAGTATCAGTGTTGTGCGCCAGACGTTCAATAATCCCGAAATAGTAGCGCCGATTCTGGAAGGAATGGGTATTGCATCTGTTTTCTGGGTTGCTGCGTTTTACACAATTGTGCGAATTCTATTCCTGAAAGCAGATGAGCTAACAGAACTTACGTACACTCTTCCTGCGACCAATAAGGAACGCTTGATTGCAAGTGTTGTGTTCGAGATGCTTCTCGTCGGAACAGCTACTATTGCTCTTTCAAGTGCGCTGGCTATTGCTTGTAGCATTGTCGTGGGGTGGGACGCAGCAAGGCTTTTCTTGCTCTGTGTCGTGTCACCGGCTCTTGTTACTTACCTGATTCTGCTAGTAATTCATTTGGGAGTAGAGCGACTCCTTGCCCTCGTGGGAATGGTGCGTTTGCGCGGTCTTGTGATTCCTGCCCTTCTTGTGGGTCTTATGGCTATTACATTTAGCCTGATGCGTGACCAAAGCGTGGAGTACATGCGGCTTCGTTTCTTCGAAGATACTATCCCGTGGGTTCCCCAGCTGGCGTTTCTCCGTATTGAGGAAGCTGTCGGAGGGGTATTAGGAGCAGCAAGTGCTGTACTTGCCTTGCTGGGAGTATGTGGACTGCTACTAGCTTTAGCTATAGCAATTGCACCGAAGGACTACACTCCGCTCAGGAGCTACTTCCTTGCTCTACCTGGAAGTTTTGCGAGTACTCGATTTGGCACTTTGGTGCTAATGCAGTTCCGTAGCTTTGAGAACCAGTTTGTGTTGATAGCTTCGGTGGTGGCAGCTTTCGCAATTCCTTGGAAGAGCTGGGATATGCCTCCGGCGTACATTCTTCTTCCTGCTTTCTTGGGAATCTACGCGTACGCTTCCTCTGAACCTCTGCGTCGCCTCACTCCGTTCCGCCAATCGGCGGGTGTGTTTTACCTTCAGCTGATTGGTTCGCAGGCCACGATCATGCTTACGCTAGGTGCAGTTCTTGGAACGGTTTATCTATCGCAAGGGGGTCAGCTATCAGCTATCATGACCGTTTTTGGGTTTGGACTGGTATCTATCGTAATGACCAATCTTGTGGGTATTATCTTCCCACCAGAAAAGGGAAATCCATTTTCTGTGGTGATTGGTGTGATTCTTCTGCTATCGGTCGTTGCAACTTTTGCTTTGGGTCTGAATATGTTTGGGCTCCCAACGGAGGTTAACGTCGTCATCATCACGGTACTGCTTGGATTCGCCGTGTTCTTTAGTGTCTTGGGAATTTCCCGTAATGAAAAAGGAGTGCGCCATGAAATGGTTCATCTATAGTATTTCTTCGCTTGCTACTGCTGCAGTAGCCACCGTATTGGTAGTCGCCGGAAGCACCCTCTATACGCTCTTTAGCCTGAATGAAAACGTCTCTAAGGGAGAAGCTTTCTTTGGGGCAATGCTCTTGGAATCAGGGGCACTCCCGGGCGGGGGAGTTAGTATGCGAATGAGCATGGTAAATCCTGTGCCCGTCGTAGTGGCGCTCATTCTCTTGACGTTTGTCATCTTTGCTGTGATTGTGGCGTATAACCGACTTTCCGCCTACCGTGCTCAGCTCATTGCAGAGAAATCCTAAGGGATGAGTCGGCGAACTCTTGAACTTTTACAGGGGACATCCCTGCTTCATCAATCGAGGCATTTATCGGTTGCTATGTTGCGGTCGTTACGGTGGTTCCTCGCGATATGGTGCGGATGTACTGTAGGCATGATTCTCTGGGCTACCAGTGCGGGTGCGCCAGGACTTGCAGAGCCGCTGATATGGGTTCTGATCCATGCGCTTGGCGGATTGACGTTGGGATTCATGATTCATGAATTAGCGCATCTGATCGCTTTGCGGGTTTTAGCTCCGAATGTTGGAATAGTTTCACTTGAAATTACGCCTTTACGGGTGAGCTTGCATCCGCACGGTTACATGACAGGCCGACAAATAGCAGCTGTTGCAGCCGCTGGGCCGGGTGCCTGTACCGTGGTTGGGGCAATCCTGTGGGCGTTACCTGCCAATTACGGGCTTCATTGGTGGTATCTTACCCACGTCATATTCCTTCTCCCCATTTTCGGGGACGGTCACGCGTTGGTGCGAGGCCTGCTACTTGGTACTAAAGCTAGCCATGTGGGGGAGAACTGACTGTGGGATTCCATAACTAAAGGCGGTTACGCTTTGAGGGGCGGGGAGTAATCCCCGCCCCTCGGCGTTTAACCCGCCCACAAAACAGCTGAAAAACCGTAGAAAAACAGGGTAGGGGAGCAGGTATCACAGCACCCGGTCGTCGCCTCCACAAGCCCAATGCGCTACTCTTGAGCAGGAGCAGGCCTACTGATACGCAGACCCAAAACATACCAACGCACCTGCGAAGACAAACTCAGCTTCTGCGCCCTACTCACTCAACACCGTATTCACCGCATACAGCCGTATTCACTCAATTCACTCACCTTGCCGCCCTCAGCACCGAACGCGGTACCCATCGAAAGAATTGAGCCCCTCATGCCCGCAGCGTAATGAAAGGCGTGTGCCCTGCACCCGCTAAGCTAGAAGGCATGAAGATTGCCACCTGGAACATCAACTCAATCCGCGCCCGTGAGAACCGCGTCGAAGACTGGCTCGATGAACACGACGTTGACGTGCTCGCCCTGCAAGAAACCAAAACCAAGGACGAAACCTTTCCCTTCGACCTCTTCGAATTTATGGGTTACGAGGTTGCGCACTTCGGCCTGAATCAGTGGAATGGCGTGGCAATCGCCTCCCGAGTTGGCCTCGAAGACGTGCAGCGCGGTTTCGATAACCAGCCGCACTTCGGTAAGCCTGGCGAGCCTGAGGTGCTGGAGGCGCGCGCTATCGGTGCGACCTGCGGCGGCGTGCGCGTCTGGAGCCTCTACGTACCCAATGGCCGCGGCCTGACCGACCCGCACATGGACTACAAACTCTGCTGGATGGAGGCGCTGCGCCAGAACGTACACAACGAACTGGCGGCTAACCCGCAGTCGCAGCTCGCCCTGGTCGGTGACTGGAACGTCGCCCCCGAGGATACCGACGTGTGGGATATCGACTACTTCCTGCGCAACGAAATGACCCACGTTTCCGAACCCGAACGCCGCGCTTTCGCCGCCCTACTCGAAGAGGGCATGGTGGACGTAGTACGCCCGTACACTCCGGGCGAGTACACCTACTGGGACTACCAGGCGGGCCGCTTCACCAAGGATGAGGGTATGCGCATTGACTTCCAGCTGTTCTCGCCCGCGCTTGCCGCACGCATGGAACGCGCCTGGATCGATAAGGTGGAACGCGCCGGTGAAGGCGCAAGCGACCACACGCCGGTCGTGGTTGAGATTGCCGACTAAACGGAGCGTATAACTTGCCGTAAAAACTGCGTGTAGCAAGGAGGCGGGGGGAGGGGTCCCTCGCCTCCTTGCTGTATCTGCTGGTGCTTTTGCCCTGGGTTTCTGCCAATATTTTAAAGTTTTCTGTGTGGCTTAGTTGAAAAGTTCGCCTATACGAACTATTGTTAAATTCCGCCCGGGACGACAGGCAAAAGCGCACCATGATGCCTGCGCAGACACACCGTGTCCCTATCGTCCCGGCGCGGCAAATCCTACACATCAACCACATACTCAAACCCGTGACTTCCAATGAAGGATGCCTCATGAAC
>ERZ772920.1499-NODE-1499-length-11742-cov-4.561906_pt1 | contig 11742 bp, 14 predicted proteins | sample MGYA00511469_ERZ772920 | MGnify/ENA primary metagenome ERZ772920 (study PRJEB29015, sample SAMEA2738069) | human oral metagenome | biome: human oral; feature: human-associated habitat; material: saliva | place: China | collected 2216 ... | reverse complement strand
GCATTACCTCCTAAATCGTAATAACCCCCAAGGTTATATTTATTATAAAATGAATTTATACACATCATAACAAATGAAAAAATGCATGACGATTGTAAATGCTAAACCAGTTGTACTATATAGATAAAAAAATCGTATTTGAGATAGTGTTGTATGGTATCTCAAGTACGATTTTTAGCTTAAGTAAAATCTAGTAGTTCTTTTGATTTCTATCGTCTTTAATATTAACTAGATTTTTTTATAGTGCCGACAGGAAAGTTTTTACTGTCTTTACATATTATTCGTTCGGTAGCCATTTGCTCAACATAGCTATTATATTTCAAAGCATTTAACCCATCATCAAAATCCTTTTGATTTATAGGGATTCCAGATTTAATCAAAAAATTTTCTTTAAAGCTGTTTGGAATTTTACTTTTTAACAAAGTCCGTAACCCTGGATTTATTATAAAGTTTGTTTCATCACTTTTCTTTTCTAATATTCCAATAATTAAATGTGGGAATATTGCATCTTTAAACATTACTTCTTTATTTTTATCTTTATGCCATTTAATATTGAAACCTTTTAATAATTCGTTTAACCGTTTTGTATAAAAATAATCAGAAATATTACTATCACTTAATATCACAACAAAAGCATATTTTGGACAACTGTCCTTATCATTAAAGCTCAATGCAATGTCTAAAGAAGTAGATGTTGAAATAAAAGGACTATCTTTTTTATATTCAGGGCACTCATTTATATGTCCTATATTATGTAACCAACTGAGAAGGATATAATACATTTCTGTATAATCTCGCTTATTATCAATTCTAAATTTTTCAATCCTTTCCTCGAGCGTATCAATACCATTTATTAAATTTTTATATTTATATTTAGGAAAAATATCATTTTTCATATTATTCAATAAATTTTTATAGTTATCTTCTGCTGTTACGCTGTGATTTGAAAAATAATTCAATTTATCTTCTGAGCCTACTCCAAGTACCTCACCTCTAAAATGACTTCCTTTCTCGCCTACTGTAAATATCCATTTCCAAAAATCATAATTTACAAATTTTTTAGAAAAACCTCTATATACAATTCTATTCTTTTCATTTAGAGAATCTATTAAATTTATTAAATTATCACTAATATCCTTATCAATATTATTAAATTTATTCTCTTCTTTATCGAAATACCTTAATTGCAAAGACTCTTTCCCTTCACCAAATTTATCCATACTATCACCTACATTTTATAAATTAAATCAATTAACAAAAACTTAACATTATAATTATAACAAAAAGAGTTCTTATTTAGTAGATTCAGATGAGCCAAAATCTTTTTACTGTGCCAATGATACTTATATACTCTATAATCATATAATCACAGTATTTCCATTCAGCTTCGCTTTTCCTCTTCGCTTGATGTAGCTTTCTATGTCAAATAAATTCTTCTTATCATAGTCCTCAAGCAGCTTATAGTTCTTATGCTTTGTAATATCGAATTTATCTGATAGAAAAGGTATTATACCTCTAAGCTGAAAGATACATTTGCTTCCGTCCATTACGGTAATCTCATCTTGGATCATCAGTTCCTTACCGGTCTTTTGATAATTCATCCCGAAACTCTTTTGATTGCTCCTTGTTTCTGAGGTGTTGTAAAGGTCTATTATTTCCTTACCAAGTGTTTCAGAAAGCTCTTTTAGAGTTGTTTTCTCTTTCCCACCTAAGAATAGTGTACTATCACAGTTGCCCACAATGGTGTCGGCGTTATCTTTATAGATTGCTTTTAACTGAGATTGTGCCTGTAAGATAATGCTCGCTGAAATCTCTCTATTTCTGATTGTGGCTATGAGCTTTTTAAACTTTGGAATTAAGCGATATTTGCAAATTCATCATCGGATTTATCACAGAGTAAGTTAAATAACTGTGAGTACATAATGGATACTACAAAGTTAAAGGTATCATCGGTATCGGAGATAATAACAAAGAGTGCTGTCTTTCTATCTCCAAGAGTATCAAGTTCCAGTTCATCTTCACTCATCAAGTCCCGTAGTTCTTGAATATCAAATGGAGCAAGCCTTGCACCACAAGAAATAAGAATAGACTTCGATGTTTTTCCTGTTGCTAATTGTCAAGGGTTTGTTGTACCACTCTTGGCATTCGCTTCGTGCAGGATTACCCACTTCAGCCTGTCCTTCACGGTCTGACCGCCCTTTTCAGCAAAATGAAGCACCACGTTATACTTCATATTTCCGATTTTCTCATGAAAAGAGGGGGCCGATGTATCAGCTCCCTCCGGTGTTACAATATTCAATTCTTCCACCATATAATCTCCTTTCTCAAAGCGTAATATTTCTGTCTTTGCTAACCGTTCTCTTGTGGCTCTCGTTTTCAAGCATTCTCTCAAGATCCCGCTTGTTGTGATTAAGCACTTCCATCTTGGCAAGGTCCAAGGTGGCATCCGATATCGGTCTTTCAGTTTTCTGATACCTTTCTTTCAGACCATCAAGCTCCTTCTGCCATGCTTTGGGTGTGATCTTCTTGTCCGGCTCCTTGATCATATCTTTCAGTACATCACGGTGGATCTTATAAGTGTTAAGCTCTGTCTGATGCTTTTTCTTAAACTCTTCCGCCTGACTCTTTTTGGGGAACCCAAGAGGCTTGCCGTTCTTATCCTCTGCCTTTTTCAGTTTCCAATACTCTGCATTGACCTTCTGATACGGTTCATACTGCTCATGGAAAGCGAGAAGCTTTTCAAGATAATCCATGCGCACGGTCATATCACCTCTGCTCTTTTGAAGCTCGTCATATCTGCCCTGCATTGCCTTTCTGTCAGCCTGCATTTCATCAAAGGTAGTCCAACCTTTACTCTGAACATAAGCCTCCATTTTCGCCTTATCCTGCAGGGATGCACGATCAGAAACGGCACCGATAAACTTGCCCTTCATTATCGGCAATGTAAGACGGTTATTGTTACGCTCCGCCATCTTACGGATCACATCAATGATCTCACTCTTGAATACCTTTGCAACGGTAACCGGAATAGCCATGACTTCCGAAAGTTCTTCCTTGGCTTTTTCATAAGCAGCACGGGCAGCATTTATAACAGCATTCTTTGCTATGATCTCTCGGTTGATATCGCCTCGGATCGTCCGGATCCCTGCACGTTCCATTGCACTTGCTTTCTCTCCAAGATGGATCTGAGGGATGATATCAAGTCCCTGCTCCTTAAAGGAACGATGCTCCCAAAACTTATCCGTCATACCTATCTTTGAATTGACCGCATTTATGGTATCGGCAAGATCCTTTCTCCATATCTTCGCATTCTCCCTGCTGTTCCAATCGTTGGTCTGAATCGTTGTACATTTCCATTGTTTACGGTTCTGCTTATCAACTTTCTGCTGTCCGGTCTTTTCATCAATGACGGGGATGCGTTCTCCGTTCTCATCTTTCTGATAAACTTTCTTCTGTTTCGGCATCCACTTTCCCTGTTTATCAATGCCCCGTAATGTGAGCATGATGTGGCAATGCAGGTTCCTCTGTCCTTTATCGTTTTCAGAATCATGGATGGCATACTGAACACACATACCTTTGCTGACAAAGTTCCGCTCACAATAATCCTTCACCACTTCCTTGGCAAGATCGTAGCTCCACTCGTTCGGTAGCTCTATACGAAATGTTCGGGCAAGCTGGGCATCCTTTGCTTTTTCGACAAGTTCAACACTATTCCATAAAACATAGGGATCCTTGTATTCTTCGGGTGCATTCTCCGGTAGCAAAACTTCGCAATGAACAAGATCCTCTGAATACTTCGGATAATATGTCTGACCGTCATACTCGCAGTACATCTTCTCCCTGCTGATATATGAGGATTGCTCAACAGCAGAATGACCGCCCGTACAGTTGGCACTCCTGCCACATATCTTGGCGCGGGTGCTGATGTTTTTAACTGTCATGTCCGCACCTCGCTTTCCATCTTGACGGCATACCAAAACGAAGACGGACTGACAGGACAGACTTTGTGCCTGGTGAAGCTCTGCTCTTTAGAGCTTTGCCAAGCGCAAAGTACACATAGGGGTAGGTGCGCAAGCACCGGAGGAGAAACGTAGTGTCCCCTCTTGGCTGCCCTCGGCAGACAACGGCTGTCCGCAGGACGCCTCCGGCAGGACGCGCAGTACCACCTCCGGTGGTATATCTGTGCGCACCGAGAAAATCTCGGTGAAAGACCTTAGGCTTCTCCGCCCTCGTCATCGTCACTTTCTTCGGGATCATTTTCTTCGGTTTCATCAGAATCAAAATCATCGTTTTCTTCCTCCTTTTCATCGCTACTTACCGCAGGATCCTGTCGCTCTTTCAAAACCGTAGTGATCATATTTTTCACATCATCAAGGCTAAAAGCGCACGCTATAATCCGATTCATTTCAAGTTCATTAAAGTCAAAGGCGCTAAGTCCATCGGGGAAGTATTTCGCAACACATCCGCCCATTATAAACTTGTGATGATCCTGCTCCTTTCTCAGTTGCTTTTTCTGATCACGCCTGACCTTGGCAAGTTCCGCATTTGCACGCTTCACCTTATCCAACGCTTTCTGTTCCTTTGGTGAAATTGTTTTCTGTTCCATTTTGAAAATCTCCTTTCTTTGTTGTGCCGTTTCTGGCGTTTTGTTTATTGGTATAAAAATAACGGATAGGTCATCATCACTGATTGCTATCCGCTATTGACATCTATATTGGATTTTATGCTTGCCACCTCTGATATAATTCATAATGGTGACTTATTGTCTGTGGACTTATTGTCTACTATTTTTATACTTATACATGAGGTGTTGAATCATGAGTTTAATACACATTTTTGCAAGTAATGTTCGAAAATATCGTACTGAAAAAGGGTTAAGCCAAGAGGCACTTGCTGACTTGGCTGGGCTTCATCGTACTTATATCAGTGCTGTTGAAAGAGAGCGACGAAACATTTCAATAGATAATATTGAAAACATAGCTAACGCCTTAAGTATCGATGCCTACCTTTTATTTATTTCTGACAGCTAAAATATATTCGTAAGGAGACATGCCATGTTAAGTAGAGCTTATTTAAGAGATGTTCCTCTACCAGATGATTTAACAAAAGCACAAATACTTGAAGCCCTTGAGACAACACAAGATTTTTTCAGACTTATTCGAACCAGTTCTGGAATTATCCTCAGTGAAATAATTCAGGCAAACAATTTTAGTGGAGTTGTATCCAACGTCTTCACTAAAAAACTTAATGACGTTAGTCCTTATAGGTCATACCATGACCAAAGATATCCTGACCTTATGCACGAAACCAGAAATATCGGGCTTGAAGTTAAAGCTTCAAACAAGCCTCTAAAAGGCGGTGAAGGTCATAACGGTCATAGCGGTTGGCATATCGTAGTTTGCTATCAAATCTTAGATAATGGTGACATCGAATTTGTTCACGTTGAAATTGCAGATTTAGTTGGGTTTGAGCTACCTAATGCTGATTGGAAATACCAAGGAAGCCAGCGCAACGAAAACAATTCTCAACGTACCGAAACATATATAACTACAAATGTTGGTACTGCGAAGCTCAGAGATGGGTCTGTATATTTGAACCCAGAATATGTCAACATTACTTCTTCTCTAAAAAGAAACCGAGAGAGCATAGCAGATGAGCTTCCTATACCGTCCTTTTCTCCTTTTAGAGACTAAGCCGTAGTTATTCTGGATATAAATCTGCTAACTTAGGAATTGCTGATTGAGCTAATTTATAATACTCCAAATCCTTTTCAATTCCGATACATTCATATCCATAATGAACTGCTGCGGCGAGTGTTGAACCACTCCCTGCAAAGGGGTCTAATATTACACCTTCCCCTGTAGGTAATGATGCATAAACAATTTTTCTAACAAATGCCTGAGGTTTTAAACTTGGATGGGGAGCTATTTCACGTTCACTAGATGGAGTCTTTTTGCTCTCAATCATGTCGCAAAATGGCGAATTAACATCTTCCCGTCTGAGTGCCCCAGCATTCCATTTTCTGATATTTTCCGCAACTGTCTTTTCTGAAATAGGCTTGCGATACAATCCCCAAGGTTCCCATACCCCTCTTGGTATCACAGACATATCTGAAAATTCTTTTTCTGCACCTTTAGGTCTATCACCACCACGCAATGTAGAAACAGTCCGGATTATTTCTCCCCTTCTCTCGAACCCTGCATCACGCATCGCTCGTCCTAATATATCCGAAAGTAACGGAGTTGATGCTATAAAAACATGTCCCCCTGGCACAAGAATTCTCAATGCTTCTTTGCCCCAATCATAAAAGAAATTATATACATTATCTCTTTCTTTTGGGTCATCGTTAATTACTGAAAATCTTGGAACTGCCTGACGTACGTGCCCATCAAATGAAGGAGGTATTCTCCATATTCCACCTTTTCCAGTGCGCTGTTTTTCAATTTCTTCTTCTGTATACTCTTTTACTCCATACGGTGGATCAGTAACAATTGCTGTTATACTATTTTTCTCTCGTTGCCTCATCCAATCAAAACAATTCTCATTAACAAGCGTGTAACTCATACTTATTTTTCCTCCGTATATACTATAACGCTTGAAACATCACAATTTAGATGATGGCATATTCTATCAATCACTTCCATCGAAACATATTCTCCTCGGTACATTTTATCAAGCGTAGATTTTGAAATTCCCGTCAATTCCATAAGCGACTTTTTGCTCATATCTCGGTCTATCAATAATTTCCATAATGGTTTGTATGAAAAAGCCATTTTCTTACCCTCCTATATGTTTTAATATTACCACATAAGTATTGATTTCTCAACACTTTAATCATGATATTTCAGCACATACGCTTGTCACTAATTATTTGGTATTATTAATCATTTTCATCGCCTCTCTGGCCTGATCTCTTTTGGCCTCAGATATCCTTCTCGGCTTACGGTAACTAATGCGTGATTTGGGCATTGAATAGATCTTATCGATATCTGTTTCACCTATGCACTTAAAGATATCGGGATACTCAGTAACTAACGCATCAAGTTGTCTCATAACAGCCTTATCACGGGTGTAAACTATCGCATCCGGTTCTTCGGCATTAAAATTCACTATGGTCTCCTGCTCATATCGTGTCAGCTTCATTCTCTGTTAGGCTCCTTTCTCGCGCACACGCACGTATATCCCGTCTCCCTCTTAGGGGAACGTGCGCAGCCGTTCCCCTAAGAGGGAGACGGACGGATGGGATAGGATGGATGATGATAATAGGGGTATATAATAGGGGTATATCTTTCTTTTATCTTTTCTTTGCTTCTTTCTTTTCGTTTTTCTTTCTAAGGGGGAAGAGGAAGAAGGAAGGCAGGGAAGGGAAGGCTCCCTCTCGGGTATGTCCGGCATACCACTTATCCACATTTCGACATACCAAAAGGCACCCTCGGGGATCTGTATCTCTACTGATCTCTTTGGATGCCTTTTCTTGTTCAGTACGCTCGTTAATTATCGTACGGACTTAGGCTCTTGGTCTGCTTGCCGACACTAATATAGGTTCGGTATCTTCCGTTCCGTTCTTTGCGTTAATTACTGTTGTACCGGCAATATGATAAATCCCTGCTTGTATATCCTCCCATCGTCTTGTCTTTCGTCTGTCCTCACGCTGCTGTGCCCTGCGCCGTGCCACCTGTTTGTTGTAGTTGGCGTCCCTGCCCTCGGCTTTGCGGATCATATACTGCTGATGGCGCTTGTCCTTCAAAGCTTCTTTTCTCGCAAGTTCAGCCTTTTCTTCCTCGGTAAGCTCCGGCTCTTTCATGGTAGACGGCTTATATTCACCGATAAAGTTAAAATAGATTTCAAGCTTCTGTGTGGTCTGTACACTGCACTTCCGATCACGCTCATGCACAACTATCTTATCCACGAATTCATTGATCGTTATTGGGGTAAGTACCGTGAAGTCTGCGTATCTGTCTACAAGCTTGATGAATTTACTTGCTGACCGGACTTCTTTCTTTTCATCTGCGATAGTTACTCTTAATTCTCTGACTCTCTGTTTAAGAGCGTTCTGCTCTTCTTGATACTTGTTATACAGTGCGGTGTATCGCTCTGCATTCAACTTTCCAAGTGCCTGATCCTCATAGATCTTCATGATCAGCGTTTCAAGTTCATCAATGCGCTTCTCTGCAGTTTCAATCTCCAACATTGCCCCGCTATGGTCTGCCTCTTTCTGCTCCCCGACAACAGACTCGATCTCCGCAACAAATGCCTCTCTGTCAAAGTTCGCATAGTCGATGATACCTTTAATGGTCTTTGAAAGTATCTGCATCACATCATCAGCCTTTATCCTATGTGGGGAAAGACATCTGTCTGTATCTTTCGCTTTGTTATATCTGCCACAAGTGAAATACGCTTCTCTTTTACCGTTATTTACCCTGTGAACATAAAGCGTATGACCGCAATCGGCACAATACAAAATGCCTGTAAGCGGATGCGCCTCTCCCCATCCGTCCGGATATCTCTTAACTCTGCTCCTTATCCTCTGGACGTTATCAAAGGTCTCTTGATCAACGATCGGCTCTTGCGTATTCTTGAAAATCTGCCACTCGGATTTATCAACGTAATGGCTCTTTTTATCCTTAAAGTGCTTTCTTGTCTTGAAGTTTACTGTGTGACCAAGGTACTCCGGCTTTGCAAGTATGCCCGCTATGGTTGAGCTTGTCCATCTGTACGGATCCTTGATCTCTCTGTTCTGCCACAAGCCAAGTCCCTGCTTTTTCTGATGCACCGCAGGGATCTCTATCTTCTCGCTCTCAAATATCTTGCATATCTGATACGGTCCCTTGCCTTCAAGTGTCAGACGGAACATCCGCCTTACTATCTCAGCAGCCTCTTCATCCACGATCCAATGATTCTTATCATTCGGATCCTTGATATATCCGTAAGGTGGTGAGCTTGCAACGTGCTTACCGGAATCACCCTTGGACTTGAAGGTTGATCTTATCTTCTTGCTGATATCCTTTGCGTAGTATTCATTGATAACATCTCGGAAGGGAAGGAAGTCATCTTCCATGCCTGATCCGGTGTCGGTTCCTTCGTTCACGGCAATAAGTCTGACATTGTTCTGTCTCAGTAACTCTCTGAAATTTCCGGTCAGAATATAATTCCTGCCGATTCGACTGTTGTCCTTTACAATGACGGTGCCGATGTTGCCCTGCTTGATCTCTGCAATGAGTGCTTGAAGCCCAGGGCGATCAAAGGTAGTGCCGGATCCCCGTGAAACCGTTCTTTTCAGCAAACGTTTCAAGAAGCGCTTTCTGATTTGAGATACTGTTGGACTCACCCTGCAATTCATCATCATGGCTCAGCCTTTCATAAAGAGCTGTTATCTTTTGTGAAGCTTTCTGTTTCATGTACAATCCCTCCTTTCCTCGTTTTTATGCAGCCATCGGCTGTCGTTCATAAGATTGTATAAGAAACCTCTTATAATTTATAACTCCCGCAGCAAGTCTATATTTCTTATATTGCTTGACCGCAAAGTGTGTCAGCTCTCGTTTCTCAAGTGCTTCAAAGAATCTGTCAATTGGATTCATATAGGTTTCATCATCTTCTCTGACCTCAGAAGCAACGATTATATCAAGGAGTGTTGCAAAGTTCTTTTCTTCTTTTGGAGCTTAATAAAAGATATATCCGATAAGAGCAATATAGTAGAGCTTTTCGGCTTTTACCCAAAAATCTTCACCCGCTTTTTCTCCCTCACCTTTGGTATTTTCAATGATTGTCTGAACCAGTTTCAAAATATTTTTTTCAGAACGAATATAGGCAAACGGATTGTATTTCATGGATTTTTTGAAGTTGATGGTGTTTAGAATTTTTATCTCATAGCCATTATCTTCAAGCATCTTACCGCACTCAAGAACTATCGTTCCTTTTGGGAAGATTTGTCAAGGACATAAACAAAATTTTTTTGATAAATTTATATCTTCTCTGTTTCTCTCTTGATTAGCTTTAGTATTTTATCCTTGTATGTTTCGCCTGTACCTTGCTTGAAATGTAGGTTTACAGTATATTTTGTCTTTCCAATATCCATTATTAACTGTTTATTGGGTGGTGCTTATATTTTCCTTTTTTCTTCTTCCATAAGTTCTCCTTTCCATTTTTGACAAAGAAAAAACAGTAAATCTTTTTTGATTTACTGTTCTGAGAATTGCATATTATATTTTCTTAAATTAAATTATGTATCTCAATCATCTGTAAATTCAAATAAATCTTCTACACTAACATTAAATACTTTTGCAATATCCATGGCTAATTTTAATGATGGATTATATTTCCCATTTTCAAGATGTACAATAGTTTCTCTTCTGGCATTTACCATTTCAGCAAGTTCAGATTGCTTATATTTTACCTTTTCTCGATATTCTTTCACTTTCGTTATAAATGCCATAATTATACCCCTTTAGAATCCATAATTAAAAATATAATCGTACGAAGTATTGTAATTGCAATTACGCTTCCGATAATAAGCCATCCCATAATTGCTGTTGAAATTGCGTTTACATGACCTAAAATTCCTCCTAAATATGCTATAATCACCATCAAAAGACCAAAAACTTTCAAGCATATCGCATCACATCTGAGTAGATTTTTTTCTGCAAATTCATCAAAGTATTCTTTCTTATATTTTCTTACTCTAAAATAATGTACTATCAGTATCAAAAATAAAAGAAAACCCCAATAGCTTGAAAATTGTCGATATTCAGGCTGATAGTCGCTTCTACTCCACAACCAATAATACCCTGCAATTAAAATTGCAATAATAATTTTTGTTGCAACAACTTCTCGTATAGATACTTTGTTTTTCATTTCAAATTCTCCTTACATATAATTCCAAGTGATATATTTCTAACTCGCTGTTATAAATATGTCACATAATAATTTTAATGTCAATAGCAAAGTTATAAATATTTCACTTTTGTTTTTACAGACCTAACTCATTGCTCTTTACCTGTGATGGTCGCTTTTCTTGTTCCTGTAATCGCTCTATACAAGTCTTAACTTTTTCTGCCTGTTTAACTTCTTCTCGTATTTCTAATATTTGATTATATAGACTCTTTTTTTCTTTCTTCAAAGTATCAACTTCCGATTTCCATTTGGATATATTTAAGGTCTTGTTATCTCCTAAATGTTCTTTCAGATATTTCTTAGCACTTTCAAATAAAATAATCTCTGCCGTATGCTCATTATAAAAATCTTCTTGTTTGCTTTTCTTTATCTTGGTATAAGCTTTGTAGGTGTCTTTATGTTTCAAATATTTTTCTGCTTGGTCGATAAGCTCTACTTTGTCATTGGTTTTCTTTTCAGTATCTTTTATGGCTCTTGTAGTCTTGTAATTCTTATCTCTTAATGCTGATATACTTTCTTTCAATTCGGATATTGATGTAATATTTTTTTCTTTAAGGAATTGATAGCTTTCAATATATTTTTCTAAGTCTGCATTGTGGTTATCTGAGTTTTCTTTTATGAAATGAGAGAGCATATCTGTTAAATCATTTTGTTTTGGTAGGGTAGTGGATTGTATAGCCATATCGTCCTGTTTATCTTTTGAAGTATCATTATTTTTATCTTTCGTTAAACTCCTTATCCATCTCATTAAGGCTTTTATTCGTCTTGCAATTTCTCTTAATATCTTGTTTTGATGTTTGATTTCTCGGTTGATATTTCCCCTGTCGGTAGTTATGCCTTTCTTTTCCATTT
>ERZ772920.1497-NODE-1497-length-11758-cov-5.541571_pt1 | contig 11758 bp, 8 predicted proteins | sample MGYA00511469_ERZ772920 | MGnify/ENA primary metagenome ERZ772920 (study PRJEB29015, sample SAMEA2738069) | human oral metagenome | biome: human oral; feature: human-associated habitat; material: saliva | place: China | collected 2216 ... | reverse complement strand
TGATTGATGTTGAATCCCTGTCGTTCTCCTACGTCAGCGAGCTGACGGGAGATCGCGTCGATGCGCTGCGCGGGGTCAACCTGTCTGCCCATCCGGGCACCCTCACCCTCGTGTGTGGCTCCTCGGGCTGCGGAAAATCAACACTCATGCGGGCGCTGACCGGCCTCGTTCCGCAGATAACTCCGGGGCAGCTGGAAGGGGCCGTTCGGATAGACGGGCGCGACCTCTCCGAAGTTCCCCTGACTGAGGTTGGTCATCTGTGTTCCTCCGTTTTCCAGAATCCACGCACCCAATTTTTCTGCGACACCGTTGCAGAGGAACTCGCATTCTGCGGTGAAAACTATGGCAGAGACCGTGCGGACTTGATCGAGAGCAGTGAGCGCGCCGCCACACTCATGGGGATCTACAAGCTCATGGACCGCAAGCTTTCGACGCTGTCGGGTGGACAGCTCCAAAAGGTAGCTCTCGCGTGCGCGCTGGCATCTGGCGCTCCGGTCCTCCTCGCCGATGAGCCGACATCAAACCTGGATCCCGCTGCCATCGCTGATGTACGTGAGGCTTTGGGCACCCTCAAAGAACAGGGCATGACGATTGTCGTTGTCGAGCATCGCCTTCACTTCCTGAGGGGACTTGCCGATCAGGTTCTTCTCATGGAAGCTGGCGCGGTGACGAGGCGTTGGAGCGGCGAGGAGTTCTATTCCATGACGGATGAAGAACGCTGTTCTCTTGGCTTGCGTACCCTCGTTGATCCAGGGCCGCCAGAAACTTGGGTGACCTCGCGAGGGCGCGGGGAAGGGTCCGCGCCTGACGAGGCTCCCCGTCTTTCGTGCCGCAACTTGAGCTTCTCCTACGGGGACACCCCAATTTTCAATGAATTTAATGCTGATTTTTACGCTGGAGAGATCAGTTGCATCGCCGGGGAGAATGGCGTCGGCAAGACGACTCTTGTCCGTATGCTGTGTGGATTGGCGGCCCCGAACTCTGGTGAGATTTCCTTGGATGGCGTGACAAGCTCGCGCAGTCAGAGGCGCGCGGCGTGCGCACTCGTCATGCAAGACACCGGGCGTCAACTCTTTTCCGACACACTCGCCGGCGAACTAACCATTGGCGCCTCGGATGCCGGCGGAGAAGCCGGAGAAAAACTCTTGGCCGACTTCGACCTCGCAAACCTAGGTGATCGCCACCCCCTGAGCCTCTCGGGAGGGCAGAAACAACGCCTCGTCATCGCTGCCGCACGCGCAGCGAGGCGCCCCATCGTCATCCTCGACGAGCCAACCTCGGGAGTCGATGCCAGACACCTTGATTCAATTACTGCCACCCTGCGACGCATTGCCGACGAAGGTGCAGCCGTCATCGTTGTCACCCACGACGGTGAGTTTGCCTCGGCGTGCGCAGATCGGCTCATCACACTCAGGCCGTTAGATGAAACCTGTGCCTGCGAAGGAGAGCACTAATGACTGTCACTGATCAGGAGCGGAAAGCCCGCATGGGAGAGCAGGGTTCATCCACTAGCGATGTGCAAATCGACGACCCGCGCGCCGCACATAAGGCTGGGCAAAAGGCGTTTAAGGAACTTACCGCACCGATCCGTGGATCCATGGCTCTCGCCCAGCTACTTGGCGTCCTCTACGGTGCGCTTGCAGTCGCTCCTTATGTCATTCTCGTCCAGCTAGGCGAGGTGCTTCTTGCTGCGGCGCGCTCGGGGGTCTCACCTGACCGCGCTGAGGTTATCAATCTGCTCATGTGGCTCGTTGGAGCATTTGGCATGCGCTATGGGATCTATTTTGTCGCCTTGAGCGTCACTCATTTCGCGGACGTGCGTTTCGGTCATCTTGTCCGCATGCGTATGGTGAAAGTTCTCGCTTCAGCGCCCCTCGCGTGGTTTACCTCGACGAATTCGGGGGCTGTGCGCAAGGCAATTCAGGATGATACCCACGATGTCCACACCGTCATCGCTCACGCTCCGGTCGAATCTGCTGCCGCTGTCAGCGCACCTGTGTCCCTGCTCATCTATTCATTCATCGTTGACTGGCGTTTGGGGCTGCTATCGATCGCTACCTTGCCGATTTACGCACTAATTAATGCCTGGATGATGCGGGATATGGGCGAGAAAACCGCCGAGATGGACCGCTACCTCACGCGTGTCTCGGCGACCATGGTCGAGTTTGTTTCGGGTATTAGCGTCGTCAAGGCTTTTGGGACTGTTGGGCGCTCACATGAACGCTTCACTCACGCGGCTGAAGATTTTGCGCGCTTCTACCTTGCGTGGTGTGGACCATTGCTCAAAGGGTCCGCGCTGGGGCAGGCTGCTGTTTCGCCCTCGATGATTCTATTGATCTCGACAGCGGGAGGATCCGCACTGGCGGCTGCTGGAATCGTGAGCCCTGTGCAAGTTATTACCTGCGCGCTGATTGCCCTGGTCATTCCCGCCGCAATCGAGGTACTTGGATCAACGGTGTGGTCCTATCAAATCGCCGGTGCAGCCGCACTGCGCATTGTCGATCTACTTTCTGTCTCCCCGCTTCCGAGCGCTGGGAGCGAGGAGCCGCAGGGCGCTGATATTGAAATCGATAATGTCTCTTTCTCTTATGGCTCGACGCTCGCTCTTGAGGATGTCACCCTGACAGTCCCGCAGGGAACAGTAACGGCTCTTGTGGGGGCATCAGGTTCGGGAAAATCCACCCTGGCGACATTGGTCGCGCGTTTCGCTGACCCGGATGAAGGAAGCGTGCGTATCGGAGGCGTTGATGTGCGATCCATTGCTCCAAGCGTCCTCTATAAGCACGTATCCTTTGTCCTTCAAGATCCGCAGCTTCTTGATATATCCCTGCGCGAGAACATCGCACTGGGCAAGCCAGGAGCCAGCGATGAGGAGATCTGGGCAGCTGCTGGCGCTGCCCGAATTGACGACTACGCGCGTTCTCTTCCCCGAGGCCTCGATACAGTCATCGGGGAGGATGCACACCCATCGGGTGGCCAAGCCCAGCGCATCGCCATTGCGCGCGCACTTCTTGTTGATGCTCCCATCCTTGTGCTCGACGAGGCCACTGCATTCACAGACCCAGAAGCCGAGGCCGAGATCCAGGCGGCGCTCACTCGCTTGGTTCAGGGGAAGACAGTTTTGGTGATTGCCCACCGAGCCGCATCAATTATTGGCGTCGACCAAATCGCCATCCTCGAGTCAGGTCGCCTTATTGCCTTGGGCACCCCCATTGAACTCGCAGATCATCCGTATATGAGTGGCCTAACTGCGCCCGTGAAAGGACACTGACATGTTCGATCTGATCTCCAGGCTGCGTGAGCCGCTCTCTGCTGAGGGGCGCGCCGGATTCTCTCAGGTCATGTACCTGTCCTGTATCGTCGGGCTTGTTCGGGGCTTCTCTCTCATTTCATTCATTCCAGCTGCGATCGCACTAACTTCGGGACAAGCAGCGTGGGGGATGAGTTTGCGTGCGTGGATTGTCGTGCTTGCGGTGTGTGCGCTGCTCTCATTCATCCTCGAGTATGTGCTGGCAATGCGCTCCTACGTCGTGGCTTTCGATTTCCTGACGAATATGCACCGCGCGATCGGAGATAAGATCGCCTCTCTGCCTCTTGGGGCGTTCCGTGCGGACACGGCTGGGAAGACCTCACGTCTTGTCTCTCGAGAGCTCATGATGCTCGGTGAGATCTTTGCCCATATGTATTCGCCTCTGATCGCCGCGATCGTCACCTCGTTGACGATGCTCATCGGTATTACCATTTTTTCACCGGTTCTAGGAGTGGTGTGCCTTGCCGCAGTCCCGATCGTTGCCGGGGGAGTGTGGGTTGCGCGTCGGTGCCTACTTTCAGGCTCTGCGTTAAAAGAACCTCCTGCCCGAGAGCTGTCACACCGCATTGTCGAATATGCGACCAAGCAAGGCGCTTTGCGTGCCTGTGGGCGCTCGGCCTCCTATGAGCCTCTCCAGCGGGCGGAAGAACTGTATGGGGCAGCTGCCCGACGCTCGCTTATTCGGGAAACACTGGGGCAAATTACCAATGGCATGGCTGCGCAACTCGTTGTCGTCTCACTGATCTGCGCAATCGGACTGCTTGCGGTCGGAGGAAGTGTCAGCCCTGTGGAGGCAGTCGTTGCGATAGGTCTGCTCCTGCGCTTCACCCAGATCCTTGTTGATATTGGTGCACTTGCTTCCGCCTTTGAAACTCGGAGGCCGGTCCTTGACCTCGGTCATGAGATCCTCTCCGCGCCCGAACTACCCGTCGCCTCGGAAGACGAGCAGAAGGATGACCCGACCGCGTTGAGTACATCCGTGGCGCTCGAGGACGTTGTTTTCTCCTACGAGGCCGATCAACCTGTCTTACGGGGTGTGTCCTTCCGCGTTGAGCCGGGCACTATGACTGCGATTGTCGGTCCTTCGGGCTGTGGGAAGACGACGATTGCCCGTCTGATTGCACGTTTCTATGACGTGGATAGCGGCGTCGTAAGTGTGGGAGGCCGCGATGTTCGCAGGTGGGATCCAGCGGAATTGATGGCGCAACTTTCCTTGGTTTTCCAAGACGTCTACTTGTTTGACGACACTCTCGAGGCGAATGTTCGTGTCGGTCGTCCCGATGCGAGTGCCGCCGAGGTGGAGGAAGCTGCGCGCCTGAGCGGCGTCGATGAGATCGTTGCGCGCCTACCTATGGGGTGGGGTACTCAAGTCGGTGAAGGAGGCCGTGCCCTCTCCGGTGGTGAACGCCAACGCGTGTCCATTGCCCGAGCGCTCTTGAAAGCTTCGCCCATAGTTCTTTTTGATGAGGCGACAAGCGCTCTTGATCCCGAGAATGAACACCGTGTTACCGCAGCTATGGATACATTGCGGCGGAATGCAACGCTTCTGGTCATTGCCCACAAGCTTGATACGATCACGGCCGCTGACCAGATCGTCGTCCTCGACGAAAATGGGCGTGTTGTACAAATTGGTACCCATTCGCAGCTATTCGCGGAAACCGAAGGGCAATACCGAGGCTTCTGGGAGGCGCGCTCGCGGGCCGCGGGATGGAGTCTCGTGTGAAGCCGATCGGTGGCGCTTGGCCTCCGTGCCCTATCGGAATGCCCAATGGGAAGTATGAGGTGTGCTGATACACACTTCCAAAGCTGGAACCTCTACTGCGATGCGTGTTAAGCTACTCGTTGCCGAAGACCGTCGGTCATCCACCTCGGTGGATTCCAAGTGCGAAAGCTTCCGACGCAGGTGAGTGACTTCTTTTGAAGTGGGTTTCATTTGAGCCCGGCCGCTTTCCTGCGTGCCGGGCTTTTTCGTGCGTCCGGCGGTGAATTTTTGAAAGGAGGACCATGGCGAAGTCCGACAAGGTGGCAGCAGTTGCCGAGCTCGTGGAGCGTTTCCGCGCAGCCGACGCTGTCCTGCTGACCGAGTACCGCGGTCTGACCGTTGGCCAGCTCAAGCAGCTGCGTCGCGGCCTGGCTGGCAATGCGACCTACGCCGTGGCAAAGAACACGCTGGCGATCCTGGCGGCTCGCGAAGTTGGTCTCGATTTCCTCGAGGCCGACCTGAAGGGCCCGACCGCTATCGCTTTCGTCACCGGTGAGCCCGTTGAGGCTGCCAAGACGCTGCGTGATTTTGCCAAGGAGAATCCTCAGCTGGTACTGAAGTCCGGTGCTATGGAGGGTGCACAGCTCTCCGCTGAGGCTGTCAAGAAGCTTGCCGATCTCGAGTCTCGCGAGGTCCTGCTGGCCAAGGCTGCAGGCGCCCTCAAGGCGAAGATCTCTCAGGCGGCATACGCCTTCAACGCGCTTCCGTCCAAGGCGGTGCGCACCATCGATGCTCTGCGTGAAAAGCAGGGCGAAGCGGCCTGACGTGACAGGCCCGCGAAGGCACTTGCCTTTGCGATCACATCCACAATCTGCTCACGTAGCAGGCCAAAATCGAAAGGATGCCAATCATGGCTAAGCTCTCCAACGACGAGCTCATCGAAGCTTTCAAGGAAATGTCCCTCATCGAGCTCTCCGATTTCGTGAAGCTCTTCGAAGAGACCTTCGACGTTACCGCTGCTGCTCCCGCAGCCGTTGCCGTTGCTGCTCCCGCAGCAGGCGATGCTCCCGCAGCTGAAGAGAAGGACGAGTTCGAGGTTGTCCTCGAGTCCGCAGGCGACAAGAAGATCGCCGTCGTCAAGGCCGTCAAGGCTCTGACCGGCCTGGGCCTCAAGGAAGCCAAGGACCTGGTTGACGGCGCCCCCTCGACCATCTTCGAGAACGCCAAGAAGGAAGACGCCGAGAAGGCCAAGGCTGAGATCGAAGAGGCCGGCGGCAAGGTCACCCTTAAGTGACTTTCCCCGTCTGATTCATTCAGACTTTCGCCCGTCATGGGCTGTGAAACCCCGTTCTGCTTCGGTAGGGCGGGGTTTCCGCTTTGCGTTTCACGCCGCGCCGTGAGCCGCGGTCGCTCTCCTGTCGTCTGTAGCCGCGTGCGACGGCCACCTAATCAGCGTCCGCAGCCGCGTGCGACGGCCCGCCCGCTCACCTTCCGCGCCGCGAGCTATCGCTCGGCGCGTCGGCTCGAAGCCCGGCCAGGCCCTGCCGTCGCACCCTGCTGCGCACTCGACTTGACCATGACGCGACGTGAGACTTCACAATGATTGCCATGAGCGATGACAACAATCTCTACACCGTTGGTGAGGTCGCTGAGCGCTTTTCGGTGACTGTGCGAACGCTTCACCACTGGGAGGCACAGGGGCTCCTCGCTCCCGCCGAACGGAGCTGGTCAAACTACCGGCTCTACTCGGTCGAGGACTGTGCTCGGGTCCAAAGGATCATCATCTATCGAGCGACGGGGATGAAGCTGGGGGACATCAAGGCACTCCTTGATTCCGATGACTCTGCGATTGTGCACCTCAAACGTCAGCGTGAGAGCCTTATTGCCCATCGCCACCAGACGGACAAGATGATCGCAGCAATCGATACGTTATTGGAGGACGCAATGAAGGACAATGCGCTCAGCGTGGAAGAAGTTGGAGCAATCCTTGGGGATGCTGACTTTGCCGCGCATCAGGAGGAAGCTGAACAACTCTACGGTGACAGTGACGATTGGCAGGAATCTCAGCGTCGCACTGCGTCGTGGAGTGCGAAGGATTGGCAGGGGAATGCTGACCGTTTTCAGCAGGTTGAGAAGGAAATGATCGCTGCCATCCGCCACGGTGTTGCCCCCGATAGTGATGAGGCGGCAGCTCTTGTTGTCTTGCATCGGGAATTGCTCAGTGAGTTTTTCCCGGTGACTCCTGCGAAGCATTATGTGATTTCTCGTTCCTACATTCACGATGAGCGTTTCCGCTCGCACTACGACTCACAGCTTGACGGTTTTGCACAATGGCTCGCGTCTGCAATCGAGTGTGCTGCTCGTGATAGCGGTGTGGATACCGACAATCCCGAATGGGTGTAATTGGTATGTGAGGCAGGCCATGAGCACAGGATGCTCTCGGATTTGCTCTTGGCCCTCTTCATCGGTACTATATCTTTTTGTCGCTTTCCCGCGTAGCTCAACGGCAGAGCATCCGACTGTTAATCGGACGGTTACTGGTTCGAATCCAGTCGCGGGAGCTTCTCCCCGGTACTTGGTACCGGGGTTTTTCTTTTTCAGCGAACTCCAAACTGCCCATCTTGCACTCTGAGGCTGAGAGTGCCAGACTTGGATTTAGCACTCGGGAGTGCCGAGTGATAAGCACTAAGGCCGGTGAGGCTTAGGAGTTACCTGAGTCGTCCGTCGCGGGCATCGGTCCAATCCGCATCGCGGAAGGATAGAAGAACATGACGAAGCTCATTCACTTCGATGAGGAGGCACGCCGCGGCATGGAGCGCGGTCTGAACCTCCTCGCCGACACCGTTAAGGTCACCCTGGGCCCCAAGGGCCGTAATGTCGTCCTCGACAAGAAGTGGGGCGCCCCCACCATCACCAAGGATGGCGTTTCCGTTGCTAAGGAAATCGACCTCGAAGATCCCTTCGAGCGCATCGGTGCAGAACTGGTCAAGGAAGTTGCCAAGAAGACCGATGATGTCGCAGGTGACGGCACCACGACCGCTACCGTTCTGGCACAGGCACTGGTCCGTGAGGGCCTGCGCAACGTTGCAGCCGGTTCAAACCCCATCGCCCTGAAGCGCGGCATTGATGGCGCCGTTGAGGCAATCGTTGCCCAGCTGCACAAGGATTCCAAGCCTGTTGAGACCACCGAGCAGATCGCCGCCACCGCCTCGATCTCCGCAAACGATCCCGAGATCGGTAAGCTCATTGCTCAGGCATTCGAGAAGGTTGGCTCCGAAGGTGTTGTGACCGTTGAAGAGACCAACTCTTTCGACACCACCCTTGAGACCACCGAAGGTATGCGTTTCGAGCGCGGCTACCTCTCTGCATACTTCGTCAACGATGCAGATCGTCAGGAAGCTGTCCTCGAGGATCCCTACATCCTGCTGGTCGACACCAAGATCACCAACGCCAAGGAACTGCTGCCTGTCCTGGAAAAGGTCATGCAGACCGGCAAGCCGCTGTTCATCATTGCCGAGGACGTTGAGGGCGAAGCCCTGGCAACCCTGGTTGTCAACAACATCCGTGGCACCTTCAAGTCGGTCGCCATCAAGGCTCCCGGCTTCGGCGATCGCCGCAAGGCCATGCTGAAGGACGTTGCAATCCTCACCGCCGGTGAAGTGATCTCCGAGACCGTTGGCCTCTCTCTTGAGAACGCCACCCTTGAGGATCTCGGCCGTGCACGCAAGGTCATCGTCTCCAAGGACGAAACCACCATCGTTGACGGACTGGGCGCAAAGGATGACATCCAGGCACGCATCCGCCAGCTGCGTAAGGAAATCGAGACCACCGATTCCGATTACGACCGCGAGAAGCTCCAGGAGCGTCTGGCAAAGCTCTCCGGCGGCGTGGCAGTCATCAAGTCCGGTGCTGCAACCGAGGTTGAGCTCAAGGAACGTAAGCACCGCATCGAGGACGCGATCCGTAACGCTCGCGCAGCCTCTGAAGAGGGCTTGGTTGCTGGTGGCGGTGTTGCACTGATTCAGGCAGCCTCCAAGGCTCTTGGCTCGCTGAACTTCAGCGGCGATGAGGCAACCGGCGTGAACATCGTTCGCGAGGCCGTCTCTGCACCGCTCAAGCAGATCGCTGAGAACGCTGGCCTTGAAGGTGGCGTTGTTGCTGACCGCGTTGCTCAGATGGAGCCCGGCTTCGGTCTGAACGCTGCAACCGGTGAGTACGGCGACCTGATGACCCAGGGTATCTCCGACCCGGTCAAGGTCACCCGCTCCGCTCTGCAGAACGCAGCCTCGATCGCAGGTATGTTCCTGACCACCGAGGCCGTTGTTGCCGACAAGCCCGAGCCTCCGGCACCGGCAGGAGCACCTGCTGACGGTGGAATGGGCGGAATGTACTGATCCTTTAGGGATTAGAAAACAACATTCCCTATGAATGTCCCTGTGGGGGCGCGCATGAAGCGCGCCCCCACAGGCATTTATTAGGCGTTCACATTGACTAGGGCAGTTTTCTAGTGTGCGAAGAGCCCGATGCTCTGTGCTTCAGCATCCGCATAGACCTGAGCCGCATGAGACAGTGAGCCTGAGATCTGGTCGAGGGAGCTTTCGACTTGAGCTTGGGTGAGCTGCCACGAGGCAACAGAATCGGAGAATTGCGCAGAAGCGCCACCTTGCCAAGTATCTTTGAGCGCCAGTAATTCGTTCATGAGCGCTGAGACTTCATTGCGAATCGAGTCGCAAGTAATTTGGATCCGCGAGGCGCAGGATGCGATGTGTGCGGAGTCAACGGAAAACGCGGTCATTGTGCCCTCCTAGGCTGGGTGAATGGGTGTTCACAGCCTAGGAAAGAGTAATTCGACGTCACCGTGCAGATGACACGATCTGTGGAGAAAAGGGTTCAATCTGACACGGTGGATGAATATGACGATTCAACCTTAAGGATTTAGGACAGTGGGGGAGGAGCTGGAATATCCAGGTCATCCAATGCCGACTCCAAAGAAGAAGTGTCGTCATCATCAACAGCAGATCGACGCGAAGAACTCTCTGTTGCAACACCCGGCAGAGGGGTGTGAACGGTGCTGGGTAGAGAAACCTGTTGAGAAGAAGGTACCGCCGCGCCAGAGGGAGTGGGGGCTGCCTCTCCGCTTGGAATCCCCAGAGCAGGTGTCTCAGTGTTTTCAGGAGGAAGCGTAGGTGATGCGGGCGCAGAATTCTCTGCTGCCTCTTCTGCAGCATCAGATGCGGCATTGGAAGGCGCCTCAGCGGAGACTGTAGCCTCATCCCCACTGCGGCCAAGGGGAGCGGGGGTTACAGGCAGGCCAGCGGCCTCGTCAGTAGCAAACTCATCGGAATCAACGGAAAGGGTTGACTTCGGAAGCTCTACGACCGCGGAAGGCGAAGACTCAGCAGGAGTGCTCGGGGTATCCACGGGGGCGAAAGGCTCAGTATGACTCTTAATGTTGAGGTGACGGCGCCGGATAATCATCGTGCCAGAGGCAAGAGTATCCGATGAGAGCGTCTCATGGTGTTCCTCTGGCTCGACATCTTCTTCGGGCTCATTGAGATCGACATCGGGCGCATATGCTTTGAGAACTCGAGCGAGCTTGGCGCTTTCGGCCTCGAGATTAGCTCGTGCGCTTTCTTCCCATGCAAGTGCAAGCGGTGAATGAAAGATCTGTTCGCGTGCCAAGATCTTCTTAATTGCTAGACGGCGTGCACGTACGTAATCCGTATCGCACAAATCAGGGCATTCTTCGCGCAAAGATTCGCGGAAACGCTTGAAGTCCTGAGGGCTTACCGCCAGCATTCCTAAGTCGGCATCAATGAGGACTTGAGCATCCATGTCAGAAGGGTCCGCGCGGTGCGTGAAAAGCGCCATCATGAGCTCTTGAACGCGAGAAATAACATCCTCGCTCAACCCCAGTGCTTCCATGCGAGAACGTGCGTGGTACAGCGCGGAGAATTCTTGTTCATCGCTGTTAGTACCGCGTTGGAAAACGTCAAAACTGCGGTTAAGAACCGCTCCTTGATACCACAGCGCAACCCGCAGAACATCAGGATCGTGTGCTGTCGAGGCAATCTCGTCGATACGCGCCAAGGTCTTGATGAGATGGCGGGTATTGTGAAGGATTCGTCCCTTGGCATTCCAGCGCGAGATCAAATCTCGAGCTTCCGCCTCCAAAAGGGGAATCGGAGCACTTGCCCCGATTTCTTGCATCGCGTCCACGAAGGAACTAAAAAGCCACTGAGGTGCATCGGCGCCCATGCGCGCTCACTCCTAGTCTGACAATCTTACTTGGCAATGCTAGCCACTTTTTGAGCGCTTGGCACGGAGCTTTCCTCTGAGCGAAGGATTCGCAGAGGCCATGCAGCGCGTGATCACTTAATTTTCAGCGTTTTTCTGCGTAATTCTCAAGAAAAAACAATAGTGCTTTGGTAGTTGAGATTCGCAAGACAATTGGCGCGGGAGGGAAGCTGCAAAGACCGAATTCCGTCAGTTTATGCCTTCATGCGCTCCTTGGACTGCAGGATTGGCATACTGATCTTGACGGTGAGGCCGCCGCCCGTGGTCTTTGCAAGCTCTGCGTGACCACCGTGAGCCGAAATAATTGAGGACACAATGGAAAGTCCCAATCCGGAACCGCCCAGTGAGCGGGCACGTGAGCTTTCCGTTCGATAGAAGCGCTGGAAAACTTTTTCGTAGTCTTCCTTCGCAATTCCAGGTCCGTGATCCCTAAATTCCATCAGAACAGA
>ERZ772920.1493-NODE-1493-length-11777-cov-4.376301_pt1 | contig 11777 bp, 14 predicted proteins | sample MGYA00511469_ERZ772920 | MGnify/ENA primary metagenome ERZ772920 (study PRJEB29015, sample SAMEA2738069) | human oral metagenome | biome: human oral; feature: human-associated habitat; material: saliva | place: China | collected 2216 ... | reverse complement strand
CAGCGGCAGGGGCTTCAGTCTTGGGAGCCTCAGCGGCAGGGGCTTCAGTCTTGGGGGCCTCAGCTTCAGCCTTGGGGGCCTCAACGGGATTAGTCTTGTGCATTTGTGTTCTCCTTCTCCAGGGACACCGCCAACCGCTCTAGCCTCTGTGACCGCAGTGGACGCGAGGATCGCTCGACCCCCAGGCCATCAGTAAACAAATCAGGGCGGGTATTCCTCATATATGATGCAATTATAGCAGCATCTGGATTTTTTACACCCGCCTTTATCGCCTCACGACGCGCAGCCAAATACGCGCTATACATGTCATCAGGCCTATACCCCGGCAGGCCCTTATGCTCCCAATCTGGCACAATCCTACAGTTACACAGGTCATGGAATTCATGCCCCGCGCCGCCAGCCAAATCTTTAGAGTGGTACACCCACCCACGCGAAGCCAGCATAGTGCAAAAAGCACAGGTTTTACCTACCGGGACGCGCGCGAATCGCGGTGTGCTAGGGTCTAGGTCCGCAGCCCGCAACACGGACCTGCGCGCACCCAGCTGGATCTCGCGGCTAATAGCCCCAGCCACGGTACGGATAGCTCTAGCCGGATCGCCCCGTCCCATACCAGCCACATAGCGGCTCAGGCGCTCCACACGCTCCACAGACCCTGCAGGCACAATCGCCTCAGGCGTATAGGCGATACGGTAGGCGGGCCGTAGTGCCTGATACCAGTCCAGGGCTCCCTGGGTCATGGCCCCACCGTACGTGTCCACCAGCTGAGACAAAAACCTGGTCAACTCCTCACGCGCCAACGGCACGTCGGAAAAATTCAGGCCCTGAAACAACACCGCCAACTGATCCTCAGCACCAGCCAGAACAGCCCGCACCATGTCATCATACGCCTCCACCTCAGCTAGCGACGTCATGCCGTACCGGCCTCACCGCGAGCGCCACGCAGAATCGCGTCAAGATTATCCCGGCCCCGGCTCTGCTCCACCTGGGCACGGATACGCGCGATCTGCTGACGCGTGTAGCCTAGCTCCTCCAGGGCCACATCAGTCTTACCGAGTTCCGGGATAGCCTGAATCTGCTTAATCATCGCATCCGATTGCGAGACGATAGACGGCCTGGCCGGGTTACGCCAGTGAGTAGAGATGCGGGCCGCATCATCCGGCAGCCAACCATCACGCAACATCAAAATATTGCGGTACACCCTGTTTAGGGCGTAGCCGTTAGCCTCGTTAAAGTCGCTGGCTTCAGTCACCAGCTCCTCCCTGGCTGCATAGATAGCATCAGCGGAGGAAGGGTTATCCTGCACAATCCCCAACGAGCTAACAGGGAGAGACAGTGCACCTGCCAGTTCCTGCGCCAACTCCCGCAGCTGATCCACATACGGCTGCATGGATTGCTGGGGAATAACATCTGCCTCAGGCAGCTCCCCATCCTCATCCCGCGACAAACCCTTAACCGAACCAAGCCGCCACGACCAAGAGCCCTTGATCTGATCAAAAGCAGCCCGGTCCACGCCACGCAGCAGCAGGCCAGGCGCAGTAAACAACTCCGAAGAGACATCCATACGCATAGACGCGCGCACCGCGCGATCTACAATCGATAACACGCCGTCAGTTAGCCGCGAGCGCCCCAAAGGCCTATCCAGATTACCCCGATACACCAGGGCCTCCATAGGCGTGCGATTCAGGTGATGCTCCACATGGCCTGTCACGAACCAGCCCTGGTCCCCGAGGGGAGCCATGCTCACCATGACCTGCGGAGTCAGCAAAATGAGCTCCGTAGGCCGACCAAGGTAGTCCACATTGTTGATTAGGAGGCCCGCGCGGATACCCCGCCGACGCCGATCCCACAAAGCCGCAGCCGTCATAGCCGAATACGGCAGCACCAGCACCGGCGGATCACCCGCTGATACGTCACCAGGCAGCGTGGTTAGGAAAGCCACGCCGTGTGTAGCCGCGCTAGCTACAGCTTGCCCAATTTCTGTAGAAAAGCGATTTTCCTCCAGAATAGACGAAAGCCCATAAGGATCCTCAGACCCATCTGGAGCCACCACACCATCCCAGTGACAGCGGGAAGTCAACGAAAAAACGGCCTTTTCAGGCCACGTAGACACCAGGCGTAAGTCACGCGCAATTTCTTGCGGAAGGGCGATATTTAGGGAAGACACAAAAATTTTGCAATCCAGATACGCCTGACGGCGAGCGTTACCCGGGTAGCGAGCCTGCCAGGTGTTGACCAGGGTGTTAAGCGTCGCCTGTAGATCGTCAGGCAGGCCCGCCACACTAGGCGCGGTAAACAATTGCGGGCCCATACCCGCAATCAGCCGCAAATCTGCATTAGTACTCATACTAGAGCCTCCTGCCTCCGATGAGGGCGGCGGCGCGTAGTCCGCGTCATCCACAACGCGACACTCACCGCTTCCAGAGGCACCTCGTCACCCTCCCCAGCCGTCGAGTGCCAGCCCCAGGCACCGTCCGCCGTACGAATTTTCTTATCTGACACCCCCACAGACGCATCCAGGGGGTCACTACTAGCATTATACCCGCCAGGGTGCGAAACTGTATGGCCGCGCACGGCGTTCAGGAAGCCACTACAGGCCGTAAAATACTCCTGGTTATCCAGGATGCGCAGGTAGTTGCGCGGCGGCTTCATGGCGCGCAAATCCTGCTGCAAAGCCAGTGCACCCGACCTGCCAGACACACCCACCGCCGAATAGCGAGACCGACGCTCATACAGCCAATCAGCCAACGCCGCGCTACTCATAGACGAAAAATCGCCGCTATCCAGGCCGATCAGCTCTACGTGCGACAGGCCAGACTTTCGGTCGTGCAACGCGCCAGCCACCGCAACACGCCGCCCATTTTTCGAAAAAGCCACACCCAGCGCACGCACTGCCTTGTCACCGGTCAGCTCAGGAGGCAGATCCATTACCCCAGTCGCCTCCCAATCATCCAGACTAATCAGGCGGCGGGTAGCATCATCCGAAGCCCACCAGCCCAAGCGCTCGCGGGCAAAACCATCGTCAGAATACCGCTTGCGCTCCGCCCCGATAACCTCCAACCGCAAGCGGCCAGACAAAACCGCTGGGTTAGTGAGCACCCACAGGTCCCGGTCATCCAAATCAACATCAGCCAGCGAGCGCGGCTGACCAGGCGGGGACCACTCATCCCAGCATGTACGCATAGACTCACCCGACAGCGCGTCACGACGCACACGCGAAAACACCTCGCCCTCAGCAGACGGACCAGGCGGAGTACCCGTATAGATCCACTGGGGGTCGCCCAGCGGGGCCGCCGACGTGGTGGGCAAAAGAGCTTCCAGCGCCTCATCAGTCAGCTGCTGAGCTTCATCCATCACCAGCACGTCAACAGTAAAGCCGCGAGTACTATTCTTTGATCTAGCCGCGATCTCAATAGAACCGCCGTTTTTGAGGTAAATAGCCTCCTGCCCGTTAACGTTACGGACAGTCTTAACAAGAGCATTCAGCTCAGGGAATTTAGCGCCGGGATCATTGGCTTTCTGGCCAAAAAAATATTTTAAACGGCGGAAATGCTTCTGGGCTGTCTTAACCTCATGGGCAGTGTGCAGGATCTGCTCACCACGACCAATAGAGCCAAAAAGCTCACGAATCTCCAGCGCAGCGTTCTTGCCATTCTGACGCGGCACTGCCAAACCGCACGTCATGTTAGCCCAGTTATCCCCAGCAGTCGCCAGCCAATTATCGAGCACCCATGCCTGCCAGGGGTCAGGAGTCAGCCCATAATCAGCAGCCAGAGACGCCGCCAAATCCCCCAGCGAATCAATCGCGGGGGACGCAACAGCCACGACAGGCCGCTGAGAAGCTTCCAGCGCATCCCGGCTAGGATGCAGACCGTGTGTCACGCTTACGCATCCTAGCCTGGAAAATAGAAACCGCCGTCGCCCCATCTTCCACAGGGGCGGGAGCGGTGGTAGAGTCCGGATTCTCCAGCTCATACAGATCACGGGACAGCCGGTTAGCTGTATTCAGTAGAGCCGACACTGCCTCAGGTTTAGCCTGCCCGATAGTCTCCCGGGTGACAACCAGGAGCTGACGCAGCTCGTCTATGCGGTCGTGCTTTTCGACCATGTCAGATCAGCCCCACTGCGTCAGTAGGGAGTATCTCCTTAATACCAGAGGCCAGCATGTTGACAGCCATCCTGTCGGTAACCTCCACGCCGGGCGCAATATAGGCACGCACCGCGCCATCAATGGCGCGATTACGGTTAGTCACTATGACCTGCTTGGGGGTGCGCAGGTAGAGGCGCGCCTTACGTTTGCGGTCCTCCAGGTATTCCGCCCGGTGCAGGCAGTGGGTGCGGTATACGCGGTCATACTGCCCCACAAACGGCTGGAATACGCGGCGCAACATGTCGCGATCCGGGAAGATCACAACGCTGTGCTCAAAATCGGGGGTCTCGCTGAGCATTTCGAGTAGGTCAATATCGGGCATACGCTCATTGTAGCAGGGCGCGGTAGTCTTAGCGCTAGTAGTTTAGCGCCATAGATAGTTGAAACTTAAACCGGGGAGGTATTTCGCTTGCGCCTCTGGGGGTGCCCAAGGGTGGGGGTGGGGTATACCGCCCCATGTCAAGGGGCCAGCGCTGCTTAGGCGAGTGGTGTTAGACATAATACCCCATCATTTGGTCAACCAAACAGGCGATCAATCAACCACGCGATAACCCACCCCAGGGCAAAGCAAGTAAAGGCCGTCAACAAGACTGAGCTCACCATGATATTCCTCCTACCGTGTGCGGGGTGGTCGGCGTAGGGAGGCGGTTGGGGATGGGTTTAGAGCCGCGCCGTTGGTTACATTGTCTGCACGTGACGCGGGCGTTGTCAACCGTGTCGCGCCCGCCTCGTGCAGCTGGGACTATGTGGTCTGGCTCTGGGCTGAGTGGCTGTAGCGTGGTACCCCATTCTAGTGGCCTGCCGCAGTCTGGGCAGTGGGTCTGCCCATTGGCCTGCGCTAGGTGTAGCACGCGGCGGCGCCAGCGTTTGTGGCTGGCTGTGCCGGTTCGGCTGGTGGTCATGGAGGAAGTGTAGCATAACGCATACAGTGTTTGTTTTTGTTGGCCTGTGTTCGTTTCTGGTGTAACGAGAATCATTCCCGTTACACTTGTTACAAGCTCTTGTTACAACCATTTTTGCCCGTAATTGCAACGTTTCTGGCCTGTGTTGTAACGATGTAACAGAAATTTCCTATATACCAACTTTATAGAAGAATTCTCTTTGATGCACTGTACTAGAGAATTCTTCCTTATATAAAAGTTTATTTATAGGGATCTTGTTACAACTTTTTTGGGGTTTTCCGCAGGATTTCAACGTTTTTGGGTGTAACAAGACCCTGTAACAAGGGCTCTGGAGGCTGTTACAACGCTGTAACGGAGGCTGTAACAAGGCCGCGAGCGCGATTTTGTATAAGAACTTGACCCTTTAAGTTGTTTACCTTTTAGCTTGAGCCTGCCCTTTGGCGTGTGGTTGGGGTCACTGTGGCGCGTGCAACGGTTAGGTTTTTCCGAACAGTTGCTCTAGTGTCTCTATATGCGCTATACTATTCATGTCGCTAGAGAACAGCGACCACCACACGCTACTGATTGGAGCCCGCCATGATCTCCTACCGCTTCCAGGACATGGACCGTGACCTCGACCGCCTGCTAGACCCGCAGCACCAGTACTCCTACCCCTGGGACCTGAGCCTAGAGGACACTGACGCCGTGCGTCACGGGATCAGCGCCTGCGCCTCCCTGAGCGATTTGGCCGCGTATGTGGCTACTACTGCTCTTCAGGCTCAGGTCCCGGGTGTGTGCATCCTGGAGGGCCCCGAGAGTGGGGATGAACCCCTGGACGGTGATCGGGGCGAGATTCTGGTTCTGCCAACCTCCGCGCGCTGGATTGAGGGCGAGCTGGTAGATAAATTCTTTGAGGCTGTAGCTACTCTGTGTGATCTGTACTGGGATGAGCAGTGGGGCTTCAATGAAGTGCGTGAGTACGCCGAGGAGTTGCTGCCCCTGTGAGGGGCAGCAACCGCAACAACACCGAAAGGACAACACCATGATTGCCTACTGTTTTCAGCGTACGTACCGTACCCTCGACCACCTGTATGATCCGCAGGTGCGGTACCCCACGGACCCGGACTTGGGTGACCTTGACGGCGGGCGTCACACTGTCAGCGCTTACGCTTCCTTGAGTGATCTGGCCGCTTATGTGGCCTCTGATGCCGTCAAGCCGATCCATTCGAGGCCCTGCATCCTGGAGGGCTCCAAGAGCAGCGATGAGGGTATTTATAGCCCTTGGGGTGAGATTCTGGTCCAGCCTACCTCTGCGCACTGGCTGGATGCTGAGCAGGAGGAAAAGTTTTTCAAGGCAGTTGACGCCTTGTTTGACCTGTACTGGCTTGAGGGCTGGACCTGGGATCAGCTGCGTGAGTATGCGCGGGAGCTCCTGTGAGACTCTGACCGGCGCAGGGGGTGTACTGTTACGCGTATGAGTACTGATGCGCCGCGTGAGCGGGATGTGGAGGCGCTGCTGCGCCGTCAGGTGACTGACGCCGGTGGACTGTGCGTGAAGTTGGCGCCTACTGAGGCGGGTGTGCCTGACCGTCTGGTGGCGTGGGAGGGTCGCCTGTGGCTGGTGGAGCTCAAGCGTGCGGATGGGAGGCTGAGGCCGGTGCAGGTGGGCTGGCATGAGCGTGCTGCAGCTGCCGGCGTGGATGTGGTTGTGCTGTATGGGACTAAGGGCGTGCGCGAGTGGCTGGAGGAGCTGGGCGCGTGGGATAGGTATGCGCCTACGGGTGATGGGTGTGTGCGTGATTTGTGTGATAGCCTAGGTTATGATTGAGCCCACACTGTTTAGGGTAGCGCTTTCTAGAATGGGTACGCTATACTATTTATGTCGCTAGAGAACAGCGACCACCACAACAACCGAAAGGACAAGAACAATGGCCTACAACGTTATCAACGGTGTTATCGACACCGAGGAAGAGCTCCGCGAGTGCCAGGCCCTCACCAACGACTTCTACATCTACAGCTCCTGGCTTGAGGTAACCGAGAGTTTGCGCGCCGCCATGAACGGCTACTCCTCCAACTTCGACATTGAGGCTATCGCTGATGAGGCTTTCGCCTGGTACCGCGCTTTCGACCCTGACTCTGGCGCGGAGCACCGCAGCGAGCAGGGGTACGTGCAGATCGTGGACGAGGACGAGCTGTGGGACATCGCCGCTAAGTACGACACCGACAGCGGTGACGCGGCCTGATACACCTAGCCCCCGCGTCCCAACCCTAAGACGCGGGGGCTACCAACACCTATTCAACCGAAAGGAATTACTAGGAGTATACCATGAGCACCCAGCACAAGCTAGTAGTAGACCTAGACAAGAACGAAATTACCCTTAACGGCATGTACTTGGGGAGTAACCGTAACGTTGAGGTGCTGTTTGACCACTCGCCTTGGGATGGTGGTAGCGCTACTATCACGCTGCACCAGGTGGCCCTGACTGTCATCGCTGAGGGACACACTCACCTAGGTGAGGCGCTAGGAGCGCAGAAAGGCAGCGAGGAGTCATGAGCGGTAAGCACGTCTACGCCCGCCCTCATGATGTGGTGATTGACGGCGAGAGCGGTATGGTCCTGGTGGATGAGTTCGAGCTGTGCTGTGATCAGGCTGCGGTTGTAAACACCTCTGACCGGTGTGGGCGTTTGATCGTGGAGCTGCGTCTAGTGGCTGATAGCGTGACTACTCTGCTGCCTTTGCTGCCTGCGGATGGGGTGAGGGAGCTATGAGCGCGCTGGAGCGGGTCGAGGTGTTCCCGGACCTGTTGATAGACCAGGCTAACGGCGTGGCCCAGTTGGGCTCCCAGGCTATCCGGCTGTGCCCCTACCCGCCGGGTATCCTGCCCTGTGTGGAGATGGATGGGGTGTTGCTGGTGACCCTGACTGTCCCGGTGCGCTCTGTTCGGTGGATCCACGAGGATGGCAGTAGCGACGCTAATGGCGGGGTGGTGCGGTGAAGCTCCACGCGTATCAGGAGGCCGCCGTGGCGCACCTGCGTGAGCACGATAGGGCGGCCCTATGGCTGGACATGGGGCTAGGCAAGACCGCCACCGTGCTATCCGCCCTGGAGGAGCGGCACCTGCCTGCCCTGGTGACTGCCCCGGCTCGTGTGGTGCGGGACGTGTGGCCTCAGGAGGCGGCCACGTGGCGGCCTGACCTGCGGGTGGTGCCCGTGGTAGGTACACCAGCGCAGCGGGCCCGCGCCTGGGCCACCCCAGCAGACATCTACTGCGTCTCCCACCAGCTGCTGGGTGAGGCCGACCGCCGCCATACCTGGCACACCCTCATCATTGACGAGGCCAGTGGCTTCAAGAACCGCCAGTCGAGGCGGTGGAAGCGCGCGCGGCTAATCTCGCGTCGCCCTGGCTGTGCGCACGTGTGGGAGATGACGGGTACGCCCAGCCCCAACGGGCTCCTCGACCTATGGTCACAGATCTACCTACTAGATCAGGGTAAGCGGCTGGGCTCCACCCTCACCCAATACCGCGAGCGATATTTCGTGCCCACTGGTCAGCTGCGTAGCGGTGTGATTACAGGCTGGGCTCCCAGGCTGGGTGCCCCCGAGCGTATCCACGCGCTACTGGAGGATATCGTGCTGTCCATGGGCACGGATGGACGTCTGGATCTGCCTAGCATCTCCTACAACACGATTAGTGTGGATCTGCCAGCAGGGGTGCGGCGCATCTACAAGCAAATGGCGACTAGCCTGGTGGCTGACCTGTCTCTGGTGGGTGGGGTGGTGCACACGGCTGCGTCTGCTGCTGTGGCCAGCAACCGCCTGTCTCAGATCAGTGCGGGCATCCTCTACGATGACCAGGGGGGTGGTTACGACATCCTACATAGGGCCAAGATCAACGCTCTCGCAGAGCTGTGCGCGTATGCGTCTAGTCCGGTGTTGGTGTTTTACCGGTATCGGGCTGAGCGTGAACTGATTCAGGCGGCCATGCCTGATGCCGTGCATATCGATCGACCCGGGTCAGTGCAGGCGTGGAATCGCGGTGAGATCCCCATCCTGTTGGCTCATCCTGCGAGCGCTGGGCATGGCCTGAATCTTCAGCGGGGTGGGCATACGATTGTGTGGACTAGTCTGCCGTGGAGTCTGGAGCAGTGGCAGCAGGCCAATAAGAGGCTGTTGCGGCAGGGGCAGACGCGCCCGGTGGTGGTGCATGTTTTGGAGTGTCGGGGCACGATTGATCCCCAGATCCGCCGTGTACTGGATAAAAAGGCTGACGTGCAGTCGGCGCTATTGAGTCATTTGGAGAGCGTGGCATGACTACTACTACTACTACTACTACTACGGGGCTGGTGTTGGCGCTCGCGGTGGCACTCTCCGTATCCTCGCGCCGCTGGACCCCAGTCTCCATGACGTGGGATGACATGCTGGAACGCGCCGCCCACCCGGAAGACCACAAGGATTGCGGCGGCTACGTGGCGGGGAGGCTGCGTGGCACGACCCGCCGTAAGGGCGAGGTTGAGTACCGCAGCGCGGTTACCCTGGATGCGGATAGCGCTAGTGAGGGTCTACCGGCTGCTGTGGGTGCCCTGGGCTTGACCTGCCTGGTGCACTCTACCTACTCACACACTCCCAGCCACCCGCGCTACCGGGTGATTATCCCTATCATGGGGCGTGGCCTGAGTGAGGCTGAGTACCCTAGGGTGGCGCGGGGGTTCATGCAGCGGCTGGGTGTGGCCCAGTTCGACCCTGGCTCGACGCAGCCGGAGCGGTTGATGTTTTGGCCTGCCACTAGCGACCCGGCCACCTATGAGCACATGGAGTTTGTGGGCGAGTGGGCTACGGCTGATGGTTTGCTGCGTGAGTTTGGTGGTTTGGGGCCTGAGCCTTCCCACATGCCAGGGGCCAAGCGTGACCCCTACCAGCTGCCTGGCGTGCCTGGCGCTTTCAACCGCCTATACGACATGGCTAAGGCTGTTGAGGTGTTTAGGCTGCCCTATGACCATGTGGGTGAGAACCGCTGGCACTACTCGCCGTCTAGTAGTGAGGGTGGGGTGCTGGTGTACCCGGACGGGCGGGTCTACTCCAACCACGCGTCTGACCCGGCCTACGGTATGGCGCTATCCGTGTTTGATCTAGTAGCCATCCATGTGTATGCGGCGGATGATGCTGGTGTGGCGCCTGGCTGCGCCCCGGCTGACCGTCCCTCTATCCAGCATGCACTGCGCGATTTCGCGGGGCGCCGTGAGATTGTGGAGGAGCTGGCGCGCGCTGATTTTGTGGGTGCCTCTGGTGAGGTGGAGCTGCCTGAGTGGCAGCTGGAGCTGACCCGCAGCCCCAAGACCGGCAAGGTAGTTGACGATGTGCATAACTGGGATTTGCTACGCAAGCATGACCCGGTGCTGCGGTCCATGGCCCGCAACCTCATGACCCAGTGCGTCACCACCAGGCAGGATCTGCCATGGCGGCGCATCACGGCAGGCAAGGATGACGCTATCACCATGGCTGACCGTGCGGAGATTAGCGCGCACCTGCAGCGCGCCTATGGGATGCCCCGCCCTGGCATGGACATGCTGAATGGCATTTTGGAAGCGGAGGCGCAGCTGCGCCAGTACCACCCGGTTGAGGAGTACCTGGAGTCACTAGAGTGGGATGGTGTCTCACGCGTTGAGACATGCCTGCCGGGTGTGGAGGATACCCCATATACGCGGCGTATTGCGCGCCTGTGTCTGGTGCAGGCGGTGGCCCGCATCTATGAGCCTGGTGTGAAGGTTGATAACTGCTTGATTTTGGTGGGTGGTCAGGGTCTGGGTAAAACCTGGTGGGTGGACCGTATGTCGCGTGGCTGGACCTGCCCCCTGGGACCAATTGGCGACAAAGATACTGTCATGGCTATGACGCGGTCCTGGATTGTGGTGGCTGATGAGGGTTTCGCCATGAAGAAAGCCGACAATGACCAGCTCAAACAATTCATCACGCAGCGGCAGGATGTTATTCGCCTGCCATACGATAGGCAGGAGACTACGCTGCTGCGGCGCAGCGTCATCTGGGGTACCACCAATGATCCGGTGTTTCTGCGCAGCCAGGAAGGCAATCGCCGTTTTTTGATCGCTCATGTGGTCCGTAAAGCTAATTTTGACCTGTATACGGATGAGTATGTGGATCAATTGTGGGCTGAGGCTGTGGCCTTGTATAGGGCTGGTGACCGGCTGTTCCTGAATGATGCTGAGGAGGCTATGGCTGAGACTGTGCGTGCCGCGTCGACTGAGGAGGATAGCCTGACCGGCCTGATCCAGGCGTATCTGGACACTCTGGTGCCCGAGGATTGGGACAGTCTGCGCCCAGAATCTAAACGCGCCTGGCTGATGGACGCTGAGCAGGGTAGAGTGGTGGGTACACACCAAATACGAATGGTGTGCTCACTGGAAATTTGGGAGGTGGCCCTGGGTAATCGCCGGGGTGACCACTCTAGGACCGATATCCTGCAGATCACTAGCGCCCTTAAGGGCCTGCCTGGTTGGTCTGGCCCCGGACCCCGGCCGCTGCGCACACCCTTCTATGGTGTACAGCGCGTGTTTAGACGTGTCAGCAACTGAAAGGAGAATAGAGAAAATGCTGATCACCATGTCAATCACGGTTGAAGAAGCTAGTGAGGTAGAGGCGCGGCGCGTAGCTGCTGCCCTGGCTGCTGCCCTAGCCCCCAAGGCCGCCGCTGCTGAGGCTAAGCCCGAGGCCCCCAAGGCTGCCAAGGCGGAGG
>ERZ772920.1490-NODE-1490-length-11781-cov-23.316476_pt1 | contig 11781 bp, 15 predicted proteins | sample MGYA00511469_ERZ772920 | MGnify/ENA primary metagenome ERZ772920 (study PRJEB29015, sample SAMEA2738069) | human oral metagenome | biome: human oral; feature: human-associated habitat; material: saliva | place: China | collected 2216 ... | reverse complement strand
CCCCGGACACCGTGGACGAGGCAGGCAACGTGCGTAAGGGCCGCACCCGCTCCGTGGCAACCCTGAACGGCACCCTGGCAACCACCCGCTGGTTGGTAGCCATCCTGGAGACTCACCAGCAGGCAGACGGCTCCGTACGTATCCCGGAGGCACTCCGCCCCTACATGGGTGGCGCCGAGGTTATCCCGGTCGTAGCTGCTGAATAATCTCAAACTCGGTCGAAAACCCGCTCACCGCGTAAACGGTGGGCGGGTTTTCGCGTATCCCGGTAGTCTAAGAACTATGCCTCTTTACCGTAAACTCCTTGGTGTTTCTGCGGCGGCGGCGCTGACCGCCTCCGCCACTGGTGCCCGCAAGAAGGCGCGCCGACGCGCTATCGAGCTGGGTGCACCCTTCGGCGTTCTGCCGACCCTGCCTGCCGGCCCCAGCCGTCGCGTGGGCGTGGTGTACAACCCGAGCAAGCCGGGTGCCGCGGCCACCGTCGAGATTCTGGAACGTATCCTCGCGGCGAACGGCCACCCGCAGGCGCTGGTGCGCACCACCCGCGTGGACGAGCCCGGCTCAGAGGCCGCCCGCGAGCTGATTGCCGAGGGCGTTGACCTGCTGATTGCCGCAGGTGGTGACGGTACGGTGCGTGCCGTGGCGGCGGCGCTGGCGCATCACGAGGGGCGCAAGCCGCGCCTGGGTATTCTGCCGATGGGCACCGGTAACCTGCTGGCGCGTAACCTGTACATCCCGGTCAGTGACGTGGCGGCGTGCGTTGATATTGCGCTCAACGGTGCAGGTCAGGCCGTTGATGCGATTGAGATGACGACGACGAGCGCCCCCGGCGAAGAAACCGAACACACGTTCTTTGTAATGAGTGGTGCCGGCTTTGATGCGCTGGTCATGAACGACACGAACGAGGAGATTAAGGCGAAGTTCGGCTGGGTTGCATACGTGCAGTCCGGCATGAAGCATATGCTGGGCAGGTCGCATCCGGTGCGCATCAGCGTGGACGGTGGGGAGCCTCGCATCCTGCCCATGCGTTCGGTGCTGGTTGCGAATTGCGGTCGCCTGCAGGGCGGTATTCGCCTGGCGGATATGACGGATGTGCACGACGGCAAGCTTGAGGTGATTGTGGCGTCCCCGCGTGACCTGGTGGAGTGGGGCCTGCTGATGGCGAAGGTGATGCGTCGCACGATTCTGGGTTCGCCGCGCATTGAGCTGCCGGTGATTCGCCACCTGGTGGGGTCCGAGGTGGTGCTGGAATTCCCGGACGGTGCGCAGCCGGTTGAGGTGGATGGTGATCCGGCGCCGTCGGCGCACCGCATTAGTGCGCGGGTGTTGCCCGCCGCCGTGGAGGTGGCGGTCCACCCCGAGGTGCTCTAGCGGGTGTGGTTTGCTTGCTCGCACCCGTTTTAAGGAATCGCCCAGGTGGGTGACGTATTCTCAGGGGAGTTGATGTATACACCGAGTACGTCAGGAGACAACCACCTATGAGCAACCAGCCCGCCCTTCAGCACACGTATCTTCCGCATCCCACAGATTATCTGCAGGAGAAGCCGCGCCGTGGCTTCTGGAAGACCATTCTGCGTATTATCGCCTGGGGTATGTACGTTGTGAGCGTGCCCGTGTGCCTGGTGGTGATGGGGGTCGTCATTGTTGGCCTGGTGCTGCTTGGCAGCTCGATTGATAACGTGATTCTTCACTTTGTGGTCATGCTGGTGATGCCTTTTGTGGCTCTGGTCCTTGGCTGTGTTGGGCTGTATGTCTTTGGTGTGAAGACTATTGGTGGCCTTTTCACGTATTCGCGGGCTGATAGTGAGGTGGAGGACGGCGGCGAGCGCTTCGTTCGGGGTACGTACGAGTTCTTTGCCGATATTTTTGCGGGCCTCCCCGACATTGACTTCTTCTAACGGAGGCGGTGTCTGGGGGCTGAGGGAGAGGTTGGCCCCACCCCCGAATCACCTATTTGTGACCTGGATTATGAAAAAAATCGCCGATTTTTTCACTATTTCCTGAAAATCAGAGGGGATAGTGAAAAAATTGGCGATTTTTTACACTATTTTTCTCGCCGTCCAGTCCGGTGCAGTTCTCGCTTCTAGACGCTGTGAGTCGGCAAAAATCCCGATAGCTAGAGGACTAAACCTCAAACGTAGAAACAGAGGAGGGGCCGCACCAGAGTGCGCCCCCTCCCCGTGAAGAGCTTGCTACTTTTCGTAGCGCCTAGTAGTGGTAGTGGTAGTGATGGCGGGGGGCCGAGGCGGCCACCGCCGTAGCCGTAGTCGCCACCAAAATGCCGGATAGCAGAACGTTGGCCCTGCGCTGCTCGTACAGCTGCTTGTCCATCATGTCCTCCACGATAGCGTTGTGAATTCGCGTCTCGCGGGCCTGATCCTCCATGCTCAGGCGCACCCACAGCTGGTGCCTCTCCTGCTCGTACAGGTTCAGCGCCTCCTGCAGGGTGTAGGTGCGGCCCTGCCGAACGTACTTGTACAGGGTGTCCGCCGCGTTCGGGTACAGGTAGTCTTCCGGGAACCAGTGGGAGAAACGCTCCATGTACTCGTTGTGTACCTTCGAAAGCTCGGCGATGGCCGGCTCCTCATAGTCGCTCCACACAGAGTCGTTATGCGCGCGACGCTTGTTGTTCTCCCGCTCGACCTTCGCCGCCGCCAGCGGGTATGCGACAAAGTACATCAGCGACCACCAGAGAGCCGCAATCACAATCGCCGAGACAATCGCCGGCACGTGAATGGTGTGCCACGGAATATCGCTCGAGTGAATCTGCGGGTTGGCGTACAGGTAGCGTAGATAGGCAATCAGCATGATGATGGAGCTGGCAAGGTATGTCCACGGAATCAGCTTAAAACAGGCCACGAAGAGCCGCTTGAGCTTAATCCGAGGAGGCTCAGGTACGGCGGCAACGTACGCCTTCTGCGCGCTCTTCATCGAATCGGCCCAGGGCGCGGCGCGATCTACCAGCTGCTTGATCTGGCGGAGGTGCTCCAGCAGGTCCTGACGCTGATGCATCTGCTCCTGCGGAATCGGCGAGTTGGTGGAGGGGGCTGGGATGGGAGCCGGACTACTGGCCGACATGGGGGTCTGCGACATCGGGGTGCCCTTTTCGTAGTGTAAAAGTGTGTATCTGCGTGCTACTCGTGCGGTGCGGCGAACGTGAGGAACCTACGCGGCCGTCCAGGTGACGTACTTGTCCTTGGCGAATTCGTCGGTCACCTGCGGCTGCTCGGCGGGTACCCACAGGGCCCAGTCGCCGTTGTGCCATTCCATGGTCGTCTCAAAGTAACGGTAGGTGCCTGACGGGGTTTGGAAAAGAATACGGATGACGGCGCGTTCCGGGGTGTACGACATGTAGCGGTACCCCATGATGCGTACGACGGTGCGGGTCGTCGTGTCCTGCAGGCGGTCCTTGGTGATTTGCTCCGCGCCGGGGCCGATGACGGTCGGCAGGTACGCCTCCGGGCTGTCATTGACGTGGATGAGTGCCCACGCGGATGCGTACAGGGCACCCTGCGCCGAGTGCTCAAAACAGCTACGAATCGGGGATTCCACGACGGGGCCCGCGGTCTGCGAGACGGGGCCGGTCCACCCCGATTCGGTGGTTACCCACTGGGTGTCCTTCGGGGCGGTCTTCAGAACGGTCTTGTCTGCGGATGCACCGGCCCCGCAGGTTCCGGGTTCGGCCGCCGCCTGATCGGGGGAGCCCAGATGCTCGACCGGGGAGGCCCCGCCTCGCGGCACCATGAAGAGCAAGATGGCGAGGACGATGAGGCCGAGGATGTAGAGGAAGACGTAAATTCCGCGTGGGATGCTCGAATGGGGGGTTTGCTGCAACGTGTCTCCAATCTTTGCGCTCCCAGCGGTGGGAACGTGGCGTGGCCCGGCCCCTTGGTGCGGGGGCTGCGTTCGTAGAGTGTGGAGTGAGTGAAGACGGCGCGAGGCTCCGCGTGCCAATCCACGGTAGGAATTGATGATTCCGGATGGACTGTCGGCGCCCCGGTACAGGTGTCAGATTTACCCTATCACGCCTGCCGTCAGGGCGCTGAGCGAACGGTCGTTCTCTCATGAAGAGAGAGCACAAGACAACACAAAAGGCGCACCCCGTGGGCGCGCCTTTTTGCTAGTTAACCCAGCATGTCGAAGAGACCCGCTGGTGGTTCCTTAATCGGGAATGCATCTCGCGCATAGCTGGCAGAGTCGTGGAAGCCATCACTACAGTATCGGAATGGACCAGTCGGAGACATGAGCACCGACATGTGGTAATCCAACCTATCATGCCACCAATTCGTAAAGGTCGACATGTTGCAGCGTTCTTCCTCCCAAGACCGCCACAACGTAGCCAACCGGCATACTGCTTCCGGGTGCTTCCACCACTCAGAACACCAGAAAGTGTTCTGATCATCTATCGTGCGGTTAATAACCTGCAACAGCCACGAGTGTACAAACTCGACCAGGTTGGGAAAGACCGTCTCTGGGTCTTGCTCCCATGAGCTGTCGGGGTGCTCGCGTACGTCTGAGAAGCTCCATAATTTGTGGGCAAATCCTGACTCAAGGTCCGCCACAATCGCATCAAAAGAGGAGTGTGAGGGAATATTACTTTCTGAAACTTCAGAGGGTGAGGACTCTTCGAAGCGTGAGGTTTCGAGGAGCGGATTGTTAACGGCACCTGTAATTTGCGATAGGTCGTAGAGCGATACAAGAGCGCAAGTGGGTTTGCCGTTTTGGGTGATGAGGAGGGGATCTGCCCCCATGGAGACTATTGACAAGACTTCGTCGGGGTTCTTGAGCAGTTCGCTGAGCGGGATAGAATCCAGGTTTTTCGGGTTCTCTTCGTGGTTGGGCATTTCTTTGTCTGAAGCCATGATTGGATGTTCCTTTCTCGATGTTATGACCTGTCTGCAGGCCCACCTCCGGCAGTGGAGGTGAGGTAATCATCGGTGGGTTTCCTTGGCTGAAGCGCTCTGCGGAGATACGCAGGGGTGCGGTTAGCTCTCCTAAAGAATCACGTTAGCACTCTCGTGCTTGGGACGCGGCCCGTTTGGTCATTTGGCTACTCAGCAATCGCCCGCGCCAGCACCTGGGCAAGGCGCGCGCTCCTGCCGGTGTCCTGACCCTCAAAACGCGCCTCCACGAACTCATCACGCAAACCCGCCGCCACCGCAAAAGCGGCAGGCACCAGACGGTACCCGGCATGCGCGGCAAGCTGACTGAAAAACACGAACTGGGTGCGCGTATTACCCTCACGGAACGCATGCACCACATTCAGCTCATTCCACAACTCAGCGTACTCACGCACAAACTCCTCACGAGAAAGACCCGCCAGGTAGTTCTTAGCCGCCAACCCGTGGTAGAGCCGGTTCGCCTGCTCCACCATCGGCTCACCAGCCGGGAAGTACCGGTGCCCCTCCTTGCTCATGCGCGGATCCCAAAAACTAGGCGCGGTACGCTCCTGACCAGCCCACTCGTACACGTCCTGAAAGAGGAACCCGTGAATCGCCTTCATGTGGGCGAAGTCGAAATTACCGCGGATAGGTTGCTGAGCCAGCGAGAGCATACGACCGCTCACTTTGGACTCTTCGAGCTGCTTGAGTTTAGCGGGGGCAGTTTCACCGTATGGTTTTCCGGGGCTGGTGAAAAGATTCCGGAGGACGCGCGTTCCGGGGATGTAGTAGTCGCCCCACTCGTAGTGCTTCACCATTACGCGCGACCCATAATGTGCCGGGTGGTGGCTGCATCGTACTCTTCGAAAGAGATTTCGTGGTGTGCCAGCTGGCGCAGGAGCTCCTGGAGGTGGGGGTCGGTGATGACGTGCCCCGCGAGGTTCATGCCAGCCTCAACGAACTGCAGTGCCTCTTCGGGGGTCTTGAAGCTATCGGATTTGTTGGTGCGGGTGGTTGGGGTTGACATGGTTTCCTCCCTTGAAGATTTACCCTGTAGGTTCGGTGAGGGGAACGCGATACAGAAATACAGAAAGCTACATATGCGGTTTTCTGTACGCACGGCTTCCGGCGTTGGAAGCGCGCAGAACAGAAAAGGCACCCGCAATGGGTGCCTTATGCGTCAGGATCGCCAAGAACGGCCGGAATACTCCAGCTTTCATACCTTGGCGCCTTCATCCCTGGGCCCAGAGGGCGGTAACTATCGTTTTATCCTGACAACCCCCACTATACGGAACCCCTCCACACCCCTGCAAACGATATGGTCATAGAGTGCCACCTGACCCGAAATAAGGTAGATGAATCTTCTGCCTGGCATCTGAGAATTTCTAATACGGGACGGTGTGCCAGAGCGGTAAAACAGCGGCATGACCAACGGCGGTGCACACCTGCGGAAAGTGGGTTAGGGTGGGAATATACGAGGTGCCTCCCAAGAAAATGGGAGAGGGACACCGCGCTCAAAAACGTAACCACCGCGTCTAAAATCCCACAAGAAAAATGTAGAGGGAGCCCGCCCACGGGGTAGTGGGCGGCTCCCGCCACCAGCTATCCACCAACCACACCTGCGAGGAGAACACTCATGGGAGAGTATTTCGACCTTCCTGACCGTTACCCAGATTTGTTTGAACAACTCAACGATAAGCAGAAGCGAGGTATTACTCAGACTCTCGCGTCAGCGTGGCTTGATGGCTACGAACATAGTCGCGAGGAGATTGCTCGTCTTATTGATTTAGAGCTAGGCCGCATCAGTTGGGAAGAATACCGAAAGCAGGTTCTGGAGCGCGCCCTCAATAAGCAGAGGTCGCAAGAAGCGCACTCTTCCACCGAACCCAACGCAACCGGGCAGTACCAGCCCGTCGACTCACTTCCAGAAAGGGGATAACCATGGAAGACAGCACCCCCGATTTTGAGGCACTCTACGAATACCTCGTGTGTAATGGCCCTGAAGTATTCACCCCGCTTATCGAGGCCGAAGAAGACGACGAAAAACGCCGCTTCTACCTCGCCCTGCAGACCTACTCCCTGCAGCAGAAGCAGCGCATCGTTCTCGCTGATGAGAACTTCGTCGTCTAAGCCGTTTAGGCAGTCTAAGGAGCCGCACATGAAGCCCCAGTACATCATCATCGGCGGGGTCAACGGCGCCGGGAAGAGCACCCTCTACCGCACCAACCCGCAGATTTTCGGTGCCACCCGTCGCCTCAATGCCGACGAGAAACTCCGCGATGCAGGAGGCGACTGGCGCAACCCCGCCGACGCCGCGCGCGCCATGCGAGACACTGTGCAGGACCTGCGCCAAGCGCTCGCGGCCAGTGAGTCCATCCACCAGGAAACCACCCTTGCGGGTAACGCCAAATCCTTCCAGAACCTCATCGACCGCGCCCACGCCCAAGGGTACGAGGTGACCCTACTGTACGTGACGCTCAACAGCGCCGACACCGCCGTGGACCGGGTCGCCGCCCGCGTTGCCAAGGGCGGGCACGGTGTTGACGAGGCAGATATCCGCCGCCGCTACGACAGCTCCCACGCGAACCTGCAGGTGCTCGCCTCCTCTGTGGACACCTTGCGGGTCTTCGACAACACCCGTTGGTACGAACCAGTGTACTGGCGTGCCGGTTCAAAGGTGTTGCTCAACGAGCCGAGATACGGTCTGCACCTCAGCTAACCGTCACCTCCCACCCTCACAGTTAAGCCGTGAGGCCGACCTGTGAAGGTCAAGAAAGGAACATACAGTGTCAGATCGTTTTGACCTGCACCTGCGCTACCCCGAACTATTCGAACCGCTCACCGAAGAGCAGCGCCGCAACGTCATGCAGCCCCTCGCCTCATCCTGGCTTGAAGGTGACAACCCCACCCGCGAAGACGTCGCGCTACTCATCGACTACGAGCTCGGGCGCATCACTGCGGAAGAATACGACCGGCAGGCACTAGCGAAAGCGCTCGCCTACCAGGCGCTGACAAGCCAAAACGCGGGTCAGCAGAGTGCAGGGGAGGGTGAATAGCCATGAGCCAGCAGCAGAACTGGGCGGCGTACTTCTACCCCGAGCCCTACCAGCACGTCATGCGGAACAAGCCGGGCATCAAGGACCCCGCGACGCTTTCGCTCTACGAGCACCGCATCATCACCCGACGAGGCTACGAGCTCACCAAAAACCCCGAGCTCATCGCCCACACCTTCGACGCGGAGCACCTCAAGGCCATTCACCGTTACCTCTTCCAGGACGTGTACGACTGGGCGGGGGAGTACCGCACCGTGAACATGTCTAAGGATGTGAGTGCTTTCGCGAGCGTTCAGCGCGGGCCCTTGAGCATTGACCGGTACCTTGACTACGTTTTCACTACTAGCCGCGCGACGGACTGGGCGAGCCTGAACCAGCAGGAATTTGTGGAGGTTGCCGCCGCGATTTTTGCGCACCTGAATCAGGCGCACCCCTTCCGTGAGGGTAATGGTCGTGCGACCCGCATTTTCATGGATCATGTGGCGGCGCGTAGCAATTTCCGGTTTGATTATGCGCGTGCTGGCCGCCGCGGCTGGCACCAGAGTTCGATGTTTAGCGGCCCGGATCGCGGGTATTTTGAGGTGCATCCGGAGGAGTTGCATCAGCTGTTCGGCATTATTACTGTGCCGCGTGATGCCTAGTCAGGGCGCTAAAACACCTTGGACAGATGCCCGGTTAGGTCACTAAAGAACGGATGTCCGCCACCCCGCGAGGTGGCGGTCCACCCCGAGGTGCTTTAGCGGGTGCGGTGAAGGTACAAGTCAGAACCCTGTCTAGCGCCTGAACCACCCATTTGTGACCTGGATTATGAAAAAATCGCGGATTTTTTCACTATTTCCTGAAAATCAGAGGGGATAGTGAAAAAAATTGGTGATTTTTTACACTATTTTTCTTGCTAATCCCATATTCAGGGTGGCAACATCCGGCGCCCGAATACCCCGGAACAGTCCTCGTTTCTAAACGCTGCACCCCAACAAACATCCCATGTATCGGTTCTGTGGCCGTGGAAGAATTTATTTTCAAAATATTCTTGGGTACCCCAAAATACCCCCTTATCTTGTCAGGGGTATCCCCTATGGTCGTTACAAGAGATTTTCAAACAGGTTATCTCTATAGCTCGTAGAAGAGGAGGAAAGGCAATGGCTGAGAAAACCAGCACCGACGATGGTGCCCTGTACCGTGCCTACAAATTCCGCCTCGACCCCAACCAGGCACAGACAATCGCGCTAGAGCAATGCGCAGGCGCATCACGCCGCACGTACAACCTCCTCACCACTTATAACCTTCAAATCCTCGAAAACAAACAGGAATATCGGAGAACCCGTGCCGCCGAAGGTGCAGATCACGAGACGATCAACGGCGAGCTTAAGAAACTACGTGAGAAAGACCCGGCCTACCAGTTCCTCTATAAGGCTCGTGACAAATATACGCCTGGTTATAGGTCGCTGTATCTGACCCCTGAAGTCAAACGGCACCGCGCTGCAAGCAAAGCCATTGCTGCCGGCGCCGACCCCGCTATTGTCTGGCCCGAGACCGAAGAGTATTCCGAACCATGGCTACATAACATTAATAGCCGAGTGCTCGATTCGGGTCTGCTGAATGCTGGAAAAGCCTGGAAAAACTATGAAGAATCCCTCAAAGGCCTGCGTGCCGGCGCCCGAATGGGTGTCCCTCGTCGCAAGCGTAAAGGTGTCAGCCGCGACTCTTTTACTGTCGACCGCGACCCGAATAATGACGATGTCGGAGCCTACGGCACCCCCTACAAGAAGGGCACACCTGAATTTGCGCGTCGTGTGGCGCTGATGAAGCGTCGCGGGGTTAAGGCTACTCCGACCATTGAGGATTACCGTCACGTGCGCCTCTCACACCTGGGCGTTATCCGCACTCACAACACTACGAAGCCGCTGGTGAAGGCTGTGCGTGCTGGCGCGAATGTCAAATCCTACACTGTCTCTCGTACCGCTAACCGGTGGTATGTTTCTATCCTTGTTAAGCTGTCCCGCACTCCGGTGACCCCTACCCGTGCCCAGCGTTCCGCTGGTGCTGTCGGTGTAGACCTGGGCGTGCGCTACCTTGCCGCGCTCTCTGACGAGCAGGCACCGCAGCGCTTCGCGCGGTACCCATCCTTGGAGTTCACCAGTGATGGTGCCCCTACCCTGGCTAACCCCCGCTGGGCACGTGCCGCTGAGAAGCGCCTGGTACGCCTGCAGCGTGCCCTCGCACGCGCCCAGAAGGGCTCTAATCGCCGTGCCCGCATTGTGCAGCAGATTGCACGGCACCACCACCTGGTAGCATTGCGCCGTGAGTCCGGGTTGCATCAGGTTTCTAAGCGCCTGGCCACCGGGTACACCCTCATCGGGCTTGAAGACTTGGCTGTGGCGGGTATGACCGCCTCAGCTGCCGGTACCGTTGAGGCACCGGGTAAGCGTGTGCGCCAGAAGGCTGGGTTGAACCGGTCCATTCTGGATGCCGCTTTTGGTACGCTACGCCGTCAGCTGGAGTATAAGGCCAGCTGGTACGGCTCACAGGTACAAATTATTGACCGCTTCTTTGCATCCTCTCAGACGTGTAGCGCCTGCGGAGCACGAGCGAAAACCAAGCTCGGACTCCACGTGCGTGTCTTTGAGTGCGCAGCCTGCGGCGTGCGGATTGATCGTGACGTGAATGCGGCACGTAATATCCGTGCGGAGGCTGTGCGGATGTATGAGGCGCAACTCGCCCCCGGCACGGGGGAGAGGTTAAACGGACGCGGAGTCGCAGGCTCTGATACTGCTGTTTTGGTGGTGTTGGGGGATGTGGCGTTGGATGCGTCAAGGCCAGCCGCTTCTGGCGGCGGGTCACCGTAGGCGAGTAATCGTCTACTCATCCCCCTTATATATGTATACGTGTGGAAACTAAATATTTTTTGCTCTTTGCTCGGGTATCGTGCCTTGTGGCTAAGTGTATTCCCTGTATACACGGGGATGAGCCGCCGACCCGTCCGTGTCCACGTCCTCTATGTGGGTATTCCCTGTATACACGGGGATGAGCCGACGCCTTCAGCATCCTGGCAGGCGCAGCCCTCGTATTCCCTGTATACACGGGGATGAGCCTGCATAACAACACGGTACAAACTGGAATCCCGGGTATTCCCTGTATACACGGGGATGAGCCGGAGCTGACATTATGGCACTTGAACTCTACCCCGTATTCCCTGTATACACGGGGATGAGCCGCGTGACCGTGACAAGGTGGAGAAGGAATCTCGGTATTCCCCGTATACACGGGGATGAGCCGAGTCCGTAAGGAGATTAGTCCCCATCTCAGACGTATTCCCTGTATACACGGGGATGAGCCATGCATGAGGTGTGACCGTTTGACGTTCGTAATTGCGTTCCCCGTATGCGCGGGGATGAGCCCGACAGACACGCTTATATGTTGGATTTTTGGTCAAATTGTTGTATTTTTGTCCCGTACCCTCTTTCGGTGCATGCCCGAGAAGGCAACATCTCAGCCGACGTTGGCTGTTCATTATAGACGGTTGAGCTCGACCCAAGCATGCCTGAAGCGCACCGACTTCTCGGGTTCATCCTTATGCAATTAGGGGCCCCTCGTCGCGCAAGAGACGAGTATGCGAAGTCGAAGGCTGAGGTAGAGCTTTTGCTCATGCAGGCTCGGACTGCTCTCGATCCGAGCATAGATGTCCAGGTAGCTCTCAACGACCTCCATGCCCGTTTTCCGAACGACGAACTTATTAACGAGGCTGTACACCTGAACTCGAATACCGAATGACTGGAGAAACGTAATAGTAATCAATCACAAGCGACGGGGCGAAGCACAGAGCGCTCCTAGCCTGCATCTGAGAGACA
>ERZ772920.1488-NODE-1488-length-11798-cov-15.006727_pt1 | contig 11798 bp, 8 predicted proteins | sample MGYA00511469_ERZ772920 | MGnify/ENA primary metagenome ERZ772920 (study PRJEB29015, sample SAMEA2738069) | human oral metagenome | biome: human oral; feature: human-associated habitat; material: saliva | place: China | collected 2216 ... | reverse complement strand
GTTTGGCTGTGGCGCGCATGATGTATCAGTGGCGTTTTCCTGGTGAGGATACGAGCGAGCTGACGATGCAGCAGCTGCGTGGTAGGGAAGGGGCGAGGGTGCGTTCTGTTTATAGGCAGTGGTCTGAGCGGACTGGTGTTCCGTGGGAGCGTCGTGAGTATGATCCGAATAATTTTGGTGATGGGTCGCCGATTAATCAGGCGTTGTCGGCTGCTCATGCTGCGTTGTATGGGATTGTTCATGCGGCGATTGTGTCTTTGGGGTGTGCTCCTGGGCTGGGTTTTGTGCATACGGGTCATGCTTCTTCTTTTGTGTATGACGTTGCTGATTTGTATAAGGCGGAGGTTACGATTCCTGCTGCGTTCGAGGTGGTTGCTGGCTATACGGAGGGCATGGATATTGGGTCTGTGACGCGTAGGGCGGTGCGTGACCGTATTCGTTCTGAGAAGGTGATGGAGCGGGTTGTGCGGGATATTCAGCGGCTTTTGCTGGCTGAGGAGGTTCCTGAGGAGATGCTTGATAGTACTGAGATGCTTTTGTGGGATGAATACACGGGAGGCACTGCGGCGCGTGCGAACTTTTCTGGGGATGAGTCATGATTGTGATTGTGTTGTCCGCTTGTCCGGTAAGTCTTCGTGGTGATTTGACGAAGTGGCTTTTGGAGATTAATCCTGGGGTGTTTGTGGGACGTGTGAGTGCCAGGATTCGTGAGAAGTTGTGGGCGCGTGTGCTGGAGTCGGGTGGTACTGGTCGGGCGACTATGGTGTTTCCGGCGGATAATGAGCAGCGGCTTGAGTTTCGAGTGAATAATGCGGACTGGGAGCCAATCGATTTTGAGGGTGTGAAGCTGATTTATCGGCCGGTGGTTCGTAAGGTTGTGCCGAAATCTGGGTGGAGTAAGGCGAGTAGGTATCGCCGTGCTCGTCGTGGTTAGGGGCTACTGTTTATCGTGTATTCTGGAGTCAGGCTCTGGCTCCAAAGTGATTCTATTTTGCTGATGTAGGGGGTAAAACCCCATGTCAGCAAGCATGTTCCCCGCGCGAGCGGGGATGAGCCGGGTCCAGCATAACTCCAACAAGCTGGACGGCAATGTTCCCCGCGCGAGCGGGGATGAGCCGGGAAAGGGCTTAGTCGGCAATCGTCTTATAATATGTTCCCCGCGCGAGCGGGGATGAGCCGCCCCGCCGAGCACCCGCCGGCAAGGGCGACCCATGTTCCCCGCGCGAGCGGGGATGAGCCGCTAATCCGAAAGGGCGACCCTGCCCACATTTTATGTTCCCCGCGCGAGCGGGGATGAGCCTACCCTTCAGCACGTCGAGGATGCCGTTCCACGATGTTCCCCGCGCGAGCGGGGATGAGCCGAGCTGAAGGCTGTTACCCCTACCGCTGAGGCTATGTTCCCCGCGCGAGCGGGGATGAGCCGACGGGTGCTCATGATGTAGCTCTTGCCGTTCTATGTTCCCCGCGCGAGCGGGGATGAGCCGGACGGCGCCAAGGGCAAGGCCCTGGAGCTGTCATGTTCCCCGCGCGAGCGGGGATGAGCCGACCGCGACGGGCTTCTCTAGGCCATTCGCCGAATGTTCCCCGCGCGAGCGGGGATGAGCCGGATTCGATTCGCGGCTACACCTTTGACCTGTTATGTTCCCCGCGCGAGCGGGGATGAGCCGGCGAAGCTGAGCGAGGACCTCGCCGCGGCCAAATGTTCCCCGCGCGAGCGGGGATGAGCCGCCTGGCACGTCAGATGCGGCGGTCTGGCCCTCATGTTCCCCGCGCGAGCGGGGATGAGCCGCCCCCAACCCTCGCGAAGCCGGGTCGCCTGCTATGTTCCCCGCGCGAGCGGGGATGAGCCGGGGTAGGGGCGGTAAAAAAATAGAACACACCTATGTTCCCCGCGCGAGCGGGGATGAGCCGGAATACGGCGACAACCCCGGCGTACACATCCAATGTTCCCCGCGCGAGCGGGGATGAGCCTGAGGGTCTCCTCCCCACCGTCCACCGCGTACACATGTTCCCCGCGCGAGCGGGGATGAGCCGCGCGTAACCACCTGGGATAACCTGGACGCTCTATGTTCCCCGCGCGAGCGGGGATGAGCCGTCCATTAGGCAACGTCTCGAAATGGACGCGGGATGTTCCCCGCGCGAGCGGGGATGAGCCGCTTCAAAAACCCGCACATATCAGACGCGCGGGATGTTCCCCGCGCGAGCGGGGATGAGCCGAAGTCCACTCATTCGCGATGAAATAGGTCAGCATGTTCCCCGCGCGAGCGGGGATGAGCCGCCCGTCAGCGCTTCGAGCGAGAGAACCCCGGTATGTTCCCCGCGCGAGCGGGGATGAGCCGATTTACCGGGACGTTAGCGTTTGTTAGCGACGATGTTCCCCGCGCGAGCGGGGATGAGCCGGACTTCACTCGCTCCGCTCGCTCAGGCTGTGCATGTTCCCCGCGCGAGCGGGGATGAGCCGGCCGCGAATATCATCCGATTGGGTGGTCTCTGATGTTCCCCGCGCGAGCGGGGATGAGCCGGATGCCTCGCACAGCAGGGCCTCCTGATTGGTATGTTCCCCGCGCGAGCGGGGATGAGCCGGTCGTCTTGACGGTCCGCTGGCCGAGGCGCTCATGTTCCCCGCGCGAGCGGGGATGAGCCGCCCCTTAGAGCGGCGGCAGGCCTTCACGGCCTATGTTCCCCGCGCGAGCGGGGATGAGCCGACGGTTTCACCTGCAAGGTAGACGAATCCGAAATGTTCCCCGCGCGAGCGGGGATGAGCCGATTTCGTACACGGGGTTTTATGCCTGGCTAATATGTTCCCCGCGCGAGCGGGGATGAGCCGTAGGAAGGGTGTTCTATGAGCAAGCTCACGGAATGTTCCCCGCGCGAGCGGGGATGAGCCGAGCATAATTGATAGCCGCTAAACAAAAGATGGATGTTCCCCGCGCGAGCGGGGATGAGCCGAACGCGGCGGCGTATCGTGACCGGAAGCGTGCATGTTCCCCGCGCGAGCGGGGATGAGCCGACGGTTACGGATATTATCGGTTCTGTTTTCCGATGTTCCCCGCGCGAGCGGGGATGAGCCTAGCGGCGAACTGGGAAAGTAATTGCCTGTCTCATGTTCCCCGCGCGAGCGGGGATGAGCCGTTCCAGCAGATCCTGCAGCTGGCGCAAGAGCGATGTTCCCCGCGCGAGCGGGGATGAGCCGATGTCGCAGTCGTCTGGGGCGCTGTATTCGAAATGTTCCCCGCGCGAGCGGGGATGAGCCGGACCTCATCAAGAGCGAGGCGCCTGCTGCTGAATGTTCCCCGCGCGAGCGGGGATGAGCCGGACACACTTTTGGGCGGCGTGAAAACCATGTCATGTTCCCCGCGCGAGCGGGGATGAGCCGACGGACGCAGAACCAAAAATACGCCGGCGGGCATGTTCCCCGCACGAGCGGGGGTGAGCCGGACCACCCAAAGCCCAATCCCGAGGAGCCGAGATATTCCCTGCGCGAGTGGGGATGAGCCCTTCGTCGGAGCGCTCTTACACGCACGCACCGTGTGTTCCCCGCGCAAGCGGGGATGAACCTCATGAAGGTGACGGATTCGGATATGCCGGGTCATGTTCCCCACGCGAGTGGGGATGAGCCTCAGGCAGACCCGCAAAACGTCGGCCTTTTGATGTTGTTCCCCGCGCGAGCGGGGATGAGCCCTTGCACGACCACCTGGTGATTTCAAACCGCGTATAGTCCCCGCGCGAGCGGGGATGAGCCGGCGTCGGGGCTTCCGTCTGCCTTGTGACCCTGATGCTCCCCGTGCGAGCGGGGATGAGTCTGAGGGACGAAGCGTGCGTGCGGTGTCGTTTTGTGTTCTCCGCAGTAGCGGGGATGAGCCGAAGTGGGACGATAAGATGAAGGATATGAACGAATGTTCCCTGTGAGAGCGGGGATGAGCCGATGTCTGGCATGACTGGTACGGCGGCTTCGGAATGTTCCCCGCGCGAGCGGGGATGAGCCTTGGGCGGCCTCAAAGTCTTGGGCTGCGTCCAGATGTTCCCCGCAGTAGCGGGGATGAGTCCTATATCAAGGGCAATAATGAAAGATGCTCAACGTATTCCCCGCACTCGCGGGGCATAGGTAAGGCCCCTCGACCCGCAGCATTAAGCTACAGGTCGAGGGGCCTCCTCATGTGTTAGCGAGTAGAAAGGTCAGCACTAGAACGCTAAGGGACCCACCCCTTACGCCACCGCCGCCTCCTTGGCCGCGGTGCCGTTGCGGGTCCACAGCAGGAACGCCGCCACGCTGTTGATGATGTAGAAAATGTACTTGCCGACGTTCGCGAAGTTACCCTGAGTCAGCGCCTTCACGCACTGCACGGTGTTGTACAGAGCCCAGAACTGCCACTGCATCGTGAGCTTGAGCGCGTTCAGAATGTTTGCTGACAGGGAGAGACCAAATACTACGGTCGTGATCCAGAACAGGAACGTCATCTGGCCGCGGTAGCCGATATAGTTCGCAGCCAGGGAGAACGCGAACGAGCCCACCACAATGCTGCTGATAATCAGCTGACCCTTCGCGCCGGTCGGCGGTTCCATGGCCTTGCCGCGCTCGGAGTTCTGCCACCTGCGAATCGCGAAGGTGTACACGATAAAAGTCACCGGGTAGGTGATGATTGCCGCCTTATTACCCAGAATGTAGTCGATCGTTCCAGACAGCGCCGTGTTAATAATGCCGAGCACGTTGCCGATGTTTGAGAGGCGGCCGGTCAGGCGGGTAGACATCATTGAAATGCCCACGTTAATCACGGAAATAACGCCGAGGGGGATGAGGCTCGTCATTGGGCCCCAGTTAACGTACTTGGCGAGGTTGGTGTTCAGGTATCCAGACCCGATAGCGATGGCAATAACCAGTGCCACGCCGAAGAGGTCGGCGTAACGCGACTTGGCGAAGAAGATAAGTGCCTTATCCACAAAAACTCCTTTGGGATGGGTGTGTTAGCTCGCCGTTGAGTGGTACCTCAACGGTGATAAGGTTGTAATAACTATAACTCTCGAACCTAGAGACACGCCAAAAACACACCAAACCGGTGCTATTTGTAACGCGATTCACTTTTGAGGGGCTGTAGATTGATTCGGGGCCTGCGGGTTGAATCGGGGAGGCGGGTTGAATCGGGGAGGCGGGTTGAATCGGGGCTTGCGGGTTGATGATTCTCACGCCTTCTAGCCTCACATAATTCGCCAAACCCTCGAATAAACTCGAACCTTAAGGTATTCTTGATAGCTGGGTCAGGAACCACGCCGGTCTCACTCACCGCGCATCCGCCCGGCACTCACCCTCCGCGTCTCACTCACGCTCAACAGGGAATCGCGTATCGGCCTCACTCACCGCACACGCTATTGCCGCGCCTTCCTGCCACCCGTAACTCACTCAACTCAAACGACAAGTGAATAGGACAATCATGCCCTTCCTCAACAATCGACTCTCACGACGATTCTTCCTGAAGGGTGCCTCCGCTGCCACCGCAGCAGGCGCCCTCGCACTGCAGGCCCAGGCCGCAAACGCAGATGAAGCCCCCAAGACCGCCGAGTCCCCGGCCGCCGCCGAGGAGACCAAGGGGCCGCGCCTCACCATCCAGCGCGCCACTATCACCGAAGACGGAATGACCGTCAGCTACACCGCGCACGGCCTGCGCGAACTCCTCACCGAAGGCACCACCCTGACCGTGCGCCACGGCTACGTGCGCGACAACTCCTTCGAAACCCTGCGCTCCTGGCCGCTCACCCCCGAATTCAACGGTGACGAAGACACCTTCAGCGGAACCGACCTGTTCCCCATCGAACTCATTCAGCCCGAGGGCGTGGACCACGCCCTGCAGCTGGATATCTGCACCGACCCCTGGGGTCAGGAAATCGCCCACCAGGTCGCCGCACGCATCCCCGTGGCCGAAACCAAGATCCTGAAGACATCCTTCGAAGACGTGCCCGGCAACCACCCCTACGCCGACGACATCCGCGTGGCCAACCAGAAGAAGTGGCTGCTGCCCAACCCGCAGACCGGCGCCTTCGAGCCGGACCGCGCCGTCACCCGCGAAGAGGTCATCGCCCTGCTCAACCGTGCGGCGGGTCGCCCCGGCGTGAGCGAAAACTCGGAAGTCGCACCCTACGCGGATGCGGCAGACCGCCCCGCCGCGAACGCCCTGCACTGGGCGCGCGACCGCAAGATTACCGAGCCGATTGCCAGCGGCGAGCGCATCGACCCGACCGCCCCGATCTCGCACGAGGAGCTGGCGGCGGTGCTGTACCAGTACAACACCGAGGTGCAGCTCTCCGAGCTGGAGGATGCCTTGGGCTCCCGTTTCCGCGATGTGCTGGGTGCGGGTCTGCTACACCGTTACGTTGCGTGGGCTGGCGCGAACGATATCGTGCTGGACTCTTCGGGCGAGTTCAAGCCGACCGCCCCGACGACCCGCGCGGAGCTGGCTCGCTTCATTCGCCGCTACAAGCTGCAGAACCTGCTGTTCCCCGATTTCTCGTACGTCTCCTAGCGCCGGGACTGTCTTAGCGCAGTTCGTCCGGATGAGTGACGGCACCTTCGCCGGCATTTTTGTCGGTCGGGGCCGGGCACGGTAGATTCCCGTCTCCCATGTTTTGTAAACCCCCGCCTTCTGGCTGTGCGCTAGGGGCGGGGGTTTCTTGCGTCCGGGTTCCTAGTGGGGATGGGACTTGCCGGGGACGCTGGGAATCCGGCCGGGAGCGGTGGTATTGGATTCGACGGGGCGCGAAATATTTTCGTCATATACTTGCCCCATCTTGAAAAATCCTAAGCGGTAAGTGAGTATTGCCTGGTAGGTAAATTAATGATTGCCTTACTTAGTACTGTGTGAGAACTGCCCATCGCGCCCTGTAGCGTAAAGCGACCGACCCGTCATAGCCTTGGCGTCGGCCGGTTTGCGGTCGTCGCAGGGTCGGGCAGGGAGCCCATCCCCGCAAATGGGGGAGCGGCGCTCCGTCCACACGCCACCCACACGATAAAGGACATACATATGAACCTCGCATCGAGCAAGGTATTCAAGGGTCTCGCCGTTGGCTCGCTGGCACTGGCAATCTCGGGCGTTGCCACCATCCCCGCATCGTTCGCGGCGGACCCCGCCCCGGCGGCAAGCCAGAGCAGCGACGCTCGCACCATCGCGGACAAGGCCATGGCGAAGATTACCCAGGGCCTGCCCGGTCAGTTCCAGGTCGCCTACTCTAAGAAGACCAACAAGATTTGGGTTGCGGGCACTGCAGACCGCGACGAGCACGTTTCTACGATTGCTCGCATTGACGCAAACTCCCTGAAGATTGAGGCAGTTGCCGAGCTGCCCATTATCAAGGAGGACTCGGGCTACTCCTACGAGGGTGCGTACGGCATCACCGTCGATGACGAGGAAGGTACCGTGTGGGTGACCAGCACCCGCGATAACTCCGTTGCCGTATACGATCAGGCGACCATGAAGCAGCTGTGGACCAATGCGGGTCTGAGCAAGGACGACCCGAACTGGATCGAGCACCCCCGCTCCGTTCTGGTTGACCACGAGTCCGGTAAGGCGTTCGTCACCGGCCGCTTCTTCGTATCCGCAATCGACCTGAAGACCAAGCAAGTTGAGAAGATTCAGCTCGAGGGCGCACCCGATGGCGGTACCCGCTACATCAGCATGAACATCCTGGTCGACGGCGGTAAGCTGTACGTTCCTGAGCGTACCGGCGGTAAGATTTTCGTTATCGACACCAAGACCTTCAAGGTTGAGACCAGCTTCGAAACCAAGGGCAACGCGGAGGGCGAGGTTCGCCCCTCCGACATCGCGATTGACCACTCCCAGAACGAAATTTACGTCTCCTCCCAGGGCGTGAAGGGCGCGAACTCCGGCGTTTCCATCTACGATGCGACCACCCACGAGTTCAAGAAGTTCATCCCGGTCGGCACCCAGGCACTCGCACTGGACAACGACGAGGCGAACGACCTGGTGTACGTCTCTGATTTCGGCACCGGCAAGGTCGGCGTGATTGACGGCGGCGCAGCGGACAAGCTGATCGGCGAGGTCGAGATGAACGGCGCCGCAGCGAACGACGTGACCCTGCTCAAGGACGGCTCCGTGCTGGTCCTCGACAAGAAGGACCGCGACGAGAAGGTCACCCTGCCCTACGTGCTCAACGGCACTACCGGCGAGATTAGCACCGCCAGCGAGTACACCACTCTGCCCGGTAAGGACCGCCAGGGTAACGACGTGCCCGCATCGGTTCAGCAGCTGAAGGCCAACTCGATTCTGAAGTTCAAGGTTGATCTGAAGGACACCGCCGAGAGCGTGGCTCCCGTGACCCTCACCCCGACCGCCCTGCAGTTCGCGGGCTACCCGACGGTGACCGGCGTGAAGGCCGATGAGTCAAAGCCGACTGACCCGAAGTCTGAGGATGCCAAGAAGGCAGAAGATAAGAAGTCTGAGGACGCTAAGTCTGAGGACAAGAAGTCTGACGCTAAGTCCGAGAACACTGCAGAGTCTAAGGACCAGACCTCCAAGGATCAGGTGTCTCAGTCTGATGCCAAGTCTGACGCTAAGACCGGTGCGCAGGACTCCAAGTCTGCTCCGGATGCTGTGAAGGCTGATAAGTCCGGTTCCTCGCAGGCTCAGCGCAAGGGTGGCTCCTCGAAGGGCGCTCTGGCCAGCACCGGTGCGAACGGCGTGGCCGGCCTGCTGGCCGTGGGTTCGGTTGCCCTGCTGGGTGGCGCGGCCATTCTGGCTCGCCGTCGCAAGGCCTAAGCTGTAACCGCCGACTTGCCATAAGGAGGCGGTGACTAGCAACGTTCAGCGGCCACTCTGAGCCGCTGCGTGAGGCGGGCTCCCGGACCCGCCGCAATCGTCGAGATTGCGGCGGGGGAGGGGCCCGCCTTTTGCGTGCTATTGGGTGCGTTCGCACGAACGGAAAAGTGATGTCGTTGCGGGAAGAATAGTGCATCGGAATAATGTACCGGGTGAAGCAAATTTTTACATTGATGTGTAAATATAAGAGCTAATGAATATCAGGCTGACCAGGGTTTTTGCCTCCCGGGGAAGGTAAATCTCCCCCTAAGGGTTCAACGTTCACGTGATGCTCAAGGTAAATTCGCGGGATGCGCCCAAAAATATTGAACACGCCCTCGACGTAGCTTGTATTTTCCTGGGAAAACACTGAGGATAAGAGGGTAGGTAAATTTATGCATTACTTGCGTTTCTGCTCCCGCTGTCGTTGAGCGTGTCACCGCACGCTCACGAGGTGTCTCGTTAGCACCTCGACGCGGCAGCGGAGTACTTCCGTTACATCTCTACAAGGACACACATTGAACCTCACTCCTTCTTCGGGTAAGGCGCTGAAGGGTATCGTTGCTGGCTCCCTCGCGCTCGCCATTTCCGGCGCGTCCATGATTCCTGCCTCCTTCGCAGCGCAGAACACCGCGCAACCGACCACGACCCAGTCCGCTTCCTCCTCCGACGCAGAAAGCACTGAAAGCCGCGTCGTAGACGTCTCCGCATCCACCGCCCAGATTACTCAGGGCCTGCCCGGTCAGTACCAGGTGGCCTACTCGCAGGCGCACCACAAGATCTGGATGGTTGGCGTGGGTGGCAGTAGCAACCTGGCCTCCACCATCGCGCGTGTTGATGCAGACACCATGAAGATTGAAGAAGTAGCGGTCCTTCCCTTCGAATATGACGCAAACGGCCAGTTCGGCTACGTTTCTGCGTACGGCATCACCGTCGATGACGCCAACGGTACCGTGTGGGTCACCAACACGACCGACAACTCCCTCTCCGTGTTCGACCAGGAGACCATGGAGCAGATTTGGACCAGTCACGGCATGTCCCAGGCCGATCCGAACTGGATTGAGCACCCCCGCGAGGTTCGCGTGGATAACGCATCGGGCAAGGTGTTCGTGACCGGCCGCTACTACGTCTCGGCTATCGACATGAAAACCTTCGAGGTCACCAAGATTCAGTTGCAGGGTGCACCCGATGGCGGCACCCGCTACATCGGCATGAATGTGGCCATCGACGGCGACAAGCTGTATGTGCCCGAGCGCACCAGCGGCAAGCTCTTCGTGATTAACACCAAGACTCTGAAGACCGAGCAGGTTATCCAGACCCGGGGCGAGGACTCTTCGGTTGAGGTTCGCCCCTCCGATGTGTCCATCGATCACTCCCAGAATGAAATTTACGTATCCTCTCAGGGCGTGAAGGGCGTTAACTCCGGCATCTCGGTGTACGACCTGAAGACCGGTGCGTTCAAGAAGTTCGTCAAGTTCGGCACCCAGGCCCTGGCCATGGTCAACGATGAAGAGCGCGACCTCGTGTACGTCTCCGATTTCGGCACCGGTAAGATTGCTATCTTCGATGCCAAGACCGACCGCGTGATTGGCGAGGTTGAGATGAACGGCGGCAAGGCTAACGACCTGACCCTCGCCGACGACGGCTCCGTCGTGGCCGTGGACAAGCAGGACATTGAGGGCGCAACCGCCTCCGTGCCCTACGTTCTCGACCCGAAGACCGGCGACGGTTCGACCACCGACAACTACATGTCCAAGGCTCGGGTTGGCCGCGATGGCAAGACCATCCCCTCCACCCGCGAGGTCCTCAAGCCGAACTCCATCATGAAGTTCCACATCGAGCTTGCCGTCGGCGAATTCACCTCGCCCGCAACGATTGTTCCTTCCAAGCTGGCCTTCCAGGGTTACCCGAAGGAAGCGTTGCCCGTGATTATCGGCCCCACCCTGAACTTCGCGGAGGGCACGATTGACATCACTCGCCCCTACACCTTCCATGTCACCGGCGCTGATTTTGATAAGCCCCCGGCCGAGGGCATTCGCCTCTTCCTGGTTAAGGATGGCGAGTGGCTTCCCGGCAACGACAAGCTGACCGACAGCGAGCTGCAGAACATCCAGAAGATCTCCACGGTTATTCCGGCCAGCGACTTCGTGTACAACGAGAAGACCGGTAAGTACTCCTTCAGTGGCACCCTGCGCGTACCGGCAAACACCTTGAAGTACGGCCAGGGCTACCTGCTCGGCACCGTGACTGCCGGTTCCGACGTTGCTGTGAACCGCGACTACGATTCGGCTCGTGCGCTGATTGTTAACGATGTTCAGGAAGACGCGGATAAGGCTGATAACCGCGCCACCTCGGATGACTCGAGCAAGCCGAGCCAGCCCGCAGAGTCGCCTGCCGCCCAGCAGCAGGATAACGCTCAGTCCAAGACTGCTGACTCGAACGCCCCTGCCGCACAGGAGCAGATGGGTTCCACCGTGAAGACTCCCGCGAAGAAGAGCTCTTCGTCGCAGCCGGCCTCGAACTCTTCTTCCTCATCTCAGTCCTCCTCTCAGTCGAAGGGCTCTAACGCTCAGGTAAACGCCTCTGCAACGAAGTCCTCGACCCAGAGCGGTTCGCTGGCTAAGACCGGCGCACAGAGCGTTCTGAGCCTGGCCGCCGTGGGCGCTTTCGTTCTGATTGCCGGCGCCACCCTGGTGGTGCTGCGTCGCCGCAAGTCCTAGCCTGTAACGGTATCTGACCGGTTCTTATCGGTCCTTCCGGATGCGCCCCGTACCGAATGTGCGGGGCGCATCCGTTGTATGGAAGCTTGTGCTGAGACGGTCGGCAATATCTGTTGTGACGGCAGAAACCAACATTGGATAATGTGTGCCATTTCACTCGATTTCGATTTGGTCGTTTCGTGGAATCTCTGTATAGTAGTATGTGTTGTCAGGGAGACCTGATAAAAGAGATGTAAATCTCACGGCCCCATCGTATAGCGGCCTAGTACTCCGCCCT
>ERZ772920.1487-NODE-1487-length-11800-cov-5.663091_pt1 | contig 11800 bp, 6 predicted proteins | sample MGYA00511469_ERZ772920 | MGnify/ENA primary metagenome ERZ772920 (study PRJEB29015, sample SAMEA2738069) | human oral metagenome | biome: human oral; feature: human-associated habitat; material: saliva | place: China | collected 2216 ... | reverse complement strand
CTCGCTGCCTCGTCAGGAACATCTGGAACACCTGTTTCCGGAACTTGGCGCTTAATCCCGGAAATATGAGGCAGACGAGGTTTCCGATGCGGAGGTAACGGACCCCTACTTAAACGGTGGGCTCGATGCTGTGCCGTACCGTTCTTCTGAGCGGGTCGGTGCGAAGCTTTCCCGATCGTATCTGCCGATACCTGTGACGCTTCAGGATCGGAGGATTCCTGCCCTACGGTCGAGTCCTTAACCGGCTCGGCGGCGGGACTCTGCGGGGTGCGAGATACGCCCTCGCTCTGAGCTACAGTCTGAGTCAAAGCAGGTTTTTCTGATTCCTGAGGTTCAGATGCGGCGGGTTTTTGTGCGGGCGTACTCCCCTGATCTGTCGGTTGCTTCGCCTTCATGGGGACAGCAGGAACCTGCGTTATCGTATTGTGCTGGTCGGTCTGCTGAGACTCTGCCGGTTTCTGCGTCTGAGGTAATGGCTGTCCTGTAGCCACCGTTGACTGTTCAGCCACGCTTGATGCTGATGCCGCAGGTTGTACTGCGCCGACGTTCTGTGCCGAGTCAACATTGTGCTCCGTTGTGCCAACGTTCTGCACGATGGCAGGAGGCTGCGTGGGCACGGCGCTCTGCTCGGTACCCGCTGCGACTGCGCTCTTCTGGGTTGCAGCCGCATCCTGCTGTTTATCTAGGCTCTGATCCGCCGCAGGGTGGGGTTCGAGGGTGGAGGGCGCCGACGGCATCGCGACTGCGGCGTCTGGTGCCGGGGAGGGAATAGAGACAGGTGCAACCTGTGTTTGTGCCTGCGCATCAGGCACAGCAGTCTCAGGTTCGGGGCTCTGGGGCGCGCTGGCAACGGGCGGCTGAATGGCAGGAGCGACCGGAGCGGAAGCCTCCGGAACAGCAACCGAAACTGCGGAAGGCTTAGAGTGTGAAGCTTGCTTTGGCTCACCGTGCCCGTGCAGATGAGGATGCGGCACTACATCGCGCACATTAACGTGCAGGCGATGCAGACGACGAACGCTGCGTACCGTGAGCAGCCCCAAAATGACAAAAAGAGCCCCCACGATGATAAACGGCAAAAATCCGCGGTCCTCAACCGGGCGGCTGGGCTCTGGGATCTTCGCCTTAACGATAGTCTCGCCTTCTTCATGCACCGGTGTGGCCGAAGCATCGGCGGGAGTTGGCGCAGGCACCTCTTGACGGCGTTGCACTGCAATCCATGCCTTCAGCGACCCTAGCGGATTCTCCGTAGCATCCTGCGGAGTCGAAGAATCCAAGGCCATCAGCGGATTTATGATGCCAAACCCGTACACCGGATCACGCCCGGCAGCGCCAGTGTCGTCGGCGCTTTCAGTAATACGCTGAATAATCTGAGCCGCACTCAGATTGGGGTACTTAGACTTAATCAACGCCGCAAGGCCAGAAACCAGCGGAGCGGATGCCGAAGACCCCGACCATATCATGTACTTATTCCCCGGCGCGGCAGCAATCATATCGTTGCTCGGTGCCGTCACGCCAATAGAAATACCCTGAGTCGAAGAGCCCTTGGAAGCCTCACGCTGACGGTCCACGCCGCCAACTGTCAGAACCCCCGGAATAGTCGCCGGGGCACCCACCTGGGTAATACCGCTGCCACGGTTACCGGCGGATGCTACGACGACCACGCCCTTCTCTTCGGCGTAGGCAAAAGCATCGTCCCAGCTCTTGGGCCAGGTTGTCTTATTCGAGCCGATAGAAAGATTGATTACCTGCGCGCCATGATCTACCGCATAACGCACGGCGGCGGGAATCTGCTCATCAATACTTTTCTCAGCATTTGAGACCATGTTAAGGGAGATAGGCAGAATCTTGGCATCCGGCGCCACGCCGATAACGCCCGCAGGTTTACCAGGCTGACCGGCAATCTTAGGAATACCGGAAACATTATGACCGTGACCGGCAATCAGGGATGCAACTTCGGTGCCGTGCATGGGTTCTACACCCAGCCCCTGCCAACCGTTAGGAGAGCCCTCGCCAGAAGCGTCATAACCCTCCAGCACGTTATCTACGAGATCCGGGTGGGTACCGTCGACGCCGGTGTCAATGACGGCAACCGTCACGCCCGATCCCGTCGATTGTTTCCACGCATCCACAATCCTGTAGTCGGTAAGCCAATATTCGTGCTGACGAACGTCGTCCTTACCTAGAACGGCGGCTTCAGCGGGAGTGAGCGTTATAGGGGTTGGTGAGGCCGTCGGAGCGGCAGATGCAGGAGCTCCGGACAGGGCTAAACCGGTCGCGAGCGCCCCGCATCCGAGAAGCGCTACGACCCGACGTATGCTTGTGCGCGTCATCGTGACGATGTGGTTGGAACGCGTCATACCTGTGTACCTACCGTCGTTGGGTGTTAGTTGTACATGCTTAACGTACCTGGGATAGTGCTATGCCGTCCAGAATGTCATGTTCGCTCACCGTCACAGAATCGATGTTTCCTTCGGTGATCTCACGCAGACGAGTCATGATACGGGCGTAAATGGTAGCCCCGGCGCCAATAACATCAACCCGACCGGGGTGCATATACCCCAGCGCGGCGCGCTCCTCGCGGGTCATAGAGCGCAGCATCTCTGCCGTTTTCTGCACCGTATCTACAGAGATGGAAGAACCGTTAATAACCTCGGAATCATAGGTCTTTAGCCCCAATGCCGCGGCGGCGATCGTGGTTGCAGTACCGGCAACGGCAACGACCCGGGTAGCCTTTTCGAGAGGAACGCTCTGCAATACGCTGTCGATTGCCGCATCGGTGTCAGCTTCAACACGTTGAATCTGATCCGGGGTTGCAGGGGCAGATGCCATATGCCGTTCGGTCAGGCGCACGCACCCGATATTTACGCTTCTTGCCGCCTGCACGCCGTCTTCGGTCCCAAGCACGAATTCGGTAGACCCGCCGCCCAGGTCAAAGACTACGGTCTTAGACTCATCGGCACCGACCGCCAGTACGGCGCCCGCAAACGACAGTTCCGCCTCTTCGTCGCCGGTAATCACCTCGGGTTCAATACCCAGAATGTCACGAATACCATCCATAAAAACCTGACGGTTTCCGGCATCGCGGGTGGCACTCGTCGCCACGAAACGAAGCTTCTTGACCTTGTGTTTACGCAAAAGTTTTGCGTATTCCCGCGTTGCTTCAAAAGTGCGGTCCAAGGCCTCTTGAGCAAGCCATCCAGTGGCATCAACCCCCTGCCCCAGGCGGACGATACGCATCTGCCGCACCACGTCGTTGAGACGGGTTACCGTGCGACCGTTAACGGTTTCGGTGCTGGCGTCAGCGATCAGAAGACGGATAGAGTTGGTACCGCAGTCAATTGCGCCAACACGCATAATGGGCTCCAATCCACGCAAGGCGTGAGGTTCTAAAGTTATCTAGCCTGCCGCAGATTAATGCGTCGAGCTACTTACATATTAGGTGCCCGTACCGGTTACAGTGAACGGCACGGGCAAAGTTCTTAAAAATGGCTGAAATTAGGCATCCCGCCATGATGGTTCACATGCGCAAACCTGCGGGGTCCACCAATCGGCGATCTCATCCAGACCCCAGTCCCCCATAGGGTTAATGCCGCGGCCCACCGCCAGGGTGTGACCAATCACGGCATGCAGGCATTTGACGCGCGTGGGCATCCCGCCCGCCGAAATATTCTCAATTTCGGGCACCTCATCGGTTCCGCTGATCAGACGTATGCGCTCACGCTCGGCTAGGTAGTTTTCGTGTGCTAGGGTGTATCGGTTCGCAAGTTCGGTATCGGCCGCGAGCGCATCGGTCATCTCGTACATGAGGCCCCCCGCTTCCAGGCGGGATGCGGCCGCAGTAATCGCCGGATGCGCCAGGTAAAACACGGTTGGGAACGGGTTCCCGTTTGATAGCCTCGGTGCTGTAGCGGCAACGAGCGGGTTACCGCATACACAGCGTGCGGGAATCTCAATAACATCCCGCACAGTACGGCCCAACTGTGCTGAGAGCACTCGGATATCTTGGTCGGTGGGCGTCAAGGTTTCTACGGTAACGCCGAAACCCTGCGGGGCGCGGTTTTTGAGGTCTTCTACAGTGCTCATAGATCTTTCTTGAAGAATCGGTACGTCAGGTTTTATCGTACAGCACGGTTCACGTGTACAGCCGTACCGGCGTTACTTATCAGCAGGTTTAGGCGAAGGAGCCTTACCATCGTTCAGGGACCCCCAAAGTTTGTTCGTCCACGAATCTTCGGGAGCATTTTTCCCGGAGGCAGAGGTGCTGTCAGCCCGGCCGTCATCCGAATCTATACCGGTGACTGTATACGGGGTATCGCCCGGCGCCACATAGAATAGACGGCTGCGGGCCTGCTGGCGCACATAGTCGTCGTCTTGCCACCAGGTTTTCTCGGCTTGAAGCTGCACGTTTTCCTGTTTGAGCTCAGCAATGCGGGCGCGGGTAGTGTTAATTTCTCGCTGCTGATCAACATAGTTAGTCAGCGGGTATGCGGTACCCAGCAGGAGCACTGCGATCATAATAAGAATGCCCAAAAATTTTCCGCTAAAGCGATGCGCCGCGACGGGAGTCTCGTAATTCTCATCCTCATCGTGTTCGCGGTGAATGCGGCGTTCACGTGCATCGCGTTCCCTATCAGTGCGATGTGCCCGGGTACGGGCACCGAAGAAACTGTTAGCGGCGCGCATCCAGGCGGGACGCTGCAAATACGAGCGGTCTTCAACGGTTCGATGGGTTGCGGTGATGTGGGGTTCCTTCGCCGCAGGTACAGAAGATTTGACGCTCGCGGACTTAACCTGTTGATTGTGCGATTCACGATGCGCTGGCTGCGGGGGCGGCAGGGTGGCCTTCGAGCGCCGCGCAGTTGGCTTCTGCTGAGCCCACTTATCTGCGGTGTTGGTCGTGCGGGATGAACCGGGTTTATGCGCCTTCTGCTTGCGGGCACGGGATTTACGGGCAGATGCTGGAGCATCGGAAAGACTTTCGCGCGCGGCGGCAGACTGGCTGCCACGTGATGTGCGACCTCGACGCGGTTCCTGCCCCGCCGGGCTTTTGCGTCGTTCACGTCCGTCGCGCTGAGCCATCATGTAGTTTCCTTCCCTGCCCCTAAGTATTTGATTACCATTCTAAGCTACCGTGAACGTTCAGACGGAGTTATCCCCGAAAAAGTGATATACCCGAACTAATGCGAGTGCATTCCCCTAACCCCTAGGGAAAACTGAGCTATTAGATTCGGAGGGATACATGTTCAAGAGCCATAAAGCGCGCCGTCGTCATAGGCACCCTTATAGAGAGAGTCTACGAAGAAAAGTAGGAGATAAAAAAATCTGGTGCTCTCGCAGGTAATGTACCAGTCGAGAGCACCAGATTATGATGTATACGGTTCTAGCCGTCCGTATATTATCGCGTTACGCCTTCTTGAAGCGGGGGAATGCTGACTTGCCAGCGTAAACAGCGGCATCGCCCAGCTCTTCCTCAATGCGCAGCAGCTGGTTGTACTTTGCCACGCGCTCGGAACGTGCGGGTGCACCGGTCTTGATCTGACCCGCGTTAGTTGCCACAGCGAGGTCGGCAATGGTGACGTCTTCGGTCTCGCCGGAACGGTGAGAAACCATGCAGCGGTATTCGTTGCGCTGTGCCAGTTCCATAGCGTCCAGGGTCTCAGTGAGCGAACCGATCTGGTTGACCTTCACCAGCAGAGCGTTTGCCGCACCCTCGTTGATGCCCTTCTCAAGGCGCTCGGGGTTGGTCACGAATAGGTCGTCACCGACGATCTGAACCTTGTCACCAATCTGCTCGGTCAGGGTCTTGTAGCCTGCCCAGTCGTTCTCGTCCAGCGGATCCTCAATGGAAACCAGCGGGTACTTCGCCACAAGATCAGCGTAGTATGCGCTCATCTCTTCGGCGGACTTCTTCTGACCCTCGAAGTCATAGGCGCCGTCGTTATAGAACTCGGATGATGCCACGTCCAGTGCGAGAGCAACCTGCTCGCCGGGCTTGTAACCAGCCTTCTCGATTGCCTCGATAATGAGGTCAAGAGCCGCAGCGTTGGATTCAAGGTTCGGTGCGAAGCCACCCTCATCGCCCAAACCGGTGGAGAGGCCACGGTCGTGCAGCACAGACTTGAGCGAGTGGTAGACCTCGACACCGGCGCGCAGCGCATCCGAGTAGTTCTCGAAACCGATGGGAGCAATCATGAACTCCTGAATGTCAACATTGGAGTCTGCATGAGAACCGCCGTTGAGGATGTTCATCATGGGAACGGGAAGCACGTGGGCGTTGGGGCCACCCAGGTACTTGTAGAGGGGAAGGTCTGCGGACTCTGCGGCTGCCTTAGCGACGGCCAGAGAAACACCCAGAATTGCGTTAGCGCCGAGTTTGCCCTTGTTGTTGGTGCCGTCCAGAGCAATCATGGTTGCATCAACAGTACGCTGATCAGCGGCGTCGATACCGATAATTTCTTCCGAAATCTCTTCAATAACAGATTTGACGGCACCCAGAACGCCTTTGCCTAGGTATACGGACTTGTCGCCATCGCGACGCTCGACTGCCTCCCACTCGCCGGTGGATGCGCCCGAAGGCACAGCGGCACGTGCGAAAGCACCATCTTCGAGCAGAACCTCAACCTCAACGGTCGGGTTGCCGCGGGAATCCAAAATCTGACGGGCGTGAACTGCGGTAATAACAGCCATGAAATTGCTCCTTAGAGAGTACAGGATATGACGGCTCGCTCCTGTGATGTTGGGCGAGTCCCGTTGCCCTAAATTTTACCAAAACTCCCACACAAACACACTAGTTACCACGGGATTTTTTGCGATTCCTGAGGGTATCCAACACCTTTAGTCCCCTGTAAACTCGCTTCTCAAAAGTCATTCCTCCTGTGGGCGCAGCATGTCCTCGCACCGCAGGCACCAATTCGAACCCCAACCGATAACGACAAAGTTCTTTATCACACTCTACTAAAACGATTGAACATCTTTAGAGCCGGTTTCTACATCGCGCAACACAGGTGTGCAGTGCTTTATGTCCCACCCACGAATGTAACCAGTGGAGCTCTATTTCAGGGCATAAAACAGACACCTTTAGATGCGAAAAACTATCGCATCTAAAGGTGTCTGATAGATACTCTTCAGCCTACGCGGCCACGAGGCTATTGGTTGTACTCAATAAACTTGCGGGTGTAAGTACGTAGGGCACGTTCCGCATCCAGCCCATTCTGACGCGCGCGGCACACAAGCGAAAAAAGTAGCTCACCGAATTCTTCCTCACTATAAGTAAAAGGAAGATCATCGTCCAAGGAGGTAGGCTCCGGCGGAAGCACAATGTCGGCCTTGCGGGCCTTAGCAATCGTCTTCTCCGCTAGAGCCAGTGCAGGAAGATGAGGGGGAATGCCGTCAAGCGGACCTCGATCGGATTTCTCCGTCTTCTTAAGCTCATCCCAGAAAACCTGTTGTTCGGCGGCGGTCATCCGAGACTCGTCCGAAGAATCGCTGAAAACATTCGGGTGCCGATCGTGAAGTTTTGCGTCCAGACCCTCGATCACCTGCTCGATCGTAAAGCCGCCCGGTTCTGCCGCCGCAATATCGGCATGGAAGAGAACCTGAAGCAGAACATCGCCCAACTCTTCGCGTAGAAGCTGCAGGTTTGTACCCTCGGGTGCCTCGACAGCCTCCACGACCTCATAGGATTCCTCAATGAGGTATCGAATGAGGGACTGATGAGTCTGTTCGGCATCCCAGGGGCACCCGTCGGGGGCGCGCAGGGCTGCCATCGTCTGCACCAGACGCTCGAAGGCTTTCCCCGCGCGTGCGGCAACTTCAGCTACCGTTTTCTCAGAAACTCTATCTTCATTCACGGGCAGGCTTCTCCTACATGCTCCAGTGAGTCAGAGCATTCGCCATATGCGCCGGAATCTTAGCCCCCAGACGCGGGAACATGCGCAGTTCCTCTACGTAGCGGTCGGCCTCAAGCTGGCGGGGGTACCGTACGAAAGCTTGCTCATTCGAGTAATCGAATGCAGACTGCACGGGCACGCCCGGGGTGAAGGTCAGGCTCATGGCGAGTGGCGACCCTTCACCTTCGCTGTAGGAATCGGCCTTGAGCGTGGGAATACCCAAATCTTCTTCCGAAACTAACTCGAAGGTTCGTACCTGCTCCCAGAATCCGTTGCGGCGCACGTGGGTGAGCACATCGTAGTAAGAGCCCACCGAACGTACCCGGATCAACACGGTCGTTGCATCCTTAGCGCTACCATTCTCGCCGAAAAGAGCTTCGGTCACCGGTGCCAGATGCTCAATCACCTTAGCATCGGTAAGTACTAGGTTACCCTCGGCAAGCGCATCGCCAGCGAGCACGGAGGAATGTGCCTGATGCGCGGGGGTATCCGGCTCGGCCTCTGCGGGAGGCAAGTCTGCGGATTCGTGCTGCGCGGTCTTACCGTCTGCAGTTGAGGTTTCAGACTGAGCAGCAACAGCGGTTGCAGACTGCCCGGCGAGAGCATCCTGCTTATTCGACGCCGATTCCTGATGCTTTGTGACGGTCGAGCCTGTCAGCGAGTCCTTCTCGACTTCGGGGACGAGAGCGAGGTCATCCACATGCTTGGGCAGTGCAGAGGAACTGTGGGTACTGGTGGTGCCAGCCTGGGATTCCTCCACCACAGCCTGAGTTACATTCGCACTCTGATTCTCTGAGGTGTAACCCGCAGTAGTCTTGGCATCACTCTCAGCCTTGACGGTGCTTTCGGAATCAACCGCCTTCTGTGAGTCCTCGCTCGTCTTATCAGCAGCGGACTTCGAGTCGGTACCCGAGGTCTTCACCGCAGCAGAAGTATCCGCAACGTCTTCCTTCGCGTTCGATGCAGTCTTCTTCGCTTCGGAGGATGCCACGATAGTCGCCAAAGCCGCCTGCATGCTGTTGAGTTCTTCTTCGTCTTCAGAAGATTTCTCAACCTTGGTTTTCTCTACCTCAGCTTCGGGGGTGGAGAGATCGGAAGAGTCCTTGGCTACGGATACGCCAGACACCGACGATTTCTCGGATTTATCGGAGACAGCACCGGCTTTAGCACTGTCAGTCTCGGTCTTGCTCTGCTCAGCAGCTTGAGCATTGTGACGACCGGTGACATTCTGCGGATCCGCATCGTAATCGTATTCGTAGCGCGAATCCTCGCGGTCGCTCTTCGACGATGCCGCGATCCCGGCAGCCGTCACGCCTGCGGCGCCAAGGGTACCTGCAGCGAGCGCGCTTGAACTGCTCTTGGTCGATTCTGCTGTAGCAGAATCAGACTTTGCAGTATCTGCTTTAGCCTTCGCAGAAACTTCCTGCGCCTTGTCCTGAGCCTCGGAGGACTTCTTCTCGGAATCTACGGTATGTTCGGATTTCTCAGACTTCTGTGAATCTTGAGTATCGACCTTGTCGGCATCAGCAGACTTGACGTTCTGGGTGTGGTCATCAAGATCTTTCGCCTTCTGAGACTCAGCGGTCTTAGCCTGTTCATCGCTCTTATCCTGAGCGAGCTTTGCCTCAGATTCCTTCTGCGAAGAGGTATCATCGGCGGAATCAGCCAGCGCTGAGGTCTTCGCGGTCGACGTTTTCTGATCTGCAGCATTGGTGGATGCGGTGCTCTGGTCGGCGGAGGACTTTGCCGATTCGGCGCTTTTCGCTGATGAGTCTTTCTGTGAAGCCGAGTCTTTCTCGCTCGTTTCGAGAATGTAATCCGTGGTGTAGCTCGATGCATCGGCGGTGTTCGTGTACGAAGCCTGTACCGCTACTAGCCCGTTCTCGCTGGGGTTTGCTACCACGAGGGCACGGTTCCACACCCTGCCCGCGTCCTGTGCTCGCACGTAGAGCGAGGCAATCGACGAGAACCACGCATCGGTCGGAACCACAACACCCTGTTCGACTTCGCTGCCGCGATGGAAAATCCGGTAGTGCATATCGTCGCCCAGCTGACGCAGTTCGTAGGACACCTTCCCGGAGCCGTATCCGCGCATCGCAGTTACGAGGTCGTGCAGCGGATTCTCGGGGGTGAGAACCTCCGCCTTTTCGTTCCCTTCAACGGATGCTGCTGCATGTGATGATGCGGCTGCGGCGCCGTTCTGAGAGGCTTTTTCATCGCGCGCAGTTTTTTCAACGTCCTGTTTCTTGGAGTCTTTATCTGTGGAAGAGTGGGCTGAGACCTCATCTGCCACGGTCTTCTCGTGCTGTACAGCCATCTTCTCGGCAGAGGTCTTCTCAGCCGAAGTTTCGACGCTGCGATTCTTCTCGGGAGCCAAGGTTTCAGGATCGTTACGGTCATCAAGATGTTTGGCGGAGCCCGTTGCCCCCGAGCCGACAAATTCGATCTTGTCGGACTTCTTCGAAGCCGACGGTGCAGACTCCAACCCGCTCGTCGCCTGAGCCTCAGGGCTAGGTGACTTTTTCTCGTGTGCAGAGGCTTTTACATCCGAAGCAGATTCGGATTCTTGGGGTGCGGACTCAAGCGTAGACTTCGAGTCGGCGTTCGCTGTCTTCTTATCGTTTGAGTTCTTAGACTCAACACCGGGCGCGGGAACGAAAGCAGGCTTCTCTTCGGCATCGGTAGACACGACTCCTGCGGCAAGCTTCTCTCGCTCACGATCCTCAACGTTCGGGGTCTTGATGTCCGCAGATTCTTTCTCTGCAGAAAAAGACGGGGAGGCAGCCGCATCGGCATGTGAGGATACTGAGGAGGTATTCCCCTCGTGCTCGGTGCCGTATTTCGTCTCGTTAAATTCTTTAAGTGCGTCCTGCACGTTTTGTTTCTGGGAGCCTGCTTCGCTCTGTACCGATGCGGTACCCGAAACCGACGCTGCGTTCGATGAGGGAACCGCAGTGGCGGAAGAGTTAGTCTCAAATGCATCCGCAGGCATACTCGTTGCGCGGTATTCAGAAATCTGGGGTGCACGTTTCGGGGTGGAAGTATCAGGTGTCTGAGCTGATTCCTGTGTGAAAGAACCCTTCTGGGCGGCATCTGCGTTCGCAGCCTGTGAGGAAGCACCCACGGTTTTCTTGCCTTCTGCTGACCCGGAAGTCCTCGCTTCGCCTGCTGTAGATGCCGAAGGCTCAGCAGAAGAGCCGCTGTGCTGCGCAGACTGTTTCAAAGCATCGACGTTAAGGTCAGAAGTATCTTTGCTCTTCTGCTCTTCCTGTTGCATGCGAGTGCTCTCAGCCTGCACAAACCGGCGCAGGGAATTCTCCCAACGCTGCTGTTCATTCACACGTTCCGCGAGGGTACGATCCGATGCCTCTGCATCGGAGTTAGGGAGGGCGGATTTTACGTCGTCAGCCTGTGCTTCTGCCTCAGCCTGGGCGGCTTTCGCCTGCTCTTCCCACTTCTTCTTACCGATTCCAAAGAATCCCACAGAGTTCTCCCACTCGTCAGCTGTTCGGCGCCCCGCAATGATGCGGCGCGGTTCGGTCATCCCCTATAGTTTATCCTGCAAATGTTATTCATGAGTGGGTATGACGCAGGTTTTGACGTTCATGCGCGGCTTAACACCGTTTTTTCTAGGGTAGACATCACTATTTTGGTTTTTCAGGCGCAATCCCACTCCCCCGGCAGATGCCCGCTATTTCGGCGATGCACCCGCACTTGACGTATTCCTCCTGTGACGAAACCCGTTCTTTCATAAAGTTTTCGTAAAGATTTGGCGGAGACCCCCATAAATATTTCTCGGTGCTGCGTGCTTCGGCGCCAGTGCCCGGAATATCCTCTATTACAGGTTGTCCGTAATATTAACGCGCCTCATCCCGCACCGGGTTCGCGGCCTTCGCAGCCTTCGCGAGCTC
>ERZ772920.1480-NODE-1480-length-11829-cov-2.975200_pt1 | contig 11829 bp, 12 predicted proteins | sample MGYA00511469_ERZ772920 | MGnify/ENA primary metagenome ERZ772920 (study PRJEB29015, sample SAMEA2738069) | human oral metagenome | biome: human oral; feature: human-associated habitat; material: saliva | place: China | collected 2216 ... | reverse complement strand
CAGCAGCCAAAGTTTCTTTTATAGGAGCTACTCTTTTCTGAGCCCTATATCCCCTTTTTGTCAAAGGCTCTCCTGAGCTATCAAGCATAACAATAAAAATATCCTTATGACATTGAATTTTTATAGAGTACAAAGCACCATTTTCTAAAAATATTTCTCTTTTATATTTTTCTTTTAATTTTTCAACAATAGCTTTTTTACTAATTCTTTGTATATCAGATTTTGAATATAGCTTAGACTTAACAGAGCTTACCCAAGAAATAGGAAATTCTCCATTTTCATCTATATAATCTTGCCAATTAATTGCTTTTATATTTTGAAATAGCTCTTCATAAGTTAAAGCCTTAAATTCTGCCATTTTAATAAATATCCTATCAGAACATCTTAAATATATATTAGCCTTAACTAAATCTTTAAAATCTCCTTCAAATTCTACTCTACCATCAAAAACTTTTATATTTTTAAAGCCCAAAGCAAGACATTCATCTTTAACAACACTTTCTAAACCCATAGTTGTAGAAGCTATAAATATCATTTTTCTCCCCTTTGTTTAGCTTTTAATAAATCTACATAAAATAACTTTATTATTGATAATATTGGGATTCCCAAAAACATTCCAACTATGCCAAATAAATTCCCAAAGATTATCATAGAAACTATTACCCAAAATGTATTAAGTCCAACTTTATTTCCTATTATTCTAGGACCAACTATAAAACCATCAACTAATTGTGATATTGCTATTGCTATTAATAAAAAAACTATCTTTATTGGAGCCACTAATAGAATTAAAAGAAATGCTATTATCCCTCCAATAATTGCACCAACATAAGGTATCATATTTCCTACCCCTAGCAATACAGCACTTAAAGCTGCATAGGGCGTTTTTGTTATTAATAGAATAATATACACACACAAACCAACTATTGTTGATACTATTATTTTTCCCGAAATATAATTCAAAAATATATCTTTTGATAATTTTAATTTATTCATCACATAAGGAGAATTTTTTACTCCAAACACAATTATTATAATATTTTCTAATGTTTTTATTAGATGTTCTTTATCTAATAAAATTAAAAATGCTAGAGTGAATGCTATAAATAAATTTGTAAAACCTATAGTCCAGTCAACCAGACTTCCGAAAAGTGCTGAAATTACTTTTCTAATATTTGTAACATTATTAGCAATAAAATTTGTAAAATAATTATTTATTTCTTCCATATTTATAGTATAAATATTTTTTTCTGCTAAATAATCAGCTATATTTTTCCCTATTATCACTGCTTTTTTTGAAATATATGGATATATATCATTTAAAACCTTTACTGAGGAAATAATTTCTGGAACTATTATTAAGAATAAAATGGTAAATATTAATATCACAAAAATTATTGATAAACTTATTGCTAATATATCATTTATTTTGACTTTTTTCTTTAAATACCTAACTATTGGTTCTAAAAGAATAGCTATAAATATTGACATTATTATTGTCATAAAATAATTTTTCCATTTATCAATTATAGATACAAATCTATCTGGGTTTGTGAAATATGATTGTAATATTACAAAAACCAATATTATTCCTAAAATTTTTAATGTGTTCTTTAAGTTCATTTAATTTATTAACCTCTTTTTATTCTACCTTGCTATAAAATCTATATTTGCATCTTCCTCAGAATCACCAACTATTTTTATTACAAGCCTATCTGGAATACCAATTATAACCTCACCAGGAGATTTTATGAACCCTTGCTTTACAGCTATTTTAAGTGGAGAATTGGAAGTTGTTACTCTTACCATACTATCTTTAAATTGTACATTACAACCACCTAAATTAGTATCAACAAAAACATTTTTTTCCTCTTCTTGTAAAGGATACACATATTTTAATTCCCCATCAACCCATATTTCAGCCTTAGCTCCTTTAACATCTTTAAAACTACCTATTTTTAAAATAAGTATAGAGAAAAAAATTATTAAGAAGATATAAATAACCAAATCCCCTATTTTAAAGTATTTAGTTCTTCTCATTTCCAAATTTTTCTCCCATATAGATTTTAGTTTCTAGTTTATTTTGAGTATTTTCTATTATATCTTTATCTATAACAACCTTATCTTTTTCAAACACTAAGATACAAGTTGAGCCTCCAAATAGGAAATAACCTTTTTCTTCTCCTTTTTTTACAAAAGAATTAGCTTTATATGTTTGAACTATTCCCCCAACCATGGTAGCTCCAATATCAAACATTGCAATATCTCCAAATTTTTTTGTTTTCAATATAGCATATTCTCTTTTATTTTCACAAAAAATTCTAAAATTTGTTTTTATAGCATGGGTTGATACTGAATAATAGTCTCCAGAAATTTTTTTAACTTCTGAAATTTCTCCATCAACTGGGAAATGAAATCTATGGTAATCAGCTGGTGCAAGTCTAATTATTACAAAAATACCATTTTCATATTTTTTTGCCAATTCTTTGTCATTAAAAAACTCTTCTAAAGTAAATTCAGAGCCTTTTACAAAAAAGGTATCAACTTCTTTTATATTTTCAAAGGCTAAAATCTTTCCATCAGCTGCTGAAACAACTACATTTTCATTGTAATCTATCTTTCTAGCTCCATCTTTTAACTCACGATAAAAGAAGTCATTAAAACTTGTATAATCCTCTATGGGTCTTTTATATTCACTCATATCTATCCCCATTTCTTCAACAAAAGATTTTATCTTCTCTTTTGATTCAGGTTTAGACATCTTTCTTCCATACCAATCAGATAAAAATTTCCTTTTTACTATGGTATGCAAAGCTAATTTTCCAAAGGGATTATAATATAAAAATTTTAATGCTCCTTCTCCCATAACTTTTTCAGTTTTTATCTCACCAGTTTTTCTTTCTATATATTTTATTTTTTCAAACTTCATTTCACTTTCCCTATTATATATTATGAAACATACTATAACTAAGAAAATCAGTATTTTTCTCTTAGACATTTTTAATTTTGTTTATTAAACCATATTTTAATTTTATTAAATCAGAAGATAAATCTACCTTATAACTATGGGGATTTTCCAGTCTTTTTCTTTCTGGTGAAACCTTGGTCAAAGAATCAAAATAATGTTTTTGAGATTTCATAATATCAAATAATTCATCATGTAATTCTTTATCTATAACTCCATCTTTAATATAAATTTTTGTAAGTTTTTTATAAGTATATTCACCTTTTTTTAATATACTATTTTTAAATTCATATTTTTCATCTCTTATCATAAGCTCATCATTATTTAATAATTTTTCCTTATCACTATCATTTTTGACAAGAGTTATTAAGTCAGCATAAGCCAAACCATCTTTATCAAATATTCTATACAATTCTTTGAATCCAGGATTAGAAATCTTTATGACATCTCCTGAAATTTTTATTAAAGGTACTTCATCTAGTTCAACTATTTTATATACTCCACCAAAACAAGGATAAGACTTACTTACTGCTATGGCGTCTCCAACACCATACATATCTACACAAGCACCTTGTTCACGAAGTGATCTTATTAGTTGTTCATCTAAGGAATTTGTCAAAGTTATTTTTGCCTTTGTAAAGCCTTCTTCATCAAATCTTTTACGACATTTTTTAGATTGGTAAGCTAAGTCCCCTGAATCAAGTCTTATACCATAAAGTCCTTTATAATTATCATCTATACCACATTCTTTAAATGCTTTTATTGCATTTTCTATACCTATGTGAATTGCATCATAAGTATCAATCAAAAGTATCAATGAATTACTCTTTCTTTGTCTTCTATTTTTTATAAAAGTGACAAAGGCTTCTTTTTCTGCTTCTGCCCCAACTCCAAATGCTTGGATATATGAATGGGACATAGTTCCATTAGAAGGTATTCCATATTTATATTCAGTAACTAAATTTGAATGTCCATAGCAACCTCCAATTATAGCTGCTTTATTTCCCTCTACTGCACTGTCAAAACCATGAGCTCTTCTACTTCCAAAAGCTAAAACCCTAATTGGATCTGCTGCTCTTGTAACCATAGATGCCTTAGTTGCAATTCCCATATTCATATTCATAATATTTAATATAGGAGTTTCTAAAATTTTTGCTTGTATTAAAGGAGCTTTTATAGTTATTATTGGTTCATTAGGGTAAACTATTTCTCCATCTTGTATTGCATATAAATCTCCTGTAAATTTCATTTTAGATAAAAAATCTATCAGATGTTTTTCTTCTAACACTTTTGAAAAATATTTTCTTTTTTCTTCTTCTGGTGTATTGTTTAAAACTTCTATAAGATGGATAACTTCCTGTATTCCTGATACAACAGCAAAACCACCATCTTCTGTTTTTCTAAAAAACATATCAAAGACTGCAACTTTATTTTGCATATTTTCTACAAGGAAAATATCACTTTCTGTATATTGATATCTATCTGAGTTGATAACTCTTGCAAATTCTGTTAAAATTATATCGTTATTCATAATTTATAAATACCTACCTTTAAACTATTTGTTTAATTATATCATATTTTTATTTTTTTACAAAATATTAATTTAACATTATATATGAACTTTATATATCTAAAAAAATACGAGGTGATTTTAATGAGAACAGTTATACAAAGAGTTAAGTATGCAAAAGTGAGTGTTGATGGAAAGATTTTAGGAGAAATTGACAAAGGACTTTTAGTTCTTTTAGGAGTTACGCATGAAGATACTATTAAAGAAGTTAAGTGGCTTGCTAATAAGACTAAAAATTTAAGAATTTTTGAAGATGAAGAAGAAAAAATGAACTTATCTTTGGAAGATGTAAAAGGAAAAGTTTTAATCATTTCTCAATTTACTCTTTATGGAAATTCTATAAAAGGAAATAGACCATCTTTTATTCAGGCTGCCAAACCAGATTTTGCAAAAGAATTATATTTAAAATTTATTGAAGAATTTAAAAACTTTGGTATAGAAACACAGGAGGGAGAATTTGGTGCTGATATGAAAGTAGAACTTTTAAATGATGGACCAGTAACAATAATTATTGATACCAAGGATGCAAATATTAAGTAAAATTTTGATTTTATTGACATTTTATAAAACTATGATATACTTTTTATGAATACTTTTACTAAATAAGGGGGAGATGATATAATTGGAAAAAGTCTATAAAAGTAGGGTGTATAGAGTAATTTTTAATTTTTTATGTGGTGCCGCTCTTTCACTTTTTGTTTTTTTTATCGCACATATCTGGTTAAGTCAACTAATTTCAATTATCATAACTACTGTAATTTTCTTATCTTATATATGGTTAGTAATTTGGGGAAATTTTATTACTATAATTGTTAATGATAAAGAACTTATTGTCAAAAATGGAAAAAAAGAAGATAAATATGAATTTAGTAAATATTATTTTCGTGCAAGGACTGTTTCTTCAAGTGGTGATACAGAGTGTAGTTTATATGCCATTGATGAGAATGGATTTGAAACTTATATAGATTGCGAGTTAATTGGTATTGGTCAATTTAGATATCTACTAAATGATTTAAAATTAGATGTTGGTGTTAATAAAATAAATACAATAAAAAAAGACAAATAATAAATTAAAGGAGAGAAAAAATTATGAAATTTATGTATCTTTATTTTGGAGTAGTTATTATTTTTGTAATTGGGTATCAAATTTTTATGTTTACTCGTGCAAATAAAAGAAAAAAAGAAACACTTGAATGGTTAGAAAAAAATCCTAAAGCTGCAAAGGTTTATATTAAAACAAATTCAAGTTTGCTTGCTTCTATGTTTACCCCTAGTAGCATAAGACTTATTGCTATTGATGATAACTATCCTATGACTTCTTTTACAGAAGGATTCAAACAAGGATTTTATCTTGCTCCTGGAAAACATAGAATAACTTTATCTTTTGAAAAAACTAGACCTGGCTTTTTCTATAAGACAGTTACTACTAAATATGATTCTACTACACAAGAAGTTGAGGTAGAAGCAGAAAAAACTTATATATATTCTTTTGATAAAAAAAATGAACAATATACTTTTACAGAAATGAATTAATAAAAAAATTTGACAAATCATTTATGTTTGTGATATACTCTGAAAAAATTTCAAAAGGGGGTAATCAAGATGAAAAAAGTAGATTTAAAACAAATTAAGAAAATGAATAGTGGTCATTTTGATTACACATATTATTACTATTATAAAAATTAGAGAGTCATTGATTAAATTAGATGGCTCTGTTTGTATTTGTAAGAGCCTCTAATTTATTATAAGAATATAATTATGGACTTCTTACATTTACATTTGTAAGAAGTTTTTTTATTTTTATTTATTTTATCAAAAAGGAGAGATTTTTATGTTTGACTTAGTACAACATCGTAAACCAAAAAAATTAGAGGCTTTTATTATGATAATTATTGTATTCTTAATGTTAGGTTACCCTATGATTATGATTCCTAATATGGTACCACATATTCCTGTATTAATGACTATAATATTTTTATTATTATATGGAACAATTAATAAGGTAAAATTTTCTTTTTTACAAGAAAGTATGATTCAATCTGTCAGTACAAGTATGGGAGCTGTGTTTTTATTTTTCTTCATTGGAATTTTAGTTTCTATACTAATGATGTCAGGGGCAATTCCAACTTTGATGTTCTTAGGACTAAATGTAATTTCAACTAAGTTTTTTTACCTTTCTTCTTTTTTAATAACTGCAATAATAGGAATTTCTATTGGAAGTAGTTTAACAACTGTTGCAACACTTGGGGTTGCTCTTATGGGAATGTCAAATACCTTTGACTTGAATCCTGCTATAACAGCTGGTGCAATAGTTTCTGGTGCATTTTTTGGAGATAAAATGTCTCCATTATCTGACACAACTGGGATTGCTGCTAGTATAGTTGGAGTTGATTTATTTGATCATATAAAAAATATGATGTATACAACTATTCCTGCTTTTATAATATCTTCTATTGCTTTTGGATTACTATCACCTTGGAATAAAGTTGGGGATATTTCAAGTGTTGAACAATTCAAAGAAGATATTTTATCAACAGGTCTTGTAAATAATTTATCTTTAATATGTTTTGTAATATTGATAATTCTTTCTATATTTAAGATCCCAGCTATTTTATCTATAATATACACAAGTATAGTTGGATTAATAATTTCTATTATTAATAATAATTACACTTTACAAGAAATTTCTGGATTCTTATTTGGAGGTTTTTCAAGAGTAGATTTACCACAAAATATTGCTTCACTTTTAAATCGTGGGGGAATAAGTAGTATGTTTTTTACTCTTACAATAGTAATTTTAGCACTTAGTTTAGGAGGATTGTTATTTGGTTTAGGCATTATTCCTACACTTCTTGATAGTATGGCACATCTTTTAATAAATCCTTCAAGAGCAACAATTTGTGTTGCCCTTACAGCATTAGGAGTAAACTACATAGTTGGAGAACAATATTTAAGTATTTTACTTGCTGGAAAAACTTTCAAACCTGTATATGATAAACTTAACTTACATTCTAAAAATTTATCAAGAACTTTGGAAGATGCAGGTACAGTAATTAATCCATTAGTACCTTGGGGAGTTTGTGGAGTGTTTGTAACAAGTGTTTTAGGTGTTCCTACACTTACTTATTTACCATTTTCATTTTTCTGTTATCTATGTATAATATTAACAGTTATTTCAGGATTTACAGGAATAAGTATAACTAAAAATGGCGACCCCGATGTGGCTTGAACACACAACCTACTCCTTAGGAGGGAGTCACTCTATCCAATTGAGCTACGGGGTCATCCTTTAAGATTATACAATATTTTATTTAAGATTTCTACTTTTTATGTTAAAATAAATTTAATATTTTATTAAAAGGGGATAGAGGGAAATGAATTTAAAAAAAATATATGCAAAATTAACAGCAAAAGAATGTGCTTTTATTGCAATCTTTTTTTGGGCAACAGCTTTTGTTTTCACAAAAGTTGTTTTAAAAGAAGTTGAGGCAACAACACTTGGAGTTCTAAGGTATTTTTTTGTATCCATTATAGCCATTTTTATACTTATAAAAGAAAAAGTTTCTTTTCCAAATTTAAAAGACATCCCAGCATTTTTATTTGCAGGATTTTCTGGATATGCAGGGTATATAGTGCTTTTTAATACTGCTACTGTACTTTCTAGCCCTTCTACTTTAAGTGTTATAAATGCACTTGCTCCTGCAATAACTGCTATCATTGCATATTTTATGTTCAATGAAAAAATAAAAGTAATTGGCTGGATTTCAATGGGAATATCATTTTGTGGAATTTTAATACTTACTCTCTGGGATGGAACTTTAACAATTAATAAGGGTGTATTATATATGTTAATTGGCTGTGTACTACTAAGCCTATATAATATTTCTCAAAGACATCTAACTAAAAAATATTCTTCTTTTGTTGTAAGTATGTATTCTATGTTAATTGGAGGAGTTCTTTTGGTTATCTATTCACCAAGTTCAGTTGAGAATATATTTAATATAAGTTTTTCTTCTTTAATTTTAATTATCTATATGTCAATATTTCCAAGTATAATCTCTTATTTTTTCTGGACAAAGGCATTTGAACTTGCAAAACATACAACAGAGGTAACTTCTTTTATGTTTGTAACTCCTGTTCTTGCAACTCTTATGGGAATAATAATTTTAGGGGATATTCCTAAGTTATCAACACTTATTGGAGGAATAATTATTATTCTTGGAATGATTTTATTTAATAAAACAAAATAGTACTTAAATTTTTCTTAATAAGTAAAAGGGGGTCAATACTAGGCTGACCCCTTGTTAATTTTTTACAATTCAATAGCTTTCTTTAATTCTTCAACTTTATTTAATCTTTCCCAAGGAATATCCATATCTGTTCTACCAATATGTCCAAATGCTGCTAAATCTTGATATTGAAATTTACCTTCTCTTAATTCAAGGGCTTTTTCTATTCCTTTTGGAGATAAATCAAATATCTTTAAGATAGCTTCAGAAATTTTATTCTCATCAACTTTTGAAGTTCCAAAAGTATCAACTTTTATAGAAACAGGATGAGAAACTCCTATTGCATAAGATAACTGAATTTCACATTTATCAGCAAGTCCTGCTGCTACAACATTTTTTGCCACCCATCTAGCTGCATAGGCAGCTGATCTATCAACCTTTGATGGATCTTTTCCAGAAAAAGCTCCTCCTCCATGTCTGAAATATCCTCCATAACTGTCAACTATGATTTTTCTACCTGTAACACCTGTATCTCCATGAGGTCCACCAATTACAAATCTTCCAGTAGGGTTAATATAGTATTTTATGTTATCTAAACTAAATTTATATTTTTCTAAAACAGGTCTAACAACTTTTTCTATAACAGTTTTTTCAATTTCATCATGTGTAACATCTTCATCATGTTGTACTGATACAACAATAGAATCTACATGGTCAACCTTTCCATTTTCATCATAAGCTAATGTAACTTGTGATTTTTGATCAGGTCTTGCCCATTTAATCTCTCCACTTTTCATCATATTAGTAAGTCTTACTAATATTTCTCTTGATAATACAAGAGCCAATGGCATAAGTTCTTCTGTTTCTCTAACAGCACCACCAAACATTATTCCTTGATCTCCTGCTCCACCAATGTCAACTCCCATAGCAATATCTGGTGATTGTGCATGTATGCTATTCAAAACTCCACAATCAGAATCAAATCCCATTCCTGGTCTATAACCAATTTCTTTAATTTTTTTTCTAACAATATCTTGTACATCAATATATGTTGATGTTGTTATTTCTCCTCCAACAACAACTAAACCAGTAGTACAAAAAACTTCACAAGCAACTCTTGAATTCAGATCATCTTTTAAACAAGCGTCTAATATTGCATCTGCTATTTGATCGGAAATTTTATCTGGATGTCCTGGTGATACAAATTCAGAAGTAAAATATGTAAATTTTTTCATTTGCTCCTCCTTAAAATTTAAAATATAAAATAAAAAATCTCTACCTAATTCCAGATAGAGAGATGTATTAAAATCTTTTCCATCTATCAGGAATTAGCACCACACATAATATGTAGGTTGCTGAGATCTCAACGGGCCTGTCCCTCAATCTCTCTTGATGGTTCATTTATATTATAAGCTTAACATTTTTTATAAATTTTGTCAAGAGTGAACTACTCCCACTTATAGAGATGGGAAATTTCTTTCTAGGATTTGTAAAAAATGGAGGTTGTTATAAATTTACAACAACCTCCAAATGTTTTTTACTTCTTAGGTGGTAAAATTTCTAACCAATATCCATCAGGATCTGTTATAAAATAAATCCCCATTTTTTCATTTACAAAAACAACACAATTCATTTTTTTATGTTTTTTAAATGCTTCTTCATAATTATCAACTTCAAAAGCTAAATGAAATTCTTCATCACCTAAATCATATTTTTCTTTTCTATCTGCAAGCCAGGTTAATTCTAACTGAAAATTTGTTATTCCATCGCCTAAATAAACTATTTTATAACTTTCATCTTTTGCATTTTTTTCTCTTACAACTTTTAAGCCAAGAGCTTCATCATAAAATTTTATACTTTTTTCTAAATCTAAAACATTAAAATTTTGATGTAAAAAATGAAATTTCATAGTCGCCTCCTATTTTTAATTATTTTTAGCTTCTATTTTTTTTAAAGAGACTTTTATTTTCTTTTGTATTCTAACTTTTTCTTCTTCAACAGAAATTTTTTCTAACTGCTTCTTCAATTCTTCAATTTTTGTTTGTTCTGTTTCAATATCAATTTTTTCTATTGGAAGAATTTCATCAGCAATTACTGTTGCTTGATTATTTGAAAATTCTATAAATCCTCCATTCAAAAAATAAACATCTCTTCTATCCTTTTCAGGACTTTCTATTTCCATTTTTCCCATTGCAAGTTCAGCAATGTAAGGAGCATGATTTGGAAGTATTCCAATATCTCCCTCAGAAGTTCTAAGTCTTAAATATCCAGCCTCTTGTTCTAATACTTTTTTTATCTGTGTAACAACACTAACTTTAAAACTTAACATAGCCCCTCCTTATTTTGCTAATTCTTTTGATTTAGCAACAGCTTCTTCTATTGTTCCAACATATAGAAATGCTTGTTCAGGAATATCATCATGTTTTCCTTCTAATATTTCTCTAAATCCTCTTATAGTTTCTTTTACAGGGACATACTTACCTTCCATTCCTGTAAATTGTTCAGCAACAGAGAATGGTTGTGAGAAAAATCTTTCAATTTTTCTAGCTCTTGATACTGTAAGCTTATCTTCATCAGATAATTCATCCATACCTAAGATAGCAATAATATCTTGAAGCTCTTTATATCTTTGTAAAACTTCTTGAACCTTTCTTGCAATTTCATAATGTTCTTTTCCAACTATATCTTCTGATAAAGCCTTAGATGTTGAATCTAATGGATCAACAGCTGGATATATCCCAAGAGATGCGATATTTCTTGAAAGAACTGTTGTTGCATCCAAGTGAGAGAAGGTTGTAGCTGGTGCTGGGTCAGTCAAGTCATCTGCTGGTACATATACAGCTTGTACTGATGTAATAGAACCAGATTTTGTAGATGTTATTCTTTCTTGTAGAGCACCCATTTCAGTTGCTAAGTTTGGTTGATATCCAACAGCAGATGGAATTCTTCCAAGTAAAGCTGAAACTTCTGAACCTGCTTGTGTAAATCTAAATATATTATCTATAAATAGAAGAACATCTTGTCCATCTTTATCTCTAAAATTTTCTGCAACAGTAAGCCCTGTT
>ERZ772920.1467-NODE-1467-length-11904-cov-2.799983_pt1 | contig 11904 bp, 5 predicted proteins | sample MGYA00511469_ERZ772920 | MGnify/ENA primary metagenome ERZ772920 (study PRJEB29015, sample SAMEA2738069) | human oral metagenome | biome: human oral; feature: human-associated habitat; material: saliva | place: China | collected 2216 ... | reverse complement strand
TTGATAGGATTGGACATAATTATTCCTGGGCTCTATAAAGATTGTATGTCATGGCCTCCATCATGTGCTGCACATGTATCTTTGCCACTTTCTACTCCTCCAAGGAGCCATCTGTGTATGGAGCTGAATGTACGTTCAACACTATTCCTGCCTTGCAGATGGCAACATTGATACGCTGTTCCCTTTCCGTGATCTTACGGCCACTGGTATCCTTCCTTTGTGCATGATGCGGCTTCTAAGTTTCATCCTGACCAGCGTCTCCCTGTTCTCCACCTAGTCATAGCCATTGTCGGCATAGACAGGCGTTCCTTGCAGGAGGTTGGCTTTCTCCAGCGATGTCTCGAGATGTTTGATGTCGCTCTTATTGGCAGCCGTTGTCTTCTCGGCCAGAACCAGACCATTCTCGTCAGTTGCCGTATGGCGCTTGTAGCCGAAGTGGAGCTTTCCCATCTTCTTGCCCCACCAAGCCTCTCCGTCCACATTGGGCATGACAATTTCCTTGAGCATGGCTTCTTCCGAGGGCCCCTCATCTTTCTCGTGACAATCCTCTATCATCTCATACTCCTTCCGGCGACGGGGAGTATCCGTGATACTTGTGCCAACGATGGCACAGCACTTGACGATAACACCTTTCACCTCAAGCTGGTGGTTGATTTCATTCAGGACCATGTCGTACAGGTCGGCCTCTACCAATGTGTTTCGGAAACGTCAGATAGTTGTGCTGTTGGGAGCAGTATCTTCTATGCCCAAATCGACGAAGCGGCTGAAGGAGAGATGGTCGTTCACCTGGTTCTCAACCTCACTATCACTCAGCCCATACTATGTATGCAGAAGTTCGGTCTTGAATAGTAGCAGGCTGTCATAACTCGGACGGCCTGTTGATTTATAGCCCTTAGTATAGGCGATTTCTATGATACCCCGGATTGGATTCTATTTGATAATCTGGTCTATCTGAGAGAAGAAGGTATACTTAGCCTTGCGATGGCTGAGGAACATGTCGGCAAAATTGGGAGAGGAGGGCTTCTGTTTCATACCATAAGAGTACCAATTATGGCTGATATGGGAAAACTTTTAGGAGAATAGTTTTGCAGAGGTCTCATATTTCATAGCAAAGACAAATGTCTGCTGAATAATTTTGTAAAGCTATTAAAAATATCTTACGATTTGCCTCACTGTATTATGTAAAGTAAAATAGTTTGTTTAGTAAAATGAATGAGATTTTGAGCTCATTCGATACTAATTATAAATTGAGAATAAACTCCGAGCCTTTTTCTACATATGTGTGAAAGTCAAGATAGGTAGAACTATTTACATTCTGAATTTATCATGAACTGGCGTATTGTAAAAACTATTTTTATTTCTGTTTATAGACTAATCTATCTGCAAACGTTTGCGTAAATATTCATTTTCTGCGTTTTGTATGTCATTTATTCATTATATCTTTGTCGCATATTATAACTACATATATTACACGCACCTTTACAATAATCTTTATAACAATGAATCCTATCGATACAATAATGATGATCCTATTAACCATTGGCGTGCTTTCAGCTGGTATGGCATTTTCTAAACAAGGAAAGGATATGACCTCTTTCTTTGCCGCAGGCGGTGCCGTTCCTTGGCAAACCAGTGGTCTGTCGCTCTTCATGAGCTTTTTCTCGGCCGGCACTTTTGTCGTTTGGGGCTCTGTTGCCTACCTGCATGGCTGGGTGGCGATAAGCATACAATGGACAATGGCCTTGGCAGGACTGCTCGTGGGCACGTGTATTGCCCCACGATGGCACCGCACAGGCTCGCTCACCGTGGCCGAATACATAGATAAACGTCTAGGCGTACATGTTCAGAAAACCTATACCTTTTTGTTTCTCTTCATCTCGCTCTTCCTTACGGCGTCTTTTCTCTATCCCGTAGCCAAGATTGTGGAGGTTTCTACTGGCCTCGACCTCAACCTTTGCATCATTCTCTTGGGTGCATTCTGCATACTCTACGTGTCGGCAGGCGGACTTTGGGCCGTTGTTTCCACCGATGTCTTACAGTTCATCATCCTCATGGCGGCCATTATTATTGTTGTACCGCTATCACTCGAACGCGTTGACGGCCTACACGCACTCCTCTCGCAACTGCCCGATAGGTACTTTCAGCTTACAGCCAACGAGTATCCCTTACTTTTCATCCTCGCATTCGGACTTTACAACGCCATCTTCCTTGGCGGAAACTGGGCCTATGTACAACGCTTCACTTGCGTTCGCACCAGCACAGATGCCAAGCGCGTGGGTTGGTTCTTCGCTGCTTTGTACTTCGTGAGCCCCATATTGTGGATGCTTCCACCAATGGTTTACTACCTACTTAATCCTTCTTTGGGAGTGATGGAGAGCGAGGGCGCCTATCTTATGATGTGCAAAGAAGTGTTGCCAAAGGGCATATTAGGGCTGATGATAGGCGGAATGATATTCGCCACCACCAGTGCGATGAACTCCAAACTCAACATTGCATCGGGCGTAGTAACCAACGACCTTTATAAACGCCTCTATCCGAACAGCTCGCAGCGGCGACTTATGCTTGTGGCGCGCCTTTCCACCGTGGCCTTTGGCATTATAAGCATGCTCATAGCCCTGCTTATACAGCACATGGGCGGCGTTGTCAATGTTGTTATCAGTCTTGCAGCCCTCACGGGCGTTCCACTTTACCTGCCCGTTATATGGACTTTGTTCTCGCATCGGCAAACAGGCACAACGATATTGGCCACCACCATCACCACATTGGTGGTTAATGCGCTGTTCAAGTTCGCGGTGCCAGCACTAACGGGCTTTACGTTTAGTCGCACAGGCGAGATGGTTTTCGGCTGCGCCTTGCCCATCATCATGCTCGCAGCCTTCGAGATTTATTTTATACTGACCGGTAAAACCAGTAACCGCTACGCCGAATATGCCGCATGGGAACAAGCCAACAACGCCAAGCGCAACGCCCTAACGGCACAAGCACAAGCCGAAGCCAAAAGCGAAAACACATACAGCAAGCGCATCATAGGGCTGGGAATATTCTTCATCGGCCTTGCCATCGCCCTGCTAGGCCTGCTCTCCGAGGGACATACCATGCTGGTTACAGGCACTGGGGCTTGCTTTATGCTCATTGGAGTGGCCTTAACATGGAGCATTAAAAAACAATGAAAACAAGAACTAGCAATGATTGAAGAACTATTTGAAAACAATAAACGCACACAACGCGTTCAACACATCGACACCGATCTGCTTGTGGCAGGCGGAGGCATGGCTGGCGTATGCGCTGCCATAGCTGCCGCTCGCCAAGGACTTCGCGTTGCGCTGGTGCAAGACCGACCCGTGCTGGGCGGAAACGCATCAAGCGAAGTGCGACTATGGGTGCTGGGCGCAACATCACACATGGGCAACAACAACCGCTGGGCAAGAGAAGGCGGCCTGCTAAACGAATTACTGGTTGAAAACACCTACCGCAACAAGGAAGGAAACCCCGTTATATTCGACACCGTATTACTAGACAAGGTGCTCGCCGAAAAGAACATATCGTTGTTTCTCAACACCGTGGTCTACGACATTGAGAAAAAAGGTTCGCGCAATATTGCCAGTGTAACGGCTTATAACCCACAGAACGAAACCCGCTACCACTTTAACGCAAAGCTGTTTTGTGATGCAACGGGCGACGGATTGTTGGCCTACATGGCCGGAGCCCAGTATCGGCAAGGGGCGGAAGATGCCGAAGAGTTTGGCGAAAAGTTCGCCCCCAACAAAGAAACATACGGCGAAAAGCTGGGTCACACCATCTTCTTCTACATCAAAGATGCAGGAAAGCCCGTGCAATATGTGCCACCACATTTTGCACTTAGCATCAACGAAGTGGAAAGTAGCATCAACAAGATACACAATCCCGAGTATTTCTCAACCAAAGAAGCAGGCTGCAAATACTGGTGGATTGAGTACGGAGGCCGACTAGACACCATTAAAGATACCGAAGAGGTGAAATATCGGCTGCTCAGTGTGGTGTACGGCATTTGGAACTACATAAAGAACTCAGGCCGCTTTCCCGAATCGCGCAACCTCACCTTAGAGTGGGCAGGTGCCATTCCGGGCAAACGAGAGAGCAGAAGGTTCGTGGGTTATTACATGCTTACCCAACAAGACATCATCGAACAGCGCATGCAACCCGATGCGGTTGCCTTTGGCGGATGGTCGCTCGACCTGCATCCGGCCGACGGTGTGTTTAGCAAAGAGAAGAAAGCCTGCACGCAATGGCATGCCAAAGGCATCTACCCCATTCCCTACCGCTGCTACATCACGCCACATTTAGACAACCTTTTCCTGGCTGGGCGCATCATTAGCGCCACCCATGTGGCCTTCGCCTCAACACGAGTGATGGCCACTTGCGCCGCTGGTGGCGAAGCAGTGGGAACAGCCGCGGCATATTGCATACACCACAATTGCACGCCAGACGAACTGATGGACGAGCAACACATGGCCAAATTGCAAACCTTGCTCACGCGCAATGGCGTTTACCTGCCACAAACCGATGTGCAGATAGCCAACAACGCCCTGCAAACAGCCACCATCAAAGCATCGTCTACATTGGTTTTAGACCAACTGCCACCCAGTGGCGAGTGGAAAACGCTGGTGCATTCGGCAGCACAGATGCTCCCGATAAGCAAAGGTGCAATGCCCAACATCAGCCTTTGGCTTCGAGCTGGCCAAGAAATAAGCCTGAAAGTGGAACTACGCATCAGCAGCAAGACCTTTAATCACACCCCCGACCAAACGTTAGAAACCGTTGAGCTGCCATTGCATGCGGGCGAACAAGAGGTTACATTAGCCTTTAAATGCCACATCCCAACAGACTGCTACGCCTTTGTGTGCTTCATGAAGAACGAACATGTGGCACTGCAAGCATGCAACAGCATCGTTAGCGGCGTAATGGCAACCTTCAACAAGTGCCTTCCGGCCGTGTCCAACTGGGGCAAACAAGAACCGCCTGCCCACATCGGCGTAGAGAGTTTTGAGTTTTGGTGTCCCGAAAGGCGCGAAAAAGCCTATAACATCGCCATGAAAATAACGCCCAGTTTGCGTTGTTTCGCTCCCGAAAACCTGCTCGCACCGCCCTATCGGCCCATAAACAAGCCCAACGCATGGGTTGCAGCCTTGCACGACAAGCACCCCACGCTAACCCTTACGTGGGAAAACGAACAGCAGATAAAGGGCATTAAGCTGTTTACCGACGTGGATTACGACCATCCGATGGAAACCGTTCAATGGGGACACGCCGACAACCGCATGCCCCAATGTGCAGACGGCATCGAGATTATTGCTTCGCCCAACACGCATGTCACCATTACCAATAACTATCAGGCCACGGTAGATGTGCCGTTCGAGGGGCAAGGCATCACCACCAACCGTTTGGAAATACGCCTATCTAACGCTTCGCCCAATGCGGCTGTGGCTTTGATGGGCATTCAATTCATATAATCATGACGCAAAGAAGCATTACCCTAGCCCTAGGCCTGTTGCTTTCTGCATGTGCTCTGCTCCATGCACGCATGCCAAAGCAAATTGTTTATCGCCCAACCGACAACACCCTGGTTGTGCCCACCACGCACGGTCAGGTGCGTTTGCCCCTTAGCGGGCAGCACCTGTTCGTTGCCGACACGGATTTTAAGCCGCAAGTAATCGACACTTTCAAAACTACGCACAACATACATTTCATCGAAGACAACTTTATTTACCCACGGCGGGCATGGCTAAACAACATCACCAACGTGTCGTTGCTCACGGCCGGCACGCACGTTAAGCTGCAAACATATCATGTTCTGTCGCGCCAACCGCTCACATTAAAGGCCGAAAGCCAATGGGCCGATGTGTATCTGCGCTTCTCGGTAAACGGAAACTCCCTCTTCGTAAGCCAAACCCTCGTGCCAAAACAAGATGGCTGCTACTCGTTGTCCACCCCAAGCCTACCCATCGCCAAGCCCCAAACGGGGTTTAAGGCCGTAATACCCGGTTACGTGCATGCCGAATGGGTAAACCCCGACTTCGTTTCGGCTTACGTTTACGAACACGGAATGCCCAACAAGCCCGTTGTATACCAAGACAAGTGCGCCACAACGCCTGTGTCTATCCTGCAAACGCAGGGCTTAACCATAGGCATTGCGCCCGAAAAGCAGTTCCCGCGCAAGCCTTACCTCAACGGAGAGAACACGCATGCCCAATGGAACGTGGGCTATGGTGCTATGGATGCCGAGGGAAAACTTAGTCCCCAGTTATATTATCCTGTGCTAGGAACACCCAAGGCAGCATTAAAGAAAGGACAAAAACTGCATTTTGCCTATCGTATCATCCTCTCTAAAAACAACTGGTACGACGTTTATAAGCAGGTTATTTATGGAATGTACAGCTTTGACGACATGCGGAAGACCACCAACGAACAACCGCTAACAACCCGCATAAACAAAATTTACCACTACATGCATACCCAATCGGCACAGCTTTTCCGCAAGGCAGAGTGCGAAGGCGTGCCTATCTGTGCGCAAGATTATCGTGGAGGCGTGCATGGCGCAAACAACGATGCCATGAAAAACGCCGACTATGGGGCCATGTGGATGACGGTGCGCATGGCCAACGATACGGGCTTGACCAACAACCTGCTGCCCTACGTGCGCAACTTCAAACTAAAACAGCAGTTTGCCACAGGCAAATACGCAGGTGCACCGCAAGGGCAATACTTCTTATGGAAGAGCAAACGTTGGGTGGAAGAATGGGGCGAACACATCGAACCCATTGCCATTACCTATTATTCGCTCATTGATGTGGCCAACATGCTGCTGTTCGAACCCAACGACACCGCCCTGCAAGCAAGTCTGCGCACATCTGCCAACCTATTGCTGACTATGCAAAGGCAAGACGGCAGCTGGCCTTTGGGCGTAAGCCTAAAAGACGAAACCGACATTTTGCCCGACCTAAAAGACCTTCGTCCCACGTTCTACGGCATGTATGTGGCCTATAAGATGCTGGGCGACGACAAGTACTTGCAAGCCGCCATGCGTGGTGCCAACTGGTTTATAGCGCATGCCGTGCGCCCAACTGCCTTGGTTGGCGTATGCGGCGACACGCGCTTTGCACCCGATTTTGCCACGGCCATGTCGGTTCAGGCACTGCTCGACATGCACCAACTAACGGGCGATGTGCGCTACAAAGACGCTGCTCTTGACATGGCACGCTATTTCACCACCTATATATACACCCATCCAGCCGATGTAACTCCCATTAAAGATAAAGAAGGACACAGCCTCAACCCCCTACAATATACCCAAGCAGGACTGGCTTGCGAACATATCGGCGTTATTGGGTCGGCCAATCCGCAAGGCCCAATCCTCCTTTCAAGCTTTGCGGGCATGTTCGTAAGGCTTTATCAACAAACGGGCGATGTGCTTTTCCTCGACATGGCACGTGCCTCGGCCAATGGCCGCGACCGCTTTGTTGAACCCGAATCGGGCATTGCAGCCTATTATTGGGCACATTTCAACAAGGTAGCCTTACCCTATCCGCAACACGCATGGTGGCAATTGGGCTGGCTAACTGACTATCTTGTGGCCGAAGCCGAGCTGCGCAGCAAAGGGCGCATATCCTTTCCGCGAGGTTTCGTTACGCCAAAAGTTGGACCACACAAGGTTCTGGGTTTCTCTGCTGGCACTATCGACGGCGAAAACGTTGAACTAACCATTGGCAACGACAGCCTTTCGTGCCACAATGCCAACCTCGAATTGCTTGTTGCACGTTCCACAAAAGGCAGTCATGGCTATGCCATCGTTATGAACAGCACCAACCGCCCCACACAAATGCGCCTAACTAACACCAGCGGACAGTGCCTGAAAGCGAGTCTGGTGCCACCCTTTGGTATCGAAATTATGAAACTAAAAAACATATAACCCAAACAAAATGGCTTTGAAATTACAGTAAAAAACGTTAGGTTTACATCGCAATTGCCTTTAAGTGCCTTACGGCTGCACGCACACGCCCCGCTACAAAGGGGCTTGTAGCGGCACTACAAGGGACTTTGTACAGACAGGTTGCTTACAACTTGCTGGCAAATGAACACCTAACAACCAGGTCTGTTTAAACAAAAATAAGTTGTGTTATGGCAAAAACCGTAGCTTTATTGTTGACTTTGTGGTTGGCCTTGCCGCTAAACGGGCAAACCTATATGCTGGAAGCAGAACGCTTTCAGTATGTGGGCGGCTGGAAAGTAGAGAAAGATGCCGAAGCTTTCAATAAGGCCGTGCTCATGGTTACGGCGGGCGGTAGCGGTGCTGCGCATGCCACGACGGTATTCCAAGTGCCGCAAAGCGGACGTTATGTGTTTTGGAGTCGCACGAAAGACTTTCAAACCAAGGCTCCGCGAACCCGCATTTCGCGCCTAATGCTAGACACCATGCAACTTGCCCTGCAAGGCATACACGGCAGGGAGGGTTATCACTGGGAACAGGTAGGCACCATTGAACTGTGCAAAGGACTGCATGTGCTGCGAGCTTGCGATGTGGCTGCCAACTATGCGCGTGTTGATGCCGTGCTGTTTACACGCGACGAAGGCCTCGACCCCAACCAAATGACCTACACACAGCTTACAAAATACGAGATACAACCCATCCCCACGCCCCTGGAAAAGCCGTCGACAACAATGGCACAAAACGCTCTTGCCTTGCTCAACACAAGTTCGCCTGTGGTTGATGAAATCTCAAACGGTCTGTTAAGGCTCCGTATTCATACGGCAAACAACCAATTGGTGCAACACATATCGGTACACACAAAGGGACAATGGCGCAGCTGGGACAGCCCCCAACCTCACAACCGCTTATACATCATTAAGTCGGCACGGCCCCAATTGGGCTACAACTCCATCTTTCCACTATGGTCGGGCGGGCAAGCGCCTTTGCTTCGCGTGGGCAACAACACCTATCCCGTATTTGAGCAAGCCCACTTGCAAAACCCCTTTCTAGCAGGTAAGGTTTGTCCAATGCACATCTTCCGCCACGAAAAGGCTGGCCAAAACACACTACGCGTATGGTACGCATCGAACGATAACGACACAATAACCTCTACATGGACTCTACATGCCAACAGCCACGTGGTGGACGTGCAGTTAGAATATGTTGCACGCACGCCACAATATTACAGTTTAGCTTTCGAAGCCTTTCAGCCACAGGCAGAAAACGCGGTAACGAATGTTCTGCTTTCGCCCCTTTACCAGTTCAAACGTCTGCCAGTCACCCCCAATCTCTTGCCTATAACCCTCACGCCACAACCCGTTAGCATCATCGAGACAGGCAACCTAAGCTGTTTCTTGGCACCCAACCCCCACCATCTGAAACGCAATTGGGGCATATACGATATGGGCTTATCGCTTAAAAACGCAGCCAACCAGGTGCAATCCGTGGCCTTTTCACCCATATTTGGCGAAAAAGACTCGTACAAAAAGAGAGGCGAAAAGCTTACAGTCCACTTCAAACTGGGACTATTGCCACTGCAATGGCACAACACCCTGCAATACCTGTCTGACAGTGTGTTTGCTGTTCGCGATTACAGAGTACAAACAACACCGCTCACCGATGCCGTTTTCCACACCATCAACTTAATAAAGAGCGATGAGGCAGCAGGCTGGGATGCCGCCATGAGGGGGTTTCTAGACATCGAAAGCAACCCAAACGTACGCACGGAAGTGGTTCAGGCCGCACCTTTGGCACTGGTTTCGGCTGCAGTCATTACCCACGACGAACAGTTATACATAACACGTGCCCTACCCGCCATAGAGTACATGCTCTCGCGTAAGGGCTTCAGATGGGGCTACCCGCAGGCAAACGACCCGCAAACACAAACTCCAATGAACACGTTCTCGCCATTTGGGTCGCAATACAACACGGCTCACTTCGAGGCTTTACACCGACTTTTGGGTCATAACAACCCGTGGTTGGCCGACATCGCCATGCCCGAAGGCAAACCCAGATACAGCAAAGGCTACGGCGTAGACCAGACTTGGGCAGACGACTTGGCTGCCTTTCGGCTCACAAAAGCAGACAAATGGCTGGTGAGAGCCACTATCGGGGCCAACCACGAACTGCATACGGCACTATACAACAACCCCTCGAAGCCCATTTTGCCGTGGATGTTCTACCATGCGCAGGCTTATCCGCAGTGGTTCGACCTGCTCGACCTCTATGATGTATGCAAAGATAAGGCCTTACTTGCGACCTCTGCCTACGCCGCGCACTTCACTATCGCGGGCATCCGCACTTATCCCCCTGTCGGCAACGACACCATCCTCATCCACCAAGGAGGCAAATATGTGGGCAATGCCAATGTGTTTTGGAAGAAAGACAAGCCTTACAAGCTGGGCTATCCGCGGAGAACGGGCGATGTAAGCGAGAAAAAGGTGGCCCAACACACGCTTTCGCCCGTAGGACTGGGCTTTGAACAGCCCATGACCTTCTTCAACCGCGAGGGCAACATCAACCATACCTTCATGTCAACATGGGCACCTTCGCTCTTGCGGCTTAGCGGTTTGTGTGGAAATAGCCTGTTCGAGACCTATGCGCGCAACGCCGTTATTGGGCGTTTCGCCTCTTATCCGGGTTATTATGCCGCCGGCTACACCGACCTCCCGCTGGATTCGGTTTATCCTTACAAAGGTCCCGACGTCACATCTCTCTACTATCACCACATCCCCTCGCACCTCAGCTTCGTGCTAGATTACCTACTTACCGAAGCAACACAACGTTCCAAGGGGGCCATCGGCTTTCCTTATGGCAAGCAAGAAGGTTTCGTGTGGTTCAACAACAGGGTGTATGGCGGCGAGAAAGGCTACATCCTGAACGACCGCGACGCACAACTTTATATGCCACAAGACATGTTGAGGCTATCTTCCACCCACGTAAACTGGCTCTCGGCAGTGTCTGCCAACAATCTTTGGCTCATTCTGATGAACGAGAAAGATAGCGCGCTGAATGTAAGCTTGCGCTTAAACACGCCGCTGGTATCGCCTAACGGCATGGCTACCGAACACCATTTTGCGCAAACCAACTCGGTTATGAGCGAAGAACGTAGCCTGAACCAAAACGCACTTACCGTCACTATCGCGCCCAAGGGCATAACGTTCGTGTCGTTGCCCTTGGCTAAATCGCTGCCAACTTACCCCTTCTCGCCCATTAGCAGTGGGTTTAAGATGATGCAACTAGACTCAAACCACAGGTTATACCTCTTCCGCATACGGTCGCCTTTTGGCTGGGATTCGCTCTACGGATACATAGACACTCCCTTAACAAAGGGTTACTCGGCCAGTTTAACCTGCCAAGCAGGTAGCGCGAAGCCACAGATGGACGAGCGCATGGCCTTTCCCTACGAATGGAGCATAACCCACTTGCCCGCAACCATGGCCCTAAACATAACGATGAAGATTGGCAACCAGCACAAGACTATCATCACTAAGCTGATAACAATGTAATTACCTAAGTAACAATCTATATGAAAAAGTTTCTTTTAGCATGGGTAGTATTCGTTACTACTAGTTTAAACGCACTGGCCCAACACACGATTGAGGGTACAGTGGTAGACGACACGCGAACGCCTTTGTTAGGTGTAACCGTGATGGAAGAGAACACATCCAACGGAACTGTGACCAACCAAGATGGGCATTTCAGCCTTTCGGTATCAGGACAGAAGGCCGTACTGGTGTTCTCGAGTATTGGAATGAAGGCCGTTCACCAACAGGTGGGCAAAGCCAAAAGCATGTACATCGTGCTAGAACCCGATGCCAAAGACCTAGGACAGGTGGTGGTTATCGGCTATGGCTCGATGTTGAAGAAAGACCTAACAGGCGCTGTGGGGGCGATAGACA
>ERZ772920.1463-NODE-1463-length-11919-cov-7.549730_pt1 | contig 11919 bp, 7 predicted proteins | sample MGYA00511469_ERZ772920 | MGnify/ENA primary metagenome ERZ772920 (study PRJEB29015, sample SAMEA2738069) | human oral metagenome | biome: human oral; feature: human-associated habitat; material: saliva | place: China | collected 2216 ... | reverse complement strand
ATAATATACCGATAATCCGTACCGATAATAAGACGTGCCACGTGAGGCACAATGAGTCCTACAAAACCCAATAAGCCGGCTACACTCACGGCACTTGAAGCCAAAACAGCGGCTATGGCCGTAAAGACGACACGTGTCAACTCCGTATTAAGCCCTAATCCTTTAGCCGTATCGTCGCCCAATTGAAGAATATTCAAATAATAGGCTCCACCTACGGCCGTCAAAAAACCGGCCAGTGAATAGGGCCAAATGAGGGATACATCAACCCAACTCTTTGCCGATAAACCGCCGACCATCCACATTAAGGCTCCGTGTACCCGATCGCTGTAAAAGATCAAAAGACCGGAAATGCAAGCCCCCAACAGAGCTGATACGGCTACGCCGGCAAGAATCAGTCGTACGGGACGAATACCGTTTTTCCACGCCAAGGCATACACCAGTCCGGCGGCTGCCATGGCACCGCAAAAAGCGGCCGGTACGATAAACGAAGTATAGGCCGGAAAAACGAGCATGACCGCAATTCCCGCCAACCCGGCCCCGGACGAAACCCCGATAATATGAGGATCCGCCAGGGGATTCTTCATGACAGCCTGTAAAACGGCTCCCGACAGGGCCAGATTAATGCCTACAAACATGCCCGTAACGGTACGAGGTAACCGAATATTGCGAATAATCTGATCTGTCGTCGACTGTCCGTCTCCGCAAAGAGCCTGAATGACGGACTGCAAATCAATCTGCGCCGCCCCCTGAGATACGGATAAAACGGCAAAAAAGGCAAGAAAAGCGGCCATAAAGAGTAAAAGGGACAGTCGTTTTATACCTTTCTCAGCACCCATCAATGTAATTCTCCGTATACGGCCCGACCCATATATTCCACGCTTTCCGGATAATTTAAACCCGGATTTAATAAGAAGAGATTTTCAGGAAGTACATAGACACGACCGTTTTTAACAGCTTCCAAAACGGACCAGGCCGGGCTGTTTTGAAATTCGGTCTTCATCTTCTTCTCAACTTTTTCCTTCTTTCCCATAGTCGTAATGAAGATGATATCCGGATTGTCTTGAGCCAGTTTTTCCATAGAGTACGGCACCTGAGCATCACTTGATGTCACTTGTCCGTCAGCCGCTATATTATCAAGACCCAGAATGTCGGCACAGCTGCCGGCAATGGAGTTTTTCATTTCAACGGATACTTGACTGGGCGTAGCGTGAATAATAGCTATCTTCTTATGATTCCCCGGGAATTTATGACGAATATCCTCAATTTTTTTATCCATATCCGCAATATGCTGTTCAGCTATTTCCTTTTTATCAAAAATCTGCCCGAATATAGTCATATTCCGCTTTACATCATCGTACGTTTTAGATGTGAGAACCACAACCTTGATTCCGTTTTGTTCAAACAAGGGAACCAACGCCTCGTGTTGCGACTTGCTGGCAATAATCAGATCCGGCTTTAAAGCGATAACCGCCTCGGCACTGACATTAAAAACAGGCCCTACTTCCGGGACGGACTGATAGGCATCGGGAACCTTTGCGTCGTCCGACTTAATCGTCGGTCTACCTGCCAGTTCACCGCCTACATCGGCAGCAAAATTCATGAGAGATGATGACAACACTACGACTCGCTGCGGCTTCTTATCAAGAGTTATCGTTTTTCCCGTGTCATCCGTAATAACGGCATAAGCCTGACCTGCGTTTTGTGACGTATCACTTTTATCAGAACCGCACCCGCAAGCAACAAGTGCAAAAACGGCTATACACACACATAAAAGTTTCTTTATCATAAAGACTCCTTAAAACGAATACTTCATACCGAATAAATAGCTGCGACCGCTGTCCGGGTAGCCGTGGTACAAATCATAACCGTCATCGGTTAAATTATGAACGACGCCGTACAGGGTAAGGCGTTTATTGGCACTGTAGCTGGCATTGAGATCCCACGTTGCATACGTTTTCTTGACATAATACCGGTCTTCCCGGCCCGTTCCGGCTGACAGTTGCAAATTTACCTTCCATTTACTCTCATGATATTGCAACGAAGCTCGATACCCGTTGGGTTGACTATTGGACGGATCTCTTCGCATACCGCGACCTTCATCGATATTAATCTTCGTATACGTATATGCCAACTCCCACTCCCAAGTCGCACCTATTTTATGCTGTAACGACAAATCGATTCCCCGTTTATCTTCCTTATTGAGATTGCGAACTTCATAAGGAGTGATGCTGCGGTCCCAACGAATGGCATCATTCAAATAACTGTGAAAAAGACTGAAGCGCAACAATGTATTTTTAGTCATCGCCCAATCCAACCCTACAGTCTGAGAGTAGCCGCTTTCAGGCTTCAAGTCCGGATTACCGCGTGACCGGGTCCCGTTATAATACATATCATTCAAGCGAGGGGCCGTATAAACCCGGCTCCACGAACCGTATATATTTAAATTGTCGCCGGCACGATATTCTACAGCCAGTCGCGGCGTCTTGTGAAAACCGAAATGACTGTTCTTATCCAACCTCAGGCCCGGTGTAAACGACCATTTTTTATAAACGATCATATCTTCACCGTATACGGCCCTGTTCGACTTCTTTTTATTTTTATAATTAGCTCCGTCATTGGACCCCGAATCCAAGGTCCATTCAGCCCCTAAGGTGAAGAAATGATATTTCGTCATCCACGAGCGGTCTGCCTGAATTCCCTGAGTTCTTGTTTGGAAACGGTTGGTCCACCACGTTTTCGAATAATCGTTAAAATACCGAATATGTCCGGGCGTGCTCGTATTTTCCCTGAAGTTCCACGTAAGGCTTACATTATTGCTAAGCCTTTCCAAGGGTTTATACTGCTTGACCGAAAATTTTCGGTGAGCGATACCGTACGGAGAATCAAAGCTGACTGCATGCCCTCGTGAATCTTTATGCGAAACATTCAAGGTCATAGATTGCGACTTGTTAAGCTTTCTATCCATACGGAAGGTCAAAGACTTTGCCCGACTATCACCTGCCGCTTTATCTGATTGAGCACTGTCGGGAAACTTATAATAATCCTTTCTATCAAGGCTTCCCGACACGAGCCAGCTCGTATCCCCCTTAGAACCTTCTTGTAGAAGGCCGTAATATTCCTTTCCCCACGAACCGAGAGCCGTATCGAGAACCGTCCGATTTTTCTTACCCTTTTTCGTAATAATATTAATCGTCCCGCCTACGGACCCGGCACCGTAACGAATCGAACCGGCGCCCTTAACAACTTCAACGGCACTGATATTATCGACACCCGGCAAGGTCGACAAGTCAACCATGCCCCGGCCGTACGATGAACCTTGAGCATTGGCCAGACTTTGTCCGTCTACGAGAATATTGACTCTGTCGTCACCGTTAATCCGCACGAAAGAAGCGGTCCCGGGAACCATACTGTTCAACGTGACTCCGTTCACTTGTCGTAACACATCTTCAACCGTCTTATAGTTATTGGCACTGATTTGTTTTTCCGTTACAACCGTTTTTTGTGCTTCCGGCAATTCCCCTCCGCCGTAAGCTCCCGTATTCCGATAGGCCGTTACAATAATCGGCCGCGTAGTTACGCGAATCGTCGTATCCTTATCATCATCTCCGGTGGCACCGTATACGATACTTCCCAAAGACAGAGCCGCACAGCAAAGACAGGCCGATACTCGTCGTTTTTCCGACAAATCGATTCCTCCAAATACAAAAAAGGCCGCAAGATATCACCTTGCAGCCTCTGCTGTTTTGCATAAATCTCCTACCCATCGCTCGCAGGTCATACCGGTGACTCTTCGTCAGGCAGTTCTTCTGGCTCGGCATCATCGGTCGATTGCGCCTTCCCGCATTTTCATGCAGTGACATCTTACAATCTCCCTCTTCCTTACAGCGGCGGGACCGCGCCGGTATTGCACCGGACTTTTCTGTTAGGTCGTTAGACACCTGACTGTACCTTATTCTTTTTTTAGATTACGTTATGAATATATCATACCGTATGGTCATCGTCAACGAAGTGTCCATGGACTACGTCATAGAATCTTTCTATGAGTCGATTCTTACCTTGCCCCTTCAAAGACGAGTAAGCAAGAGCCGCATATTCCGTAGGAAATAAACGGTTAATTTCGTTCAAATTCTTTTGCTTTTCCGATTGATTCAGCTTATCCGACTTAGTGCAGACAATCTGTAAGGGAATGTCATTGTTACGAAGCCATGCATAGGCCTCTCCGTCCAAATACAGTCCGGGATGACGCAAATCCACTAAGAGGCACAACAGAACCAGTCTTTTTGACGTCTGAATATAGTCACCGATAAAACGACTCCACAAGTCCCGGTTCTTACCGCCCGTCTTGGCAAAGCCGTAACCGGGTAAGTCGACAAGGTATACGGGATGTCGCATCGACTCGCCATCAACGCGTTCGCGAAGTTCTCCCGTAAAGAAGTTTATAGTCCGTGTCTTCCCCGGCGCACCGCTGACCTTAGCCAAGCCGCGCTGATTGCATAAGGAATTGATGAGACTGGATTTTCCTACATTGGAACGGCCCAAAAAGGCGATTTCCGGCCGTTCCTCGCAAGGATATTGCGTAGCTTCAACGGCAGATGTTAAATACTTGGGATTAATCAAAGCTATATCTCTGCGTTCCATTATTTCACCAACGCCTGTTCCAATACTTGATCCATATGGTTTACAAAAACGAATTTCACATCGTCTTTTACAGTCTGCGGTACATCGGACATATCTCTTTTATTGGCTTCAGGTAGCAGAATTTTTTTGATTCCTGCCCGGTGTGCGGCAATGACCTTTTCCTTAATTCCGCCTACAGGAAGAACATTACCGCGCAACGTAATTTCTCCTGTCATGGCCACATCATGGCGCACAGGTTGTCCCGTAAGTGCCGACGCAATGGCCGTAGCCATGGTAATGCCTGCCGAAGGTCCGTCTTTGGGAATAGCGCCTTCAGGCAAATGGATATGTATGTCCGTCTTCTGATTGAAGTCGACGGGAAGATCCAGCGATTCGGCACGACGGCGCACATAGGTAACAGCGGCCGTAGCCGATTCCTTCATGACATCACCCAACCGGCCTGTCAAAATAAGGGAGCCCTTTCCGGGAACGGTAGCCACTTCCGTTTCCAATACCTCCCCTCCCACTTGAGTCCATGCCAAACCCGTGACCAAGCCGACAGCGTTCTTCTGCCTTCTTTCAGGAGTCAGGAACTTGACAGGTCCCAAGAAATCGGACAAACGCTTAACGGTAACGGATAAGTCGGCATGTTCTTCCAACAAAACGGCTTTAGCCAACTTGCGGCAAACGGCACCGATGGTCTTTTCCAAGGTTCTTACACCCGATTCTCTCGTGTAATCTCGAACAATACGCCGTAATACGCTGTCGGAGAACTTAATCCCCCTTCCTTTTAAACCCGTTTCTTTCAATTGCTTGGGTACTAAATACTTCTTGGCAATTTGTACCTTTTCATCTTCCGTATAACTGGAAAAGTCGATAATTTCCATACGATCCAACAAGGGACGGGGAATATTTCCCGCCACATTGGCCGTCATGATCCAGAAAACCTTCGACAAGTCATAAGGCAAATCGATGAAATGATCCGTAAACGTATCATTTTGTTCGGGGTCCAATACTTCCAGTAAAGCTGCCGACGGATCACCGCGCAAATCCGATGCCAGCTTATCCACTTCATCAAGAAGAAAAACCGGATTTTTCGTACCCGCCTGCTTCATACCCGTTATAATTCGGCCGGGCAAGGCCCCGATATAAGTTCGACGATGACCGCGAATTTCCGCTTCATCCTTTACGCCGCCCAAGGAAACACGCACATACTTACGACCCATAGCCGAGGCAATAGAGCGGGCAATACTCGTTTTACCCGTACCGGGAGGACCTACAAGGCATAAAATAGGACCCTTGGCCGAATCGGTCAACTGCCGTACGGCCAAGTATTCAATAATCCGTTCCTTCACCTTTTCCAACCCGTAGTGGTCATGCTCCAATACAGCCTGTGCGTTTTTCAAGTCCCCATTATCTTCCGATTCTTTCGTCCACGGCAAGGCCAGGACCCAATCTATATACGTACGGACAATAGCCGACTCAGCCATCATGGGCGGCATCTGATCAAGGCGCTCCGTTTCCTTTAGCAACGCCTTTTCCACATACTCGGGCAAGGCCGCCTTCTTAATCGTCTCGCGCAACTCATTAACTTCCGCGTCTTTATCTACCTTATCTCCCAATTCACCGTGAATGACGCGAATTTTTTCACGCAAATAATATTCCCGCTGTTGTTTATCAATTTGAGTACGAACTTCCTTGGAGATTTCCGCTTCCAAGCGGGCAATGTCCGTTTCAATATCGAGAAGTCCCGTTACACGTCTAAGTCTTTCACTTACATTGGAAGTTTCCAAGAGTTGCTGTTGAACTTGAAGTTGTACAGGCAGTTTGGAAACTATAAAGTCGGCCAAAACACCCGGACCGTCAACAGACTGCAGGCGTTCCGCAATTTCTTCACCGTCTTTAACGCGTTTCAGCCATTCTTCAAAGCGCTTGTACATGACGCGCCGCAACGCTTCCTCTTCCATAGGATCGCCCATGAATTCGGGAATTTCTTCAACAGCTACTTCCAGGTATGCGGCCCGTTCCGAAAAGCCGTTAATGACGGCACGATACAATCCGTCTACAAGAATACGAATACCGCCGCCGGGCATGCGAAGCATCTGCTGAATTTTGACCAAAGTACCGATGTGATAAATGCCGTCTATGCCGGGATTTTCTTCACTTTCGTCTATTTGTGTGGCCACCATCAGAAGACGATTGGTATCCATGGCCTTTTCAACGGCTTCCATAGAACGTTCCCGACCGATATCGATATGACTCACCAATTTAGGAAATACGACAATCCCTCGAAGCGTGACGAGGGGTACGGATGTGATATTGCTTTCTTCCATTTGTTTCACCTTCTTTTCCGCAAGAGCTCGTTAGAAAAAGAGAACTCATTTCCTTGGCAGAAAATGAGTTCTGTAACTACGAATCCGATGATCTCAATTTTAGCTGAGGAGCCTTGCCGTCAACAACACTTTCTTTAGTGACAATACACTCTTCCACATCCTTACGCGAAGGTGCATCAAACATGACATCCAGCATAATCCGTTCAATAATGGAGCGAAGACCGCGAGCCCCCGTCTTACGACGCAACGCTTCTTCGGCAATGGCTTTTAAAGCATCATCCGTAAACGTAAGTTTTACGTCATCCATGCCGAGCATCTTTTGATACTGCTTAACGAGAGCGTTTTTAGGCTCCGTCAAAATATGTATCATCGCTTCTTCATCTAAGGGATTTAACGTAACCAGCACGGGAAGTCGGCCTATCAATTCGGGGATGAGACCGAACTTCTGCAAGTCCGTAGGAATGATTTCTTTCAACAGTTCTTCTACCGATTCTTCATTTTTCTTATGAATATCGGCGCCGAAGCCCATATTTTTCTCTGTACGGCGACTGCGAATGGTCTTATCGATGCCGTCAAAGGCACCGCCGCAAATAAAGAGAATATTCGTCGTGTCGATTTGCAACATTTCCTGGTGAGGGTGCTTACGACCTCCCTGAGGCGGTACGTTAGCTTCCGTGCCTTCGAGAATTTTCAACAAAGCCTGTTGAACGCCTTCACCGGAAACATCACGCGTAATCGACGGATTTTCAGACTTTCTGGCAATCTTATCGATTTCATCGATATAGATAATACCTCTTTCAGCCTTGGCAATATCAAAGTCCGCCGCCTGAATCAATTTGAGCAGGCAGTTTTCCACATCTTCCCCTACATAGCCGGCTTCAGTCAAGCTCGTCGCATCGGCAATAGCAAAGGGAACGTCCAAAAACTTCGCCAACGTTTGTGCCAACAAGGTCTTGCCGCTACCCGTAGGTCCGACCATAACGATGTTTGATTTCTGTAATTCCACATCATCCTTGTCCTTGTTGCTGTTGGACTGCAAGCGTTTGTAATGATTATATACGGCTACAGACAAAGTTTTCTTAGCCGCTTCCTGACCGATAACGTAATCGTCCAGGTTTTTCTTGATTTCATGAGGCGTCGGCAATTCCTTCATTTCAAAGGCCGGTGCTTCTTCCTCTTCTTCCAGTTCGTCGTCCAGAATTGTCTGCGCTACATTAATACATTCGTCGCAAATATAGACTCCCGGACCGGCAATCAGCTTCTTTACGTCATCTTGTGTACGTCCGCAAAAACTGCAACGCGGTTCATCTTTATGAGTGTCTTTCGGCAACTTTCCTTACCTCCTTCCGGATTTTAGCCTTTTACGGCCGCATCACCCGGTCTGATAAGGATTTCATCGACAAGGCCGTATGCTTTGGCTTCTTCGGCAGTCATGAAGTTATCCCGTTCCGTATCCTTTTCGATAACGTCCACAGGCTGACCCGTATGAGTTGCCAAAATGCCGTTTAATTCTTTGCGCATACGCAGGATTTCGCGAGCGTGGATTTCAATATCCGACGCTTGACCCTGAACTCCGCCCAAGGGCTGATGTATCATGACCTGCGAATGAGGTAATGCAAAACGTTTCCCCTTCGTTCCCGCCGTCAAAAGAACGGAAGCCATGGAAGCTGCCGAACCTACGCAAATAGTGGAAACATCGGGCTTAATATAACGCATGGTATCATAAATAGCCATACCGGCGGTTACGACACCGCCGGGGCTGTTAATGTATAAATGAATGTCCTTGTCGGGATTATCGGCTTCCAAAAACAGAAGCTGAGCAATCACACTGTTGGCGACCGTATCGTCAATAGCTCCCGTTAAAAAGATAATGCGATCCTTTAATAAACGCGAATAAATATCGTAACTGCGTTCACCTTGAGACGACTGTTCTACGACAATCGGTACATATTGCATTTTCATCGTAAGGCTCCTCTCGGTTCTTACGCTTCCGGTGCATCTTCTTTCTTCTTAGTAGTCCGTTTAGTCGGCTTTTTAGCCGGCTTTGCTTCTGCCTCTTCATCTTTGGCAGCGTCTTTCGTAGCCGTCTTCTTAGCCGGTTTCTTTTCGGCTTTTTCTTCTTCAGCCTTTTCCTCCTTAGCGTTCGTATCTACGGCATTGGAAAGGATGAAGCCGGCAGCCTTTTTACGACCTACGGACTGTACGAGCATCGGAATGCGTCGTTCTTTCATAATAATCTTATAGACTTCCTGCGGATCAGCACCGAAGTTGCGAGCCATCGTAATGATTTCCGCCTGAAGATCCAATTCTTTGACTTCAATATGTTCAGCATTGGCAATGGCTTCGAGAACGAGGTCCATCTTGACGTTTTCTTTAGCCGCATCCAGATACTGAGCACGGAAATCTTTTTCATCCTGCTTCGTATATTCCAAATAGTCGTGAAGATGCATGTTCTGAGCCTGTAATTTCAGTTCGAACTCTTCAACCATTTGATCGACTTTCTGTTCGACCATCACTTCGGGAATATCGACGGATGCATTGTCAATAGCTTTCTTCAAAACTTCGTTGTTAAAGGCTTCCGTAGATTTAAATTTAGCACTCTTTTCAAGACGTCCGCGAACGTCGGCCTTCAATTCCTCAACAGTCTTGAATTTACCTACGAGTTCCGCAAAGTCGGCATCGACAGGCGGCAATTCACTGCGTTTAATATCCTGGACGGTTACGGCAAACACGGCTTCCTTACCTGCCAGATCCTTCTGGAAGTAATCATCCGGGAAAGGAACTTTTACATCCTTGCTGTCACCGGCTTTCAAACCGATGAGCTGTTCTTCAAAGCCGGGAATAAAGCTGCCCGAACCGATTTGCAAAGGATATGCCTTACCTTCACCGCCTTCAAAGGCAACGCCGTCAATGGTGCCCTTAAAGTCGATAACGGCATAGTCACCGTCTTCAACTTTGGCACCTTCCGGAGCGGGAGCCATTTTTGCATGTGTTTTCTGCAAGTTTACCAATTCTTTGGCAACGTCTTCATCTGTTACTTCAACGGCTTCCTTAGCAGCCTTAATGCCTTTATATTCACCCAATTTAACTTCCGGTTTTTTCGTGAGCGTAGCTTCAAAGACGAAGTCTTTACCCTTTTCATCGCAAATGCGATTAATATCCGGATCTGTTACGGGCGTAATTCCTTGTTCCTGAAGAGCATCGTTGTACGCCTTCGATGCAACCACTTCAAAAATTTCTTCTTTTACGGCATCTTTACCTAAGAAGCTTTCCAACACCATGCGCGGTGCCTTCCCTTTACGGAAACCGGGGATATTGACACGGTTTGCAAGATTCTTTACAGCCGCAGCAGCACCCTTGGCAGCATCTTCAGCAGATACTTCGATATGCAGGGTTACTTTATGTTGGTCTACTTCATTAACGGTTACTTTCATTCTGAACAGTTCCTCCTCATGGTTCTTATGCCTATATTGATTTATCGAAATCATTATAATACGTTTATCATCATATCACAGATTATAAGGGTTGACAAGAAACGGCACGCCGGACTTTAACCTTTTGCCCTTGCAAAAATCGACACTTCGGCTATAATGATTATAAACTGTACTTTATTTGTATAGAAAGGATGTTTCATCATGCACAAACACTATGATTTAGTTGTTATAGGTACGGGCGCTGCCAACATCGTTGTGGATGCAGCGGTTCGTCAGGGCCTTCATATAGCCATTGTAGAAAAGGGGAAGTTCGGGGGTACCTGCCTCAACCGCGGCTGTATTCCCACCAAAATTCTGGTAACGGCCGCCAACTACGTTCGTGAAATAAAGGAAGCGGAACGCCTCGGCGTCGTATCCGGTCCGGCCTCTATTAATTGGCAAACCGTTTCCGACCGCCTTTGGGGCTTTTTAAATCCCGCCTCTCAAGGAACCAGAGACTACTACGCGTCTATGGAAAATATCGATATTTACGAGGGCACGGCTTCTTTTACCGGCAAAAAAGACCTGCACATTGCCCTAAATGACGGTTCACAAGCCGATATTTCGGGCGACAAAATCATCCTCGGTACGGGGGCAAAAACAAATATTCCCGTCCTTCCGGGCTTGGAAGAAGCCGGGTATGTTACCTCGGAAAGTCTCTTCGGCAATAAATATCCGCAAAAACCGTATAAGAGTTTAATCATTGTCGGCGGCGGCCCCATCGGTTGTGAGTTCGGCCATGTTTTCAATGCGGCGGGCACAAAGGTCACTATTGTTCAACATAACGTTCGCCTCTTACCTAAGGATGACGAAGATGTATCGGCCTTCTTACTCACACAATTCAAAAATTACGGTATAGACGTAGAATTAAATAAAGACACGGTCTCCGTCGAAATAAAAGACGGACTCAAAGTTCTCCGTTTTAAAGACCGCTCGACAGGTGAAGAAGGCAGCGTTGCCGCTGAAGAAATTCTTATCGCTCCGGGCGTTAAACCGACGACGGATCTTTTGCACTTGGAAAATACGGATGTTACGCTTGACAAGCGTGGGTACATTGAAACGAATGAATTTCTTGAAACAGCGGCCGAAGGAATTTGGGCTCTCGGCGATATTAACGGCTTAGCGCCCTTCCGCCACAAAGCCAACTACGAAGCGGAAATCATTTCCCACAACCTCTTTGAAAATCACGAACCGAAGGATTGGCGTTGGGCCAGATACGATCTCGTCCCGGCAGTAACCTACACCTATCCTGAAGCGGCTCAAGTAGGCCTTACGGAAGCAAATGCAAAAAAAGCGGGATATGACGTGGATATTGCCGTCAACCATTACTCGACGGCAGCCAAAGGCTATGCCCTCGGTTTTGAGCAAGGCAATCCCGACGACGGTTTCGTAAAACTCGTCATCGACAAAAAAACGAAACACCTCTTGGGAGCTCACATTATCGGACATGAAGCCTCTATTCTCATCCAACCCTTCATTAACCTTATGAATGCCGG
>ERZ772920.1462-NODE-1462-length-11919-cov-13.074174_pt1 | contig 11919 bp, 9 predicted proteins | sample MGYA00511469_ERZ772920 | MGnify/ENA primary metagenome ERZ772920 (study PRJEB29015, sample SAMEA2738069) | human oral metagenome | biome: human oral; feature: human-associated habitat; material: saliva | place: China | collected 2216 ... | reverse complement strand
GGCTGGCCGCGCCGCGGTCGAGGATCACGTGGACATGACCGCCTGATCGCTGGCGCCGCTTCGTTGAGTGGCGCCGACTGAGTGGCGAGGCCGTGGCCGGGAAACCGGTCGCGGCCTCCGTTGTGGGGTGGGGTTTGTGGGCTGGGCCCGTGGGCTTTGAGGTGTTGCCAGTGAGCCCGTGTTCCGTTGTTGCGGGTGGGGCTTGGGGTTTTGTGGTTTCGTGTGTTCCTGCCTGCGGGTGATACGTGCGGGGCGACAGACTCTTCTGTGGTGTGTTCCAGCGTTATGCGGTGCACCCGATCCGTAGGCAATGCACCCGATCCGTAGGCAATGCACCCCTTCTGATCGGGTGTAGCGCTACGTAACGGGTGCAGCCTGGCGGTGAGTCCGACCTCCCCGCTGATCGGTGTGGTTCCCCAACAACGTCGCACGTAATTCCCCTGTGGCTTGTTCAAACATTGAATTTGCATCGTTGGAATTGCAACGTTTGTGGGCTATCTCGAAAAGTGACCGAGTTAAATTACGTGCGAAATTTGGCTGGGGGCCTCTCTCAATGACGCGTGTCGGCGCCGCAGCCAGGCCCTCCGGACCGTCGGGCGCTGCGTGCGCCTCGTCGTGGCTCGATGGAAGATGCATTTTGCCTGATCTGTCGCCCTTTTATGGCATCGTGTCGGCAAGCGGCAATCCTGGGCCCTTAGTCCCTCGATGGGGATAAGTCTCCACGCTAAACACTGTCACAGCATGATCACAATTTAGGACAACCTAAGCAGACTACTTTCTACCTGTACGAGATGTGGCTACGCTGTTAGGTGGGAATTTCATCAACTCGGCGCCTGAGCGCCGACTCGTCAGGAGGCAAGCGGTGGCAGTGCTACGCGCCCACGCTGAACATGTCGTCCAGCGGTCTATTCGTCTTATCATCGCCCTGCTCATGGCAACTATTGTCGTGGCGGTTGTCGCCACACCCTCGCGGGCAGCCGAGCAAACGTGGGGTGACGTGGCGACGACGATCAACGGAATCATCGACGAGGGGGTGAATGCGTACAACGGCGGCGACGCGAAGACCGGCAAGGACAAGATCAACGACGCCTACTACAAGCACTACGAGATCACCGGCATGGAGAAGCAGGTGATGGCCCGCATCTCCGGATCGCGCGTATCGACGGTGGAAATGGAGTTCTCGCTCCTGAAGAAAGCGATGGCGGACGGGGACAGCGCGGGCGTCACCAGTCATGCCACAACCCTGAAGCAGTACATCGTGGAAGACGCCGCTACCCTCGACGGCGTGTCGCCGTCCGAGGCCGCCCAGGCCTCGTCTGACGACTACAGTCCCGGAGCGTGGGGTGAGGTCGCTCGAACGATTAACGGGATCATCGCGGACGGCGTCAACTCCTACAAGGGGGGCGACGCAAAGGCCGGCAAGGACAAGATCAACGACGCCTACTACAAGCACTACGAGATCACCGGCATGGAGAAGCAGGTCATGAGCCGCATTTCCGGCTCGCGTGTCTCGCAGGTCGAAATGGAGTTCTCCCTCCTGAAAAAAGCCATGACAGACAACGACTCGGCGGCTGTCGATGCGCATTACGCGACACTCACGAACTACATCCGTGAGGACGCCAACACCCTCGACGGCTACACCGGTAAGGCAGCGGCCAGCGGTTCGTCCCCGTGGATCGCACAGTTCCTGCCCTCTCTCCTCGTGATCCTGCGTGAGGGCATGGAAGCGATCCTGGTCGTTGCCGCCGTCCTGGCCTACCTGGCCAAAGCAGGTCACAAAAAGAAGGCCCCCATCGTGTGGGGCGGCGTGGCCCTGGCGCTCGCCATATCGGTTGGCCTGGCGTTCCTCTTCAGCTACGTGACCTCCCTGGCTGGAGCGAACCAGGAACTGTTGGAAGGCTTCGCCGCTCTCTTCGCGGTCGTTATGCTGATCTGGGTCTCGAACTGGATGATCAATAAGTCCTCCAACAAAGCGTGGGACAAGTACATTAAAGATCAGACGGATGCCTCTTTGACCAGCGGATCCCTCATTGGCTTGGCCTTCATTTCGTTCCTCGCTGTCCTGCGCGAGGGCGCCGAGACGATCCTGTTCTACGTGCCGATCGTCGCTGCTGCTGGCGACAAGGTCCACTATGTGTGGATTGGCCTGGCCGTCGGCCTGGCCGCACTGGTCGTCATTTACCTGCTCATACAATTCGCGGCGGTGCGTATCCCGCTGCGCCCCTTCTTCACGGTGACCTCGATCCTGATGGCCTTCATGGCCGTCACGTTCACAGGCTCGGGCATCGGGGAACTCCAGGAAGCTGATGTCGTGTCCCTGACACCGATTTCTGGATTCCCGACCATTGACCTCTTGGGGATCTATCCCCGAGTGGAGAACGTGGCCGCGCAGGCCGTCGTTCTCATCCTGATCGTCGGTCTCTACTTCTTCGGAAAAGCTCGCCTCGCCCGCGAGGCTGCCGCCCAAACGCGGGCCGAGGAATGACGCTCATTGAGCGACACCGACCTTTCACCCATTCAACACGCTAAGGAGATCAACGCATGAAGCGCTCCCTCTTCCGTGTCGGCGCGGCCCTGGCCACGCTGGCTCTCGCAGGCACCCTGGCTGCCTGCTCGAACAACTCTGCCTCCTCTCAGACGACCAAGACGGACGCCACATCCACGGCCAGTTCCGACACCGGCGCGGCCGCGCCCGGCGAGGATGCCGGCTTCGAGGAGCAGCCCCTGGGCGACGATGTGCAAGTCGGCCCCCTCAAAGTGGGCGGCGTCTACTTCCAGCCCGTCGACATGGAACCCGAGGTCGGCACCCCGGCTGCGGACTCGTCGATGCACCTTGAGGCGGATATTCACGCGGTAAAGGATAATAATCTCGGCTTTGGTACGGGCGACTTTGTGCCCGGCCTGACCGTGGATTACACGATCGCGGACAAGTCCGGTAACGTCGTTCAGCAGGGCACGCTCATGCCGATGAATGCCTCCGACGGCCCGCACTACGGCCTGAACCTGCCGAAGCTGGATGCCGGCACCTACGACGTGACCTTCACGATCAAGCCCCCCAGCGGCTGGCTGCTGCACACCGATAAGGCCACGGGCGTCGAGGGCCGCTTCTGGACTGAGCCGCTCGTCGCGGAGTTCCCGGACTGGCAGTGGGACCCGGCCGCCGTTTCCTGGTGATCGACGCGCGCGTTTGTCGGGGCCGAGGCGGTGGTTCGTGTATGGGACCGCTCGCCTCGGCCCTCGCCCCGTGAGGGGACTAGACTTGTCATCGTGGCCCAATGGCTTCGGTGAACCTTAATTGCGAGAGGAAAGCCAATGCTTCAACAGATGAGTGAAGCGACGTTGACGCTGCTGCTATCGATGCTTGTCGTCGGTGCCGTCATTCGCTTCATGCCGGCCGCGGGCCATGGCAGGCGCGGACGTCAGTCGCGTTCGTGGGCCGTCTGGTTAGGTGTCGGACTGGGCATGGCCTCCTCCTTGGTGCTGACGATTATTAACGTCGAGGCCCCCAAGGCCGTGGACCGTCAGGTCGTCGCCCTCATCACCTTGCCGCTTGCCGTTGTTCTCGCCATCGTCTTCCTGGCGCTGGTCGCGTTGCGGTCGCGTCGCATGCGGGTCCACCTGCCAGGGGACGCAGATGACGAGACTCAGGCGGCCTCGTCGATGGAAACCCCCCTGTTCGGTGATTTCATCGTGCGCATCGTGGGTGCGCTCGTCATCGCGTTGACGCTGTTCCGTTGCGTACCTGTGGCCATGAGCCAGGCGGTCATGATGACGTCGGGTGGCGTTGAAATCTATTCGACACCGATGGTGCTCGCGATCCTCGGCTACGCGCTGGCGTGGGTCCTCGTGTGTTTCTTGGCGTGGCTGTGCTACCGGATATGTTCGTGGAATAACCGACTGTGGCCCGCCGTCGTCATCGTGTTGTCGTTGCTGGTTAACTACGCCCTGCTGTTCGTGCGTATCATGAAGGCTAGGCACTGGATCAAGATTCCCAAGTCATCGTGGGATGTCATCGTCTGGTTCATCAACAACGAGGCTGTTTTTACGATCGTGGCTGCGTTGTCCCTGGGCGTCGTCGCAGTGCTGACCTGGCGCGCGTCCCGCTCGATCCCGACCGTGGGATCGAACCCGGCGGAGGGCCGCCTGGGACGAGCCCGCTCACGCCTATATAAGTCCATGGCTGGCACCGCTGCGATCGGCTACCTGTGCGGCGCGCTGCTCATAACCGTTGGTGTCGCATACGGCAGCCAGGAGGTCGAACTCTCAGCTCCCGAGTCGTACAGCGTCGTCGACGACCAGGTCAGCGTCAACCTGGCCGACATTTCCGACGGACACCTGCACCGCTACGAGTACACGACCTCCAGTGGTGTCAAGGTGCGTTTCATTGTCATTCAGAAGGCGGGGTCCGCTTTCGGGGTCGGTTTGGACGCATGCGAAATCTGCGGGCCAACCGGATACTACGAGAAGGACGGCAAGGTCATCTGCAAGCTGTGTGAAGTGGCGATGAACATCGCGACCATCGGATTTAAGGGTGGCTGCAACCCGATCCCCATTGAATACAAGGTCTCCAACGGCACGCTGACCGTTCCGATCTCGGTGCTCGAGGCCTCGGCCTCTGTCTTCGCGAAGTAGGGGGCTGACAGTGTTTCTTCGAATGATTCGCGGAGCCCTCACCCGGCGAGGGAACCGCCACCTGATGATCGCGCTGACGGTCGCGCTGGGAGCGTGCGTGGCCACGTCCATGCTCTCCGTCATGTTTAACGTCGGCGACAAGGTCAACCAGGAACTGAAATCGTACGGTGCCAACATCGTCGTGCGTCCCCAGGGCGCAGCCGTCCTCGATGACCTCTACAACACGGGCGAGGCCGCCGAGGCCCACTCGTACCTGCGCGAAGACGAGCTGGGCAACATTAAGACGATCTTTTGGACCTACAACATCTTGGACTTCGCGCCCCTGCTGAACGTGTCCGCCACGAACGCCAGTGGCGAGCACGTGCCCACCACGGGCACCTGGTTTAGCCACCACCTCGAACTGGCCACAGGCGAGAGCGTCGAAACAGGCCTGGACAGGCTCCGCGGATGGTGGGGGCTGGAGGGCGCGTGGCCTGCGGACGACGACGCGGATGGAGCGGTCGTCGGGTCGACCTACGCTAGCGCGCACGGGCTGGCCGTCGGCGACTCCTTCACGCTCACCCGCGAGGGGATCACGCGCGACTTCACGGTGCGTGGCATCATCACCAGCGGCGACGACGCTGACCGCGGCGTGTTTATTCAGCTGGCGCAGGCGCAAGCACTCATCGGGCGTGAGGGGGCAGTCGGCAGCGTCGAGGTCTCAGCCCTGACCACGCCGGACAACGACTTGGCGCGCAAGGCTGCGAAGAACCCGAACTCGCTGACGGTGAAAGAAAAAGAAACCTGGTACTGCACGGCCTACGTCTCGTCGATCGCCTACCAGATCGAGGAAGTCATGACGGACTCTGTCGCTAGCCCTGTCCGCCAGGTCGCCCAGTCCGAAGGTACGATCCTCGAAAAGACTCAGCTCCTCATGGTCCTCGTCACCGTCCTGGCGTTGATCGCCTCCGCTCTGGCCATCGCGAACCTCGTGACTGCTGGCGTCATGGAACGCTCCAGCGAAATCGGACTCATGAAGGCCGTCGGCGCGAAAGACAAACAGATCATCGCGCTGTTCCTGACGGAGACGATCATCATCGGACTGGTCGGCGGCGTCGTCGGTTACGGCGGCGGCCTCGCGCTGGCCCAGGCAATCGGATACATGGTGTTCCACTCCTCGATCGCTTTCGCGCCCGTCGTCGTGGGCCTCGTCGCGGTCCTCGTCATCCTCGTCGTCCTGGGGGCCTCCATCCCAGCGATCCGATACCTGCTGCGCCTCAACGCGGCTGAAGTCCTCCACGGAAGGTGATTCCCATGTCCAGACGAGCAATGTTCTGGCGGATGGTTATCTCCTCCATCCTGCGCCGCCGCTCCCGCGTCCTCATCGCGGTCCTCGCCGTCGCAATCGGCGCGACGACCCTGTCCGGTCTCGTGACGATCGCGGTGGACGTGCCCGCGCAGATGGCCCGCGAGATCCGCTCCTATGGCGCGAACCTCGTCGTTTCGCCTGCCGGGGATGGGGTCCTCACGGACGAGGCCGTGGCCGCCGCAACCAGTATGGTTCCCTCGGGCGCGCTGGTCGGATCCGCTGCCTTCGACTACGAGACCGTCACCATCAACGACCAGCCGTATGTGGCCGGTGGAACAGACCTGGCGGCCGTGCGTTCCATGAACCCCTACTGGTACGTGGATGGGCAGTGGCCAGGTGAGTCCGGGCAGGTTCTCGTAGGAGAACAGATCGCCTCCACCATCGACGTCAAGACAGGCTCCACGATCACGATCAGCCAGCTCGACGGATCAGCCTCCGCGAAGGCCGCCCAAGCGCAGGCCCAAGTCGGTGCCACGCCACAGGCATCGACGAGCCACGACGCTGCTACCCAGTCGGGCGCACCCACCTCCCCGGCCACCCAAGGCCCACAGTCCGGCACCGGAACACAAGGATCAGCCCAGGCCTCGGCCCTGGAACCCGACCCGCGTAGCGTCACCCTGACCGTCTCCGGCATCCTAAAGACAGGCGGCAACGAAGACGGCTACGTCTACATGTCCACCCAAGACATGGACGCGCTGACCGGGACCAGCGGCACCGTGTCGCTCGCCGAATACTCCATCGCCCTCGAAGGCAACGCGCTGAGCGCCGTCGCCGACGGCATGAACGCTGCGAACCCAGACATTCACGCCCAGACCGTGCGACGCCTCGCCCAATCCGACACGGGCGTCCTCACCATGCTGCGGTCCCTGCTCGTCGTCATCACCGTCATCGTCCTGGCCCTCACCATGATCGGCGTGTCCACCACGATGATCGCCGTCGTCACCGAGCGACGCAACGAGATCGGCCTGCGCAAGGCCCTGGGCGCGACCGGGCGCTCCATCACCCGCGAGTTCATGGGTGAGGGCGTCATGCTCGGGTTCATCGGAGGTGTCCTGGGTGCCGGGGCCGGCTACGGCCTCGCCGTCCTCATCTCCACCTCCGTGTTCCACCGGTCCATCTCGCTGCACCCGCTCATCCTCATCGGCACGATCGCCTGCTCGATCCTCATCGCCGTCCTCGCCTGCCTCCCGCCCGTGCGCCGCGCACTGGCCGTCGACCCCGCGCTCGTCCTGCGCGGAGAATGAGAACCACCATGACAACCCCCGACACCACCCCCGATTCGGCGCTCAACGAACACGAGCCAACCCAGGCCTCGCCTGCCACCACGGACGCCCTGCTCACCCTGGAGGGCGTCTCCAAAATCTACGGCGACCTGCACGCACTCGACAACGTCTCGCTCGAAATCCCGCGCGGCCAATGGGTCTCCATCGTCGGCCCATCCGGCTCCGGCAAAACCACCCTCATGAACATCGTCGGCGCCATGGACACCGCCACCAAGGGCACCGTCATGCTGGATGGACACGACATCTCCGACCTGACCGCCGACGAACTCACCGAAGTCCGCTGCCGCACCATCGGCCTCGTCTTCCAACAGTTCCACCTCATCGGCCACCTCACGGCCCTCGAAAACATCATGGTCGCCCAGTACTACCATTCGATGCCCGACGAAAAAGAAGCACTCGAAGCCCTCGACCGTGTTGGCCTCGCAGATCGTGCCACCCACCTGCCCCGCCAACTCTCAGGCGGCGAACAACAGCGCGTGTGCGTGGCCCGCGCCCTCATCAACTACCCCAAACTGGTCCTCGCCGACGAACCCACCGGAAACCTGGACGAAACCAACGAGGAAATCGTCCTCGACCTGTTCAACCAGCTCCACCAGGACGGCACGACCCTCATGGTCGTCACACACGACGCGCTCGTCGCCGAACAGGGCCAGCGCGAGACTCGGCTCGATCACGGTAAGGTCGTGAAAGAAACCTGGCACGACCACGACTTCGCGGCGCACGCCTCCGGGCCCGTCCTGCCCGGCCGTGACGGCGACGCGCGCAGCGGAAAGGACAAAGTACGATGACCGCCCGACCCGCCGACACCACCCGTTCGCGATGGATCGCCCCGGCCTCGTTCGCGGTCCTCGGCGCGCTCGGCGCAACCATCTTGGCCGCGTGCACGCCCTCCACCGGCCTCGACATGAGTAAGCCCATGAGCGACGGCACCTGGAGTGCGCAGTCCAACCCCGACGACCAAGGCTCCATCGGTACGATCACGATCACCGTAGAGGGTGGCCACATCACTGAGACCACCTACCAGACCACGCTTGCCGACGGCACTGACAAGGGCGCCGACTACGGCAAGAGCTCCTCGGGCGAGGTCTTCAACCAGGATTACTACAAGAAAGCGCAGGCCGCCGTCGCCTCCTACCAGGAGTACTCCGACAACCTGACCCAGGTCGGCGACCCCGCCAAGGTTGACGTCATCACCGGCGCGACTGTCGCCCACCAACAGTTCGTGCAGGCAGCCATCCGCGCCATCGCCGCCGCACAGGGCGTATCCCCCGACGGCGCCGACGACATCGACATCCCCGGCCTCAACGACTCCACGAAGGACACCGACCTCGGGAACTCCGACGACTGATCCGCACGGCGCGGGGACGCCTATTAGCGCCCCCTCGGGGAACGAGGCCGCGGCCAGGTCCCGCCAGACCGCCGCCGTTACAGGCGACGAGGACGCCCCAGTTGGCGCCAATCGGGCGGAAACAAACACGCGGGCCGCCCCCCAAGACGCGACACATACACAGGCTGCGGGGACCGCACCCACCTGGCGTTCCTCGTTTCCCGCGATGGGCACCCGCGTGGACGTCATCGGGTGGGGCGGGGACGGCATGGCGATCGTCAATGCTCTCGTCGAAGTCGTGGCGCGCCACGAAGACCTGTGGAGCGTGTTCCGTTCCTCTTCCGAGGTGTCGCGGCTGAACGACGCGCGCTGTCACGACGAGCACGGTGACGAGGCGTTGTCGGCGGTCGGTCACGCGCGCTGTCACGACGGGGCTGGCGGCGAGGGGCCGTCGCCGACCGGGGGCGCGCGCACAGACGCCGCTCATCGCTCCGCCTCATCACCCGACTGCGTGACAGCTTCCGCTTCGGTCACAGATGCGCCGGACACTCCGCTTCGCCGTCCGCAACCATCCCACGAAAGAGCCGCTGACGCGGGGGGCGGCCCCGGCCTCGTCGTCAGTGAGGACACCGACCGCCTGCTGCGTGACGCGCTGGCGCTCGCGGAGGCCACCGGGGGCGCGTTCAACCCGATGATCGGGCCGCTTGTCGCCGCGTGGGATGTCAAGGCAATGCGGGCGGCGTATGTTGCGGGCAGGCCCTTGCCTCCTGCGCCGTCCTCGCGCGTTGTGGAGGCAGCGTTACGCGCCTCGTCGTGGCACCTGTTGTCGCGCGTCGGCGAGCGGCGCTGGACGCTGCAGGCACCCGCCGACGCCGCAAGCGGCAGTGGGGCCCGCGGCCTGCCTGCCGATGTCCGCGGCCTGCTTACCGATGCCCGCGGCCTGCTTACCGATGCCCGCGGCCACGTTAGCGGCGACGGACACCCCTATGACGCCTCGCGTGAGAATCAGGCCGCAGGCGCCTCCTCCGAGGGCGCTCGCGTGTCCGCGACGGATGGCCGACGGCATCGTAACGGAGTGGCGTGCCCCCGCCTCGACCTGGGGGGCATCGCGAAGGGGTACACCGCTGACACGTGCCGCGACCTGGCGGTCTCCATGGGGGCGCGCGGTGTCCTTGTGTCGGTGGGGACGTCGTCGGTGTCGGTGTTCGGGACCCGCGCCGACGGGTCCCCGTGGCGCGCAGGCCTGCGCGACCCGAACGGCGCGCCCACGGCCGTCTCTGGCGTCGTGGAACTTCCCGTGGGTGATATGGCGTCACTGTCGACGTCCGGGGACAACCTCGGACCGATGGGTAGTGTGCGTGCGGGGGCTGCGCCGGATCCTGTGTCGGTACCTGCATCGGATCCTCACGCGCGTGAAACATCGCGTGAAACACCCGGTGGCGGCGGTCGAATTTTCGACCATCACATCATCGACCCGCGTACGGGATACCCCGCTCATGCAGGTGTGCGACAAGTCAGTGTCGTGGCCTCGTCGGGTGTGTTGGCTGAGGCCCTGTCAACGGCTCTGCTCGTTGATCCATCCATCGATGTTCCTGATGTCGTGGCTCGCTGGGCCCGCGTGACGGGTGCCCCGGCCTCGGCGAAGGTTGTGGGCCTGGTGCGTGCGGCGCGATGAACGAGCAGCTGATGCGTGGATGGGCCTGGGATGGGAAATGCTTGGTGCAAGGGTCAACCTGATCGGGAACATTCAACCCGATCAGAAGAGGTTGAACCTTACCAATTGGGTGTAACACCTCATCGGTAACAAGTGAATACCTGGGCAGGTGCTGTTGTCGGCCACCATTGTCAGGAGCTGGGGGGCATTTATCCACAGTCCTTTGTTCGTGTCGTGTGTTTTCCACAGGGGCAGCCGTTCTAGGTGAGGTGCTTTCGCCGTGCTGCAATCATCCACATATGAGTGACAATCAGCTGACCGTAATTCGTTCATCGTCGGGCTGTCGAATTCCTCGCAATATGCAAGATACATGCGTGTATCTACACATCATGAAGGGGTGCTACGTACGCGTCGACGATGCTCAATTCCTGAGTTCGCGATGGGCTGTCTGGGAAGCCGTGTCACGAGCACGATTGTTGGCTGTGCAGCATGCGGGGAGTGAGGAGCGTGTCTTCATCGGAGCCAGTGCGCTCGTTGCTCGAGGTATTCCGTTGTGGGAAGCGAACCCCGATGTTTGCGTGTGGACTCCTTCGCGGCGTGGGCACAAATTGCTGCGCGCAGTCCAAGCGGAGGCTGTTCGGGTGCCTGCTGTCTCGGTCCGGTGGAGCGTCGTGCCACCCAATGCGCCGGAGCTTGAGCAAGTAGAGGGCATCACCGTCGAAGGAATCGTTGATGCTGGAGTGCGCATGGCTCTCTTCTCTGAACACTTAAGTGCCTTCGTGGCACTGTGTATGCTGCTCAATCGACAGTCGCAATTTTCAGTGTTTACGCAGGACGTGGACCGGCAACGTTCGGATGGTCTGCGGGCCAATATGCTGGCAAGGCTCGAAGAACGCGCGACAGGCAAAGAAACTATCCCCTTCCGGAGAGCTAAACGCCTGATTGTTGCCGCTGACCCGGGCTGCGAGAACCCTGCTGAGGCCGCTCTTCTGTGGGTGGTGAAGTCGGTGAGTGCCTTCGAGGTCGTAACCCAGTTCGAGATCGTCGTCAACGGGAGGCGTTATTTTGCGGACATCGCTATTCCGGGACTCATGATCATCTTCGAGTTCGATGGGATTGGAAAGCTCGGAAAGAACGAAGCCGACTTTGCTCGGGCGAAGCGTGACTGGATCCAACGTGAAAATGATTTACGTGGCGCTGGCTGGACAATCTATCGATTCTCGTGGCCAGACTATGAGGATCTGACGCAACTGAGGTCCTTGGTAAGTGAGCTGTTGGGGCCTTTCCAATCCGTGATTCCATCCTCGGCTCAGGGCCTGTGGGCGAAACCCACGCCGGCATGTGATGGACCGGAGCGTCGGTTCCATATGGCTGCCAATCGTTGGGGAACCGCGCGAGAGGATTACACCCGTTAGGGAAGATTCAACCTGATCGGGAACATTCAACCCGATCAGAAGAGGTTGAACCTTACCGATCGGGTGTAACACCTCATCGGTAACAAGCGAATGCGTGGACGTAATCACGAACGGATGCCGCTGCGGGGCGAAGCACCGAAACATGCGCCAGTGCATCAGGCCCCACAGATGTGGAGGGTGCCGGTGGGGCCTGGTTGCGGTGCCGGTGGGCGGTGGCGGGGCCTGGCCGGGCTTCGAGGCGACGCGCCGAGCGAAGCTCG
>ERZ772920.1458-NODE-1458-length-11964-cov-3.320766_pt1 | contig 11964 bp, 8 predicted proteins | sample MGYA00511469_ERZ772920 | MGnify/ENA primary metagenome ERZ772920 (study PRJEB29015, sample SAMEA2738069) | human oral metagenome | biome: human oral; feature: human-associated habitat; material: saliva | place: China | collected 2216 ... | reverse complement strand
TGTTAGCAAATTATTTGGATTGACCAAAGATAAAGTGCAAAAAGATGCAAAGAATTCGATAATTCTTTGCAGTACTTCGTTCACTTGATATGTCATTGCTAATTGTTTCACGGCAGCAAAGGTAAGGCTTTCTTTTAATTCAGCCAAATAATCTTAATAGAAATCTTTGTTTCGTCTTAAATTACTATGCAAAAAGAGGATGTATGACACATCCTCTATACAGTTCAGACAGGTTTTACTGATTATCTAGTAAAGGCTCAGCTTAACCTCTAATCATTGTAATTATCATCTTGAAACGCTCTGCTGCATTTACTGAATGATGGGCACTGCTAGGGATGATAAAGCTTTCACCTGCACTAATAACGTGCTTTGTGCCTTCAACGGTTAGCTCCATCTTACCCTCAATCACCTGTATGAGAGCATCAAAAGGAGTGGAGTGTTCTGATAAACTTTGTCCTGCATCGAAGCTGAAGAGTGTCACACTTCCTGCGTTGCTATGTATTAATTCCTTGCTAATTACACCACCATCAGCGTAATCAATTACCTTGTTTGCTGAAAAGATAGTACCTTTCTCTAGTTTTGCCATATCTTTATAATTAAATTGTTTATAACTGTTTACTATCTCCTAACAAGCAATAAGAATGCCACAGAAAGCCTTGGTAACAAATGTTACTCGTTCCCTTTATGCTGTGTTGCAGCTATATTACGTTTCAAACCTTCGAACTTTACACGCTTAACAGCTGACCCTTTAAATAGTCGTCGATAATCTTCAATAGAAAGATTGTGCCATGCTTCCCTACTCATTGAGAGTAGTTCGGCCTTCGGTTGTAGGCTTGGTTCGGTGTTAGGAATGGCAAAACGATTCCAAGGACAGGCTGTTTGACATCTGTCGCAACCATAGATTGTGTCGCCCATAGCTGCCTTTGCATCCTCTGACAAGTCCCCTCTATTCTCAATCAGTTGGTACGATAAGCATCTATTTGCATGAAAGTCTTCATTCGGAATGATGGCTTTCGTAGGGCAAGCATCTATACATCTATGGCAGTTACCGCACCTACTCTCCATAGGTTCGTCATATTTATCAACGTCGAAAGGAAGAAATATCTCCCCGAGAAAGAACATCGAACCAGCATGAGGAATGATAAGTTGATGATTCCGCCCAACCCATCCTAAGCCTGCTTTCTGTGCCCAATAACGTTCAAGAACAGGTGCTGTATCACAGAAACAACGTATTTCTAATTCCTCCTCTTGCCCTTCCTTGTTTTCTTGAGAAGCATTAAGATAAGGTTCTGATTCCCTTATCTTATTAGCCAACTCCCGCATCTTTTTCTTCATCAAGTCGTGATAATCCTTTCCAAGAGCGTATGCTGCAAACTGATATTCACCTTTGTGTAGGTGTTGAGAAGGGGCATAATTAAGGGCAAGAGATATTATACTTCGCACACCTGGAACCAGTTTACGAGGATCGAGACGCTTCTCTAAATAATTCGACATATATGCCATGGTTGCTTCTTCACCATTCTCCAGCCATTTCCGATACCCTTTTGCAACCTCTTCATCAACTGGTTCTGCCTTTGCAACCCCATAAGAGAAGAATCCGAGATGCTTTGCTTCTTCCTTTATCCATGTTGCGTTGATACTAATCATCTTGTTTCTTCGGGATTATCAGGGAATGTCTTAAACTCATATCCCTGTTCCTTGAGCCATTGAAGTGACTCCGGAAGTGCTGTACGGAGCTTGTCTATACTCTTTAAAGAATCATGGAAGGTAATGATAGATCCATTTCTTGCATATCGTTTTACGTTCTCTACCACGTCTTTTGCAGTCAATAACTTAGAATAATCGCGTGTAACAAGATCCCACATCACGACCCTGTAATTCTGTTTCACCCACCAGTAAACAGTGTGTCGAAGCCATCCGTGAGGTGGACGGAAGTAGGGTGTATTAAGTAAGTTATCTGCTTTTGTGACATCAACAGCGTAAGTTAACGTCCAATGTCTAAATGATCCGAGGTGATGATAAGTGTGATTTCCCACTTTATGCCCCCTTCTTATCACCTCTTTATATAAGTCTGGATGTTTCCTTACATTATCTGCCACCATAAAAAACATAGCCTTCGCACCGAATTCATCCAATACATCAAGGATGAAAGGAGTGGCTTCTGGGATGGGACCATCATCAAAGGTAAGGTATACAGAATGGTCATTCTTATCCATGCGCCATAATGCGTGCGGATAAAAGAGGCGTAGCCATCGTGCTGGTTGTTCTATTAACATTGTTACTTATAGCTGATTTTAAGAAGTGATGAAGTATGATATAAGAAGAAACTGGAGTGTGGTCATCCAGATATGGTAGACCACGCCCCAGTTTAATTTATTCCATCTTTATCAAGAAATAGTTTCTTTTAAAGTTGGATTATTCACCCTGTTGCCATGTACCTCCTAGACTTGCAAACCTGTTCATCAGCCCGTTCAACTGTTGAGCATGCTTGTTAGCCCATGCTCTGTCAGTATGATCATTAGCATTAACAAGGTTCATCATAATTTGGAAGTGCATCTTGCATGAACTTTGCGACATATCAAAGTAACGTGAAGGAAGCGACATGTAGTAATTAGCATACTGCATTGAAATCTTCCAAAGAGCGTCATATAACTGACGAGCCTTTGCCTTTTGTCCCAACAATGTATAAGCTTCTGCCATATCACCAGAGCCACTCATGTAACTTATTGGTACATTATAATAAGGTATCTCTTTCTCTGCCTTCTGTAGAACTTTCAGTGCTTTCGCCTTCTCACCCTTAGCAATAAGGTGGAGCGCAAGGTCTGCCATCTCACGACGATGTGTATAACACATTCGTGCAACAGTCTCGTCAATGTAGAGACCAGGCTTATTGAGACCTCCCCACTTGAATCGATTCATCACGACGTTATAGGTCTTTTCTGTGTCGAAATTACGTAGATTGATTCCCAATGGATTGTTTCCACCTTGTGTCGTATTGAATGGTGTGATACGATTTACTAATCCCTCTTGAATGAAGTTATCACCGAGATTCATGAAATTCTCACTTCCTACAGTAACAGCTACATAGAGTGGACGAGTCCAGTTACAATTAGCAATCATCTCAAGCATCATCAAATCATTCTTATATAATGCCTGCTTACCTGCTAAAGAGATGACCATACGATCAGGAATAGAGTCACCTGGACGCATCATACCACTTCGTTTCACAGCTTCCTTATCGATAGTCATGTAGATGGTATCGGTTGGAATGAGGTGAGTCTCAGCGTTCTTAGAACGTACCCAGTACTTCAATATATTCTTTAACTCGAATGGTTCCTCGCCAAACTGAGCCTTTGCTGCAGCGGGATTCTGCTTATAGAAGTCCAAAACCTGCTGTTTGTACTCTGGTTGAATAGGTATAATCTCATTCGTACCACTCACATAATCAAGTCGTGGCCACGATATTGGCACACTCGGAGAGTTGTAAGCAGGGCGACGCATCTGGTCTATATACCAGTCAGTCTGTAGGTAAGAAAGGTTACAAACACGTGTGTCTGTCCTTACACCTTCAACCTCTTGATTGTACCAAAGTGGGAAGGTATCATTGTCACCATTAGTGAAGATGATAGGAGCACCCTTATCTTGAAGTGACATCAAATAGTTCTGTCCGAAGTCACGACATGTATAACGACCAGAACGATCATGGTCATCCCAAGTCTGTGATGCCATCTGAATTGGCACGAGCAAACAAACAAGTGAAATCACAGATGCCGATAGCACTGGTGCAATCTTCAGTTTTCTTGCCCAATCATAGAGTGCCAAAACACCCAAACCACACCATATTGCGTAAGCATAGAATGATCCCGCATACGAATAGTCACGCTCACGTGGCTGGCTAGGAGTCTGATTCAAATAGATGACAATAGCCAAACCTGTCATAAAGAACAGGAAGAATACCACCCAGAACTGCTGTATTCCACGCTTACCACGCCATGCTTGCCAGAACAACCCAAGTAGTCCGAGCAATAATGGAAGACAATAGAATACGTTGTGACCTTTGTTTGCTTTCAGCTCATCTGGCAATTTACTCTGGTCTCCATAGAGTGCATTATCAATGAAAGATATACCTGTTATCCAGTTACCATGCTCTGGTTCACCATTGCCTTGTAGGTCGTTTTGACGTCCAGCAAAGTTCCACATGAAGTAACGCCAGTACATGAAGTTACATTGATAAGAGAAGAAGAACCTTAGATTCTCCCATTGTGTAGGCATCTTCACACCGTCAACAGTATGCCCCGTAACGCCTCCCATCCATTGTTCATATTGTGCAGCATGACCATCGTCATACATACGTGGGAAGAACATGTTCTGTTGGAACACCTGTGTAGCCTTATTTCTAACGAGGAAGTAAGAGTCCTTCTCATTCTTAGAAGCCTTCTCTTTACGCTCATAGACAGGTGCTCCCTCCTTAAATTTATAGTGCATTCCATCCTCTGCTACTGCTGGTTGACTCGTATAAGCCTGACCATAGAGTAGAGGGTGATCACCATACTGGTCACGGCTCAGATAACTACCTAGTGTGAAGATATCCTCTGGTGAGTTCTGATCCATTGGAGGGTTAGCTGTAGAGCGAATAACTATTACAGCATAAGATGAATAACCGATTATCAACATCAGCATACATAGTAAGGCTGTGTTCTTTAGACGGGCAGTCACCAACATTACTGATTGTCTCTTACCATCCTTATTAACGGGTCGACGCCAACGCAAAAGGAAGTAAACAACAGCTAAAACTATAATACCAATGATGAAAGCACTCCAACCATAACCATAGAAAGGAATACCAATTAAGGCGAAAGCCAATAGGAAGGCTATGTTCTGACGAGCTTGACTCTTATCTTGATAAGTTTCATAGATACCCCATACAAAGGCGGATACAAGCAGTACTATATATATAATGGTACCCGTGTTGAAAGGCATGCCTAGGGTGTTAGTAAAGAACAATTCGAACCATCCACCTACGGTGATAATACCAGGAACAACGCCATAGAGGACGGCAGCAACTAATATTACCGAGATGAGCAGAGCGAATAACGACCCCTTAAGATTAGCCTCTGGCACCTTTTTATAATAGTAAATCAGAACGACGGCAGGGATACAGAGGAGGTTCAACAGGTGTACACCGATTGAAAGACCAGTCATATAGAAGATCAATACCAACCATCTGTCGGAATGTGGCTTGTCTGCAACATCTTCCCACTTAAGTATCAACCAGAACGCAACAGCAGTAAATGCTGATGAGTAAGCATACACCTCGCTCTCGACAGCAGAGAACCAGAATGTGTCACTGAAAGTATAGATCAGTGCACCAACAAGACCTGCTCCCTCGATAGCAATAGTCTTTGCAAGTGACGGAGCATCGCCATCACGAACGATAAGACGGCGTGAGAGATGGGTAATAGTCCAAAACAAGAACATGATACAAGTAGCCGACAACAATGCACTCATCGTGTTGACCATCTTTGCAACTTGTGTTGGATCACTCGCAAAGTGTGAGAATAAATTAGCAGTAAGCATGAAGAATGGTGCCCCAGGAGGGTGACCAATCTCTAACTTATAGCCTGTTGTAATGAATTCCGGACAGTCCCAAAAGCTGGCTGTCGGCTCAATTGTGGAGCAATAAACGAATGCGGCAACTAAGAAAGCCACCCATCCAACGATGTTGTCCACCAGTCTGAATTGTTTCATTTGTGCGATTAGTATTTACAATCTGCCACTTATCAGCATGGGAGAAGGGCAGAAAATGTTTATTTCGAAATAATCTGTGCAAAGGTAGTAATTATATATTAAGTATCAGTAAAAGAAGGTTTGAAAATATATTAAAATGCTCTGTTTGAAGATGAGTTTCGTGTAGGTCGTATTAACTTCTTGCTGTTTTAGGTGTGTATTGGGGCATAAAAATCAATCACAAATACATGAACTTAGTTTTAATTTGCGCTGCTGTCTCTTTTAACATTTGCCTTAATATGTTGATTTCTTGTGTCTTGTAAAGCGTAAATAGGCGGCAAGAATGATAGTCTAAATATCTTTCTCGCTTTTATTCCTTGGTGAAGTCCTTTTGTTTCTCATCTTTTCTGTCCTTATTAAGATAAATGTGAGAGTTCATAGATAGCTATAGATGATAGGCAATCTTTGATAATGGCAAGAGAAGTGTATACGAGTATAATTCTATGGGAGATGGCTCCTTAAATTACTCTTTGTTTATAAACACTAAAACAAAAGACGCCTTTTTCAACTTGAAAACATGCTCTTTTCAGGTTGAAAAGGTGCCTTCTTTGCATGAAAGAAAGCACCTCTTATACTGCGTCAAGTTGCATCTCCTTCTCTTGGAGGGGTTTGGGGCGGTTCTATCACTCCAATCTTTCGGTTAGAGTTATCGGCTAAGACATCATTAACAATGTTGTTGATTTGCTCCTTTAATTCGTTGATAAACTGCGCAGCATCATACTTCTTAGCCTCAATATCACGCAACTTTTTCTCCCAAATACCTGTCAATTCAGCTGATGTCAGGAGCTTTTCATGAATTGTGTTGATGAGTGCAATCCCCGTTTGAGTAGCCTCAATGTTCTTGCGTTTACGCTGAATATAATGTCTTCGAAATAGTGTCTCTATGATTCCTGCACGTGAAGAAGGTCGCCCTATACCATTTTCTTTCATGGCAGCACGCAATGTTTCATCCTCAACTAACTTACCAGCTGTTTCCATGGCACGCAATAATGATGCTTCCGTGTAGTGCTTTGGTGGTGTTGTTTGTTTCTCAGTAAGGGTTGGTGTGTGTGTGCCTGATTCCCCTTTAACAAATGTTGGAAGATAAGAACTAGCCTCTTGATTATCCTTGCCCAGTGCCTCTTGCTGTTCTGTTTCTCCTCCTTTGAGGGTGAACTGTGTGTTGGATACTTCCATCACTACACGCCATCCTTTATCTAGAATCTCCTTTCCTGAAACCTTAAATTCAATCTTATCCACTTCACCCAACACCGTTGTCGTAGCAAATTTACAATCAGGATAGAAGGCTGCAATGAATCTTCTCGCAATGAGATCATACACATTTCGTTCAACATCTGTCAGTCCCTGTGGGGGAATACCTGTTGGGATGATGGCGTGGTGATCAGTTACCTTTGAAGAATCAAACACACGTTTCGACTTCGGAAGTGGTTTCCCTCCTAATGTCTTAACCAACTCGGCATAAGGTCGCTTGCCTGCAAACGTTGTTTGGAAAAGTCCGTTCATGGTTTGCGGGCACTTTGGATAGATGTCATCCGATAGATATTGGGTATCCACGCGAGGATAAGTTGTGAGCTTTCTTTCATATAAACTCTGGATTGTGTTCAGCGTCATTTCAGCCGAATAACCATATTTTCGGTTACAATCTACCTGCAATGACGTGAGATCATAGAGTTGTTTGGGTTGTTCTGTACCCTTCTTTTTAGTTACATTGGTGATAGTAAAAGGTTTTCCTTCAATGGTTGAGAAAGCCTTTTCACCCTCTTCTTTAGATGTAAACTTCCCCTTTGTTGCCGTAAATTGTGTGTCTCGATAGATGGTTGCGAGTACCCAATAAGGCTCAGGCTTGAAGTTGTCGATCTCTTCCTGGCGTTTCACGATGAGTGCAAGGGTAGGAGTTTGCACTCTTCCAATAGATAGTATTTGTCCTTTTCCGTATGAATTTCTGCCATACTTGAGTGTATAAAGGCGTGTAGCATTCATTCCCAAGAGCCAATCACCAATTGCTCTTGAAAGTCCAGCAAGGTAGAGTGGCTTGTATTGAGCCTCATCTCTTAGATTAGCAAAGCCTTCTCGGATAGCTTCATCAGTCATGGACGATATCCAAAGACGCCTAACAGGGCATTTTGCACCAGCCTTCTGCATGACCCAACGCTGTATCAATTCACCTTCCTGACCAGCATCACCACAATTAATAATCTCATCTGCAGCTTGAAATAGTTTCTTGATGATGTCGAATTGGCGTTTGATACCTTCGTCTTCTATTAGTTTGATACCAAAGCGAGAAGGTATCATTGGTAACGAACCAAGACTCCAGTGTTTCCAGTTGAGGGTATAATCGCGCGGTTCTTTTAGCTCACAAAGGTGGCCAAAAGTCCATGTTACCTGATATCCATTCCCCTCCATATATCCTGTGTGCGCACTATTTGCGCCAAGGATACGGGCAATATCTTTTGCAACACTAGGTTTCTCTGCTATGCAAACTTTCATGTATTCTTTTTTACTCTACGCTTCTTAAACCTCTCTTTCACCCCTGCAAAGTTATGAAAAATATTCTACAGGAGAATTAAACAAGTATCTTTAGCTATGTTTTTTTGCGTTTTTCTTTTCCTATCTAAGTTATTTTATCTAAATTTGTAGCATAGAAACGAACAAGAGAAGATAAATTTATGAGAGTTGGACTCTTTATTCCATGTTACGTCGATGCGCTTTATCCACATGTTGGCGTAGCAACTTATAAGCTTTTGCGAAAGCTTCACTTAGATGTAGTCTATCCCGAACGGCAGACTTGTTGTGGGCAACCTATGGCAAATGGTGGTTTTCAGCGCATGTCAGGTCACCTTGCTGAGCGGTTCGAGGATAAGTTTAAAGACTTTGATTATGTGGTAACGCCGAGCGTGTCTTGTGCTGCTTTCGTGCGTGTAAATTACCCACAAATACTTGACCATGAGTGTCAGACCCCTAAAAAGACAATGGAACTTGTAGAGTTCCTGCATGATGTTTTGAAGGTGAAGGAACTCCCGGGGAGTTTTCCTCATGTTGTTTCAGTACATAACTCCTGTCATGGTGTGCGGGAGTTAGGATTGAGTGCACCTTCAGAAATACAAGAGAAGCCTTTTAATAAGATAATTGATTTATTGAGACTCAAGGAAGGTATCACTATAAAAGAGCCTGATCGCAAAGATGAATGTTGTGGCTTTGGTGGTATGTTTGCAATAGAAGAGCCACGTGTCAGTGCTGCTATGGGTAATGACAAGGTGAAACGTCACATGGAAACAGGGGCTGAATTTATCACTGGCTCTGATAGTTCCTGTTTGATGCACATGCAAGGGGTGGCTGCAAAGAATCATTATCCTATTAAGTTTATGCACATAGCTGAGATTTTAGCTGCTGGTTTTTGATATATATAAATAAGGTTATACAAGGGTAACAAAGTTATGACAACATACCATTCAAAGAGAGCTAAAGAGTTTCTAAAAGACCCTAAGAAGGTTGAGCAACACGATCGTACGTTTTGGTCGGTGCGTCAGAAGCGATATGCCGCAGCTGCTGCATTACCCGAATGGGAGGACTTACGCGAACATGCTAGTCGTATTAAAGAACACACAGCAAGCCATTTAGCTGACTACCTAGAGCAATTCTCTAATAGTTTAGAGCGCAATGGCGTTATCGTTCACTTTGCGAAAGATGCACAAGAGTTTAATGAGATGGTTTATGAGATACTTAAGTCTCATAAAGTTAAGAAGCTCGTTAAATCGAAATCAATGCTTACCGAGGAATGTGAGATGAACCCTTATCTCATAGAAAGAGGTATCAATGTGGTTGAATCAGACCTTGGTGAGCGTATTCTTCAACTAATGCATTTAAAGCCAGCACACATCGTTATGCCTGCAATTCACTTGACACGTGATGAGGTGGGGGAGATGTTTGAAGAAAAAGGAATATCTCATGAAAAGGGTAACCACGATCCCGCTTATCTTACACGATGCGCACGTGAAGATCTCCGAGAGGATTTTATGGATGCTGATGCTGGTTTGACAGGTTGTAACTTTGGTGTTGCTTCAACAGGAGATTGTGTTGTCTGCACCAATGAGGGTAATGCTGATATGTCAACATCGGTGCCTAAATTACATATTGTAGCCATGGGTATTGAGAAAGTCATCCCTGATTATGATGCTTTAGCAGTATTTCAACGACTATTAGCTCGTAGTGGTACAGGTCAGCCATCCACAGCTTTTACTTCTCAATTTCGTAAGCCTCGTCCAGGCGGAGAGATGCATGTTATCTTGGTAGATAATGGACGTAGTGACATTGTTTCCAATAATGAACACTGGGAGACGTTGAAGTGTATTCGTTGTGGTGCATGTATGAACACCTGTCCTGTCTATCGTCGTTCGGGGGGGTATTCATATAGTTATTTCATTCCTGGACCTATTGGTGTCAACCTCGGTATGCTGAAGAGTCCAAAGAAACACAGCGGTAACGTGTCAGCATGTTCATTGTGTTTGAGTTGTGATTGTGTGTGCCCGGCGAAGGTTTCTCCAGGTAGTCAGATTTATCGTTGGCGCCAGAGTCTAGAGAAATATGGTACAGAGAATAAGGAAAAGAAGGTGATGGCAGAGGGAATGAAGGCTGTTTATGAGAATTATCATGTCTATGATGCCTTATTGCGTAATTCGTCAGTTGCCAATCACATACCTAAGTCGTTGATGGATATAAAACTGAATCCTTGGAGTATTGGACATACTATGCCACAATTTGCCAAGAAACCTTTCCACGTTATCTTTAAGCAAGCAATGAAGGAATTGAAGCATGAATAAGGAAGAACTATTAAGCAAACTGCGTCGTAATACCATACATCAGTTTGATATGCCAGAAACCCCTGTTGAAGGAATTAAGTATCAAGATGTTGTACAGCAATTTATTGATATGAGTCGTAATGTGGGGAGTGAAGTCATCGAGGCAAAGGCTGATGATGATATTAACGAACTCATCCGTAAGGCTTATCCAGTAGCAGAGGTGTTAGCATCAAATGTAGATGGAGTAAAGGCTGATATTAATCCCGATATAGTTTCTGAGGCACAAGATCTCAATGGAACAGATGTCGGTATTATAGAAGGCGATATTGCCGTGGCAGAGAATGGGTGTGTATGGGTTCCTCAAACTATGAAGGAGAGAGTTGTTTGCTTCATCTCCGAGAACCTTGTAATACTTGTTCATCGTGATAAAATCGTTAACAATATGCACGAAGCCTATAAGAAGATATACATGACCGACTATGGTTATGGATGCTTTATATCAGGACCGAGTAAGACAGCAGATATAGAACAAGCACTCGTTATGGGTGCTCAGGCAGCAAGAGGTGTTACTGTCATAATTATAGATTAAACGTTAATTATGTCAAAAACATAAATATAAAAGGTTGGTGCAATACGTTTCCAACTTTTTTTATTAACTTTGCATTCCGTAGAGAAGGATATAAAATATAACAGTTTTAATAAACAAAATAAGTTATGAAGATTGAAAAAGTACATGCTCGCGAGATTCTTGATTCACGTGGCAATCCTACAGTTGAGGTTGAGGTAACCCTCGAAAATGGTGTAATGGGTCGTGCAAGTGTTCCATCTGGTGCTTCTACTGGTGAGAACGAGGCTCTTGAACTCCGTGATGGCGATAAGAATCGTTTCTTGGGTAAGGGCGTCCTCAAGGCTGTTGAAAACGTAAACAACCTTATTGCTCCAGCATTGAAAGGTGATTGCGTACTCAATCAGCGTGCTATTGACTACAAGATGCTCGAACTCGACGGTACTCCAACTAAGAGCAAGCTCGGTGCTAATGCTATCCTTGGTGTTTCTTTGGCTGTAGCTCAGACAGCTGCTAAGGCATTGAACATCCCATTGTATCGTTACATTGGTGGTGCTAATACTTATGTATTGCCAGTACCTATGATGAATATCATCAATGGTGGTGCTCACTCTGATGCACCTATCGCTTTCCAGGAGTTCATGATTCGTCCAGTTGGTGCTCCTACAGAGAAAGAAGGTATCCGTATGGGTGCTGAGGTATTCCACGCACTTGCTAAGTTGTTGAAGAAGCGTGGTCTCTCTACTGCAGTAGGTGATGAAGGTGGTTTCGCTCCTAAGTTCGATGGTATCGAGGATGCACTCGATTCAATCATTC
>ERZ772920.1444-NODE-1444-length-12056-cov-17.133156_pt1 | contig 12056 bp, 10 predicted proteins | sample MGYA00511469_ERZ772920 | MGnify/ENA primary metagenome ERZ772920 (study PRJEB29015, sample SAMEA2738069) | human oral metagenome | biome: human oral; feature: human-associated habitat; material: saliva | place: China | collected 2216 ... | reverse complement strand
CATCTCTGCGTAGACCTCAGGGGTTGCGATAGGCACTTGGAGCCTCCTAATCGAGTGACAGTTTTGTCGAGATCGATTCTCTCACATTTTGTATGTGTGGGGAGGGGCAGGAAGTCCCGTTTGGACGGTTTTCTTCGAACCCCTCCCCTGTCGTTATGCGTCGGTTGACACTTCTGTTATGTGTCAGTTGGCGTGGCCGACGCGGACTCCGAGTTCGGCGACGGACATGACGTCGGTAAGGGTCTCCGCGACGTCACCCTGCGCATTCGTGCCACGGAATCGGAGGTAGGAGCCGTTGCCGGCGACGGGGATGTCGACGGTGCCGGGGACGTTCGCCAGCGAGGTGGCGAGGGCGGGGTTGCCCTGCGCGTCCGGTTTGCTCTTGTTGTCACCCTGACCCTTGAGGCCGTCAAAGCTACCGGCGAGGTAGATCTGGACGTCCTTGGCGCGACCCGAGGCCTTGGGACCGTTACCGGCGCGAGGCGTGTAGCTGAGCGCACAGACGTCGTATCCGGTGCTGCCGTCACCGATCTTCAGGTCGATCCAGTGCGGCCACTTGCGGGCGGTGTCGGTCTCGGGCAGCTTGGCGTTGTTGGCGTCGATGTACTGGGAGTGCCAGTAGGTCGAGGGGTCACCGTCGGTGGCCTTGTATTCCTCGCCATACTCCCAGCGGGTTTCGACGGAGTCGGCGGCCACGGCCTCGGCCTTAATGTGGGGGCCGCACACGCCGACGAGGCCTTCGCTGGCCACGGTCTTCTCGCCGGCGTAAGAGACGTCGACTGTGAAGGTCGCTTCACCGAATTCGGTGGTGGGGCGCGCCCAGAACTTCACGACGCGGGTCTCGCCGGGGGCGAGGCGGTCGATGGGCTGGGGGCCGTTGGCGAGGACCCAGGAGTTGGAGACCGAGGGGGTCAGGTGGATGCCGGTGACCTCTGCCGTGCCCTTGTTGGTGACGGAGACATTGAGGACGCTTTCGCCCCAGTTGTCGTCGCCGATGATGGGCAGGGAGGCGCGGTCCATGCCGGACAGGGCGTTCTTCGGGTATGCCTCGTCGCCCTCACGCGCGATGCTCACGTCGAGGGCCGAGGAGGCCTGGGAGGTGAGGGCGAAGACCGAGCCACTGTCGACAGTAACGTTGAGGGGCAGCTGCGCGACGGTGCCTTCGGCGGTCTTTTCACCGCCGTTGGGACGGCGAGACAGGTAGCCGGAGTCAATGACGCTCAGGTGCTGGTTGGTCATGGCGTTACGCAGACGGAAGCCGTCGCCGACGGGTTCTGCGACCCACTTCTGGGGGTTACGCGTCGCGTAGTCGCCCTGAGCCGTGGGGTGAACTTCTGGCTCGCATCGGCGCACGCGTAGGCGACCACCGGGTGGCCGGGGGTGGTGGACACGTGTGTCTCAGAGTTGGGGGTGTCTTCGGAGTAGACGGCGAGGCAGCGGTTCGAGTTGACCGAGCGGATCTGGTAGTAGCCGTCGGGGGTGGCAACGAACTCCCAGTTGTCGGAGGATGCACCCACGACCGGGGTGCCGCCCGTCACGCTCAGGCCCTGCCCGTCGGCCAGTGTGATCGTGTACTGGCCGGGAGTGAGGGTGTCACGCGTGGGGTCGGTGTAGGTGGAAGGTTCGCCGAGCGCGTCGATATGTGCCTTGAAGGCCTGCGCATCAGGGTCAGCCTTCGGGGTCTTACCATTCCAGAACATCTGAGCGCCGTAGCGCAGGCCGTCGGCGATCCACGCCTCGGTCTCATGGTCGGTCACCTTGCCGAGGCCTCCCTGCCAGATGGAGACCTTGCCGCCGCGGATGGAGGCGTCGGGCACCGCGTAACCTTCGTTCTGGTAGAACGAGTTCATCGTCCACTTTCCGTACACGCCGTCGAGGCCCTGCACCTGCATGACGTAGGAGGAGGGCTGATCACGGTAGTAGTACAGAGCGGAGGACGCGTTCACGAGGGTGTATCCGGCGTCGACGAGGTCCTTAGCGGGCAGGCCACGGTTGGCATCCTTCTGGCTGCTCTCACCCTTGGCCCAGTATTCGATGATGACGTCCTTGTCGATGGGAATGCCCGAAATGTCGGCAATGCCGTCGTTCCACAGGCGCAGCGTGCCGCCGCGCGACTTGACGTGCGCGTTGACCTTGTTGATGAAGTCATTGAAGGCCGCGTCGAAAGTCATCGACTGGTCACCGTAGGAAGCACGGACCTGACCGAGAAAATTGGTGAACTCTCCGGGTCCCTGCTTGAAGAAGAACTCGTCGGCACCCATGTGCCATTCGGTGGAGCCGAACGCGTCCATGTATTCGTCGATGAGGCCAAAGTAGAACTGCTGGGCGGCGGGGTCGATGAAGTTGAGGTGGTTGGCGCTCTTCGTGCCAGAGTCGTCGGCGACCTGGAACTGCGGGAAGTTGCCGAGGATGGTGCCGGTGTGGCCGGGAGCGTTGAGGAGCGGGACGACGCGGACGCCGACCTCGCGGCCGTGCTCGACGATGGCCTTGACTTCAATCCTTCGTGTAGTAGGAGAAGGAGGTGGTGGCCGGGTACTTGTCGGACTTAATGCGCAGCTCAAGGGACAGGTAGTTCATCTTCAGATCGGACATGCGGTCGATCTGTCGGTTGATCCAGTCCGGCGTGATGTGGGTGCCGCACGCGCACAGGGTGACGCCGCGATCGGGGAAGCGCGGGATGTCGGTGACGCTACCGGTGGGCACGGTCCCCTTGCCCGAGCGAACTGCCTGCTCGAGGGTTCGAGCACCCCACAGGAGGCCGACGCGGGTGGCGGCCACGACCTGGGCACCGTTTCCGGTGACGGTCAGCTGGTAGCCTTCATCGCCGAGGGTCGACTGAGATGGGTCGATTGTCAGACTGACAGCGTTGGTTGAGGGGGCATCGCTGGTACCGTCGGTGATGCCGGTAATGCCGGAGTCGGCGAGGGCGCGGCTCAGCAGGGCGCTGACTCCGGCGGCTTCGGCGGAGTCAGTGTGAACGATCTGCAGACCGCTTGCGGGGGTCCACGTGCCCGAGGCCGGGGTCCAGCCTTCGAGGGACGGGATGGTTCCGGGAAACTGGGTGGCCGCCTGCGCGTTCAGATGGGATGTCAGGGGATGAGGACCGCGGCGACGAGGGCGCACACGGACGTGAGGATGAGCGCGACTTTCGCTCGGGTGCGTGCGAGCCGTGGTACTCGCACATGGTGTGGTGATGACTGAAGCATTAATTCTCCTGTTCAGCAATTTGCTTCCACGCAAACTATCCAAAGCGCAAATTAAAATGGATGACAAGCATCCATTCCATCAAGCATCTGGAGCCTCAATGCTATCGACACTTACTGCTCAAATACAATACCGATGGTCAGATTCCACTTACTACGAAACTCGGAAAAACCCATAGAAAATTGCGAAAACGTGACATTGTCAGGCCTGCTTGATCGCTCCTAAACGTGAGGCGTGCGCCCACATGACAATGGCGGCGGCGTGTCCGACGTTCATCGAGCGCGTCGATCCCCGCTGGGTGATGGCGACGACGACCTCGCAGGCGGCCAGCATCTCCTCACTAAGGCCAGACGCCTCGGACCCGAAGACCAGGCAGGCGCGCTCGGGCAATACGGCCCCTTCAAGGGCGACGGAGCCGTCGACGTTGTCGACGCCGACGAGGGACAGCCCCTCGCGAGAGCAGTGGTCGACGAGTTCGCGTACCTCGGCGCGGTGATCAACGGGCAGGTAGCGGTCGGTGACCATGGCCCCGCGACGGTTCCACCGCTTGCGCCCTACGACGTGGACGCGCCGAGCACCCATTGCGTTCGCGGTGCGCACGATGGACCCAATGTTGAAGTCGTGATCGAGGTTTTCGACGGCGACTTCGAAAGGCAGGGAGCGCGCAGCCACGTCCGCGCGGATCGCCTCCATCGTCCAATACCGGTAGCGGTCCTCGACGTTGCGCCGATCCCCGTGAGCCAGCAGCTCACGATCATAGTGCTCGCCAACCGGCCATTCGTCCTCCCCGCCCGGCCACGGACCGACCCCGACCTGACCACTGGCCGCGGCCACTGCCTCGTCCGTGGCGGCCTCCCCACAAGCCGCATCCAACCGCGCGATGTCACATCCGTTTTCGAACTCGTTCACGGGTCCCACCCTAGCGGGAACGTAGAATAGGGGCATGAATCCGCTGATGAACGAAGAAACAGCACTCAGTGATATGCCGCCCGTGAGCGCGTGGCTCTCCGACATGGACGGTGTCCTGGTCAAGGAGAACCGCGCACTGCCGGGCGCGAACGAATTCCTGGCGGCGCTGCGCGCCACCGGCACTCCCTTCCTGGTCCTCACCAACAACTCGGTGTTCACCAACCGCGACCTGTCAGCCCGCCTGGCGAACTCGGGCCTGGACATCCCCGAAGAGAACATTTGGACGTCCGCGAACGCCACGGCCGCGTTCCTCCAGCAGCAGTCCCCCGGCTCGACGGCCTACGTGATTGGCGAAGCTGGCCTGACGACCGCGATTCACGCCGCCGGCTACGTCATGACGGAAACGGATCCTGAGTTCGTGGTGCTCGGCGAGGTTCGCTACTACGATTTTCATGCCCTGACCCACGCGATCCGCCTCATTGAGGGCGGCGCGAAGTTCATTGCGACGAACCCCGACGTGTCCGGCCCATCCGACGAGGGCACCCTGCCCGCGTGCGGCGCGATCGCCGCGATGATCACGGCGGCCACCGGCAAGCAGCCCTACTTCGTGGGCAAGCCGAACCCGGTCATGATCCGCGCCGGCCTGAACAAGATCGGGGCTCACTCGGAGCGGGCCGCGATGGTCGGCGACCGCATGGACACCGACGTGCGCGCCGGCGTCGAGGCGGGCCTGCGCACGCACCTGGTTCTGTCGGGTTCCACGGCCCGCGAGGACGTCTGCAACTACCCGTTCCGTCCCTTCGGCATCCACGAGGGTATCGGCGATCTCATTGAGCTCGTCGAGGCGGCCCACTGACCCCCGACACGTAAAGGAAACACCATGACCAACGATTCCCACAAGGCGCGCCTGGCGGCCCTCGTCCAGGAGCTCTCCGTTATCCACGAGAAGGTCACCCTGGCGTCCGGTCGCGAGTCCGACTTCTACGTCGACATGCGCCGCTCGACGCTGCACCACGAGGCGGCCCCGCTCATCGGCCACGTCATGCTCGACCTCCTGGAGGAGGCTGGCTTCGCGGTGGGCGAGGAGTACGTGGCCGTCGGCGGACTGACAATGGGTGCCGACCCCGTCGCGACCGCGATGCTGCACGCTGCTGCCTCGCGCGGCCTGGATCTGGACGCATTCGTCGTGCGTAAGGCCGCGAAGGATCACGGCATGAAGCGCCGCATCGAGGGTCCGGACGTCGTGGGCAAGAACGTCGTCGTCTTGGAAGACACGTCCACGACGGGCGGTTCCCCACTGGAGGCCGCGCTCGCCCTGCGTGAGGCCGGCGCGAACGTCGTCGCCGTCGCGGTGATCGTCGACCGTGCGACGGGCGCAAAAGAACGCATCGAAGCCGAAGGCTTCCCGTACTTCTACGCACTGGGCCTGGAGGACATCGGCCTGGCCTGATTTCCCTCCCGCATGCACGAGGCCGGGGCTGGGTTCTGCGCGAACCTGGCCCCGGCCTCGTCTTCGTCTGCGCGCCCTCACATGTGGGGAACGGAGCGCATGGCGCGCGCGGTCACCCAGCGCGGGGCGAGCTTCATGGCACCCATGGCAACCTTGTAGGGAACAGTCGGGGTGACCTGGACACGGCCCACGCGCACGGCGTCGAGGGCTGCCGTGACGACCTGGTCGGGGCTGGCTATGAGCCAGGAGGGGGTCGCGCGCATGTCGACGCCAGCCCGCTCGAAGAAGGGCGTGTCGACGGGGCCGGGGCACACGACGGTCGCCGTGATGCCGGAGCCTTTCAGTTCGGCGGCAAGGCCCTCGGTGAAGGCGACGACCCACGCCTTGTGCGCGGAATAGGTACCCGCGCCCGTGCGCGAGGCGACGGAGCCGACGTTGAGGATCGCGCCGCGTCCGCGCGAACGCATGGAGATGCCGGCGTGGTGGGCGAGCGTCATGACGGCGCGAACCATGACGTTCAGGCCGTTGATTTCGCGTTCCAGGCTGTTGTCCAGGAAGGGGCTTCCCAACCCAAATCCGGCATTGTTGACAAGGAGGTCGACGGGTCGCAGGTCCGGCTTCTGAGCATCGGCCGGGCCTCCCACGTCGAGGCGGGCTGCGACCCGCGCGCACCCGTCCTCGGTGGACAGGTCGGCAGCGATGTACTCGGCGTTCACGCCCACGACGTTTGTCAGCGAGGCCGCGAGCGCGCGCAGCGCGTCCTCACGGCGTGCGACGAGCACCAGGTCGTGTCCGGCGGCGGCCAGCTGCCAGCAGAATTCTTCACCAATTCCGGAGGTCGCTCCGGTCACAAGCGCGGTTCCCATGTGGGAAGTCTAGCGTGCACGTGTGGGGTAGCACGAGGCCGGGGTCCCTCACACTCGTGTGTCGTGAGGGACCCCGGCCAGGTGTTTTATCGGGTGCGGATCAGGAAGATGGCTCCGCCACCGGCGAGGGCCACCGGGATGACGAGGAGGAGCAGCCAGTAGGGGCTCCAGCCTCCCGAGCGTCCGCTGTCGGTCGCAGAAGCAATCGGCAGCGCGGATACCGCGTCATCCGATCCGTCCGTTGAGGTGCCTGATGCGCCGCTCTGGGCGTTCTCGCCGCTCTGCGCACCGCTTTGGGCACCGATCTGGGGGCTAGCACTCGGTGTGACGGCGGGTGCAGCCTTGGGCGCGGTCACCGGAGTGCCGGAACCCGAGGTGCTTGCCGCGCCCGAACCACCCCGAGAGATCGTGCCAGAGCTGGTGGTCACCGCGCCCGAACCGCTCGTGGATCCGCCCGACGTACCCGCAGACGAACGACTTCCGCTCGAGAGCAGGTTCCTCATGACCTCCTTGGTCCCACGAGGCGAGACCGATGCCGTTGAGCCGCTGGGGCGGAGACTCGGCGCAGGGGCGGGAGCGACACTCGGGGCCGGGGCCGGATTCGCGCTGGGCGCAGGTGCAGGCGCGGGGTCAACACTGGGGGTGGGAGCGGGAGCGGGCGCCGGGTCAACGCTCGGCGCGGGGGTCGGCGAAGGCTCCGGGTCCACACTGGGCTCGGGGGCCGGCGAAGGCGCGGGTTCCGGGCTGGGCGCAGGTGCAGGCTCGGGATCCACACTCGGTTCCGGCGAAGGCACTGGCTCAGGGCTGGGCTCGGGAGCAGGCGCAGGCTCGGGATCCGCACTCGGTTCCGGCGAAGGCGCGGGTTCCGGGCTGGGCGCAGGATCCGGCGAGGGTGTGGGCACCGGCTCTCCGCCCGGGGTGGGACCGGGCTGCTCGTGGTGGCTTCCGCGCACGATCACGGTGAATGCCTGCGGTTCGGCCAGGACACGCTCGCCGCTGCGAGCACCGACCTCGATGCGGTAGGTGCCGGGAGCGCTGAATACCCAGTTGCCGTGCATGTGGGTGGACTCGGTCGTGTGGACGACGCCGTCGCCCGTGGACGAGTCAAAGTGGATCTTTGCGCCGCTTCCGAAGGTGCCTCCCTGGAAGAAGGCAACGCGCGCGCCCGCGGGGGCCTCGGCCAAGTGCAGTGTCAGGTCAGCACCGTCGGGTAGGGCCGCGTAGTCGACCCCTTCGGTGGACAGTCCGGGCCACACGATGTCGCTGTTTTGTGTCTCGGGCAGCACGTAGGTGGCGGTGCCGACGGGTCCGAGCACGTCGTAGCTTGGGTCAGACAGGGAGGCCGGGCGCACGAAGCGCGCGTTGGGGGCGACCGTGAGAGTCGTGGAGCCGACGGTGCGCATCACGGAGGTGCGCGCGTTGGTGAGCGAGTCGTCTTTGACGGCCAGCCCGTAGGTGATGCCGTTTTCTCCGTTCGCCTGGGTCAGGCGCACGTCGAGGTGTCCGCGTGCGATCTCGACTGGGTCGCTCAGGAGGGACGAGGCCGGGGTCGGGTTCTCGTGGCCGCCACCGTTATCCGGCTCGGGAGTCGGCGCGGGGTCGGGGGTCGGTTCCGGCGCGGGCGCGGGTTCCGATTCCTCGGGGGCGGCGACGCCGTCACGCATTGTCAGCATGGCAGTGAGTCCCACGTGGTCGCCAACGGTGACGTCGGAGGCGTCAGCGACGGTCATGACCGCGTCGGAGAGGGGGTGGGGGCGCAGGATGACGCGCATGTACATGGGGTCGGACTGGCACACGCCGAGGTCCTGGGTCTTCGTGTCCATGCCTCCCGCACCCAGGGTGCCTTCCATGGAACACCAGGGGCTGAAATCCCACTTGGATTCGAGGAACTCGATCTTGTAGGTGGCGCGCAGGGTTGGGTCGTTCGCACGCACCGTCGCTGTGTATTGATCGGTCGTGCCGGGCTTGAGGTCGTAGGAGACGTCGACGCGGCGCGAGGAGAGCGGGAGGTGGTCGGGGTTCCACACGGGCGCTGGGTCCGGGTTGGAGTCGACGAGGATCGTGTCGGTGGTGCCGACGGTGACGGGTTCGGTGTCCTTCTGGGAGTACTGCACGACCTGCGAGATCCAGCGCGACGAGCCGGAATCGCCGGGAATGTAGATCGCCTGGACGGCGGCAGCGTCCTCTCCGAGCAGCTCGGAGACGGTTGCTCGACCGCCCTCGACAGCGACCTCGGTGAGGAAGTAGCCGTTGACGGTGATCCACGCGCGCCCGGTGTCGGTGGGAACGCCCGTGTCGATCGTGATGTCGGTGAGGAAGTTGTCGCCGGGGTGGGCGCGCTCGGCGTGATGGGACAGGGTCAGCGTGGGCTGGGCCTCGTTGCCGTCACCGCGCTCGGCGCGCGCGGCGTTGTAGGCGGCCTCGATGTCCTTGATGGTGCCATCGGCGGGGTTCTCACCGCCGACCTGCCAGACCAGCGGCGTAATCGGCGAGGAGTAGATGGCGGTCCCGTCGGCGCTGCGCGCGGTCATCTTGTAGTTCGCGACGTATCGACCGGGCTGCGTGAAGGTCGTATACATGTGCGAGTGACGCGGGTTGTAGACGCTGCGGTAGGCCGTGTCGTGGCTGGAGAGGAAACGGTTGACGCTGTCGCCGTTGTCGATGAACATCTCCATTCGACCCGGGCCGTCGACGCTGATGAGGTCGAGCGTGTAGGTCTCGCCCTCGAACTTGTCGGCGTCGCCGACCTCTCCGGCACCCAGGCCTGCCCAGATGGGGGTATTGCCCGGTCCGGGGTTCTGGGGGGCCGCGTTCAGGACGGCCCCCTCGGAGCCGAGGAACGCCAGATCGGGGCGCTTGGCGGGTATGACCAGCTGCGACTTCGCCTCGTCCTTCTCACTGGTTCCGGTCCACGCCTTGGGGATCCACAGGGCGGTCTTCTCCATCGGTAGGTTGATGGTATTCAGGGAGAAGCTGTTCGTGTCGTCGTGCCAGACGGGGATGGGTGCATCGACGTGCTGCCTGGTGACGATCCAATCCTTGTCCTGGTCGGGTCCAGCCCACGCAGTGGCCGGGGTGAGCGCCAGGAAGAGGGCCAGCGCCGCTGTGTTCACGCGTCGCAGGTATGACATAAGAGTGCCTTTTCTAGCTATGTTATAGATGAGAATAATTATCATTCTATTACGCCTGTCCGACAACTGCGCAACTCCGCGCGTTTCACACCTGTTTCACGCGTGTTTCACGCGCCCACTCCCCCACTCACAGCTAGGCTCAACCCCATGAGATTTGCGACCTGGAACGTCAACTCCATCCGCACGCGCGTCGACCGAGTCATCGCCTTCCTGCAGCGCTCCGACACGGACGTGCTCGCCATGCAGGAAATCAAGTGCCGCCCCGACCAATTCCCCATCGAACCCTTCGAGAAGGCCGGCTACCACGTCGCCATCCACGGCCTCAACCAGTGGAACGGCGTCGCCGTCGCCTCACGCCTGCCCATCCTCGATATTCAGGACCACTTCCCCACCCAGCCCGCGTTCGGCGAACCGCCCGTCGTCGAAGCCCGCGCGCTTGGCGTCACCATCGACACAACCGACGCCCTCCCCCCGAGGGACGGGCAGGCCTCGTCGATGACAATCTGGAGCCTGTACGTGCCCAACGGCCGCGAACTCACGCACGCGCACTACACATACAAGCTCCAGTGGCTCGCCAACCTCGCCGAGCAGGGGCGCAGATGGCTATCCGACCCCGAGGCACGCATCGCCCTCGTGGGCGACTGGAACGTCGCACCCCTCGACGAAGACGTGTGGGACATGAGCGTCTTCGAGGGTGCCACGCACGTCTCCGCACCCGAACGCGAGGCTTTTGCTGCCTTCGCCGCCGACGGCTGGGTCGAAGTCACGCGAGAGCGCGTCACCAACTACACCTACTGGGACTACCAGAAGCTACGCTTCCCCAAAAACCAGGGCATGCGCATCGACTTCGCCTACTGCTCGCCCGCACTCGCGGCTCACGTGAGCGGCGCGCAGATCGACCGCGACGAGCGCAAGGGAAAGGGCGCATCCGACCACGTGCCCGTCATCGTCGACATCGACTAACAGATCAGGGACGAGGCCGGGGCGATGCCTCCGGTACGGATCGAGACCTGGACACTCGCCCAGACCTCGATCCGTCGCGGTTAGGCGCGCTCGCGTGCAAGGGACAACAACGACGCGTTGAGGGCCGACCAGTTGTCGTGATGCCACTGTCCGAAAGGCTCAGCACCCACGAAGGCGGCGCTGGCCCCGAGGTCGCGGTCCGCCCACACGAAAGAACCCGACTGCCCGAAGTGCCCAATCGTGCGCGCCGAGGCGTCGGGCGCGGTCCAGTGCGGAGCCTTCTCGCCACGAATTTCCAGGCCGAGGCCCCACGGACAGGGCGTAAAACGCCCATAGCCGGGCACGACGCCGGCGAGCGCCGGAAACTGCGAAAGTCCCGCGAGGGCGGCCAGCGGCGCGCTCACCAGGGTCGGACGGGCGAGCTCAGCACCGAAAAGGCTCACGTCGGCGGCGCTCGCAACACCCGCATGAGCGGGACTACCCGGGATGTCCGCGGAACCCATTCCAAGCGGGTCAAACACCGTCTGGCGTACCCACTGAGCGACCCCCATTCCGCTCGCCTCAGCCACAACCTCGCCGAGGATATCGAAGCCCTCGTTGGAGTAGATGCGACGCTTCCCAGGAGCGGCGACAGGACGCCGCCCCTCGAAGGGCAGACCCGAGGCATGGGCGAGCAGATGGCGAACCGTGGCCCCTTCGGGACCTGCAGGATCGTCGAGGGAGATCAGGCCTCGTTCGACCGCGACCAGCACCGACCACGCGACGATCGGCTTGGTGACAGACGCGAGCGGGAACGCGCGATCAACATTGCCGCACGAGTAGACGACGTCGCCCCCGACGCGAAGGACGAGGGCGACATCGAAAGAAGGTAGCGGGCCGATCACGCGGTGGTGGCTTCCGGAGCCGCGGCTACGGCGGCGGCTTCTGCTGCTGCCGTGGTCTTCTCGCTGATCTTGCGCAGCGTGCGGGCATAGACTTCCGCGACCTCCTCGGGCACGGAGGCACCGAGCTGGAGGACGTAGTGCGCCGGCAGGTGCAGGAGCTGCACGCACACGGCCAGGAAGTCCGCGACGAACTCGCGAGCGTCGATGGGTTCGTCGTTGTAGCGAGCCGACACGACGGAGCCATACCAGTAGCGGATCAGGATCTTTGCCAGGGTGCGAGGAATCGTACCGATGTCGGCACCCTCGTCCTCGACGAAAGCGGTGATCATCGAGGTGAGAGCTTCCTCCATCTGCTGCGTACGGTACTTGTAGTGCGCGTGCGCAGGATGAGTCTCCGACGAGGACTCCGCCCACAGGACGCAGTCCAGGGCGATGGCCGCATCCGCGCCGGGCTTCATAGCGAAACGCATCTCCCCGACGGCCCAGTCAACGAACGAACTGGCGGTGATGCCACCCTCGTCGAATCCGCCTTCCGCCTCCTCGTTAATGGAGACGTCGAAGAGGGCGTTCATCTCCTCGTGACGCTGGATCGCGCTGCGCAGGATCGCTTCCTTGGACGGGAAGTGATAGACGACGGCGGGGTGCGAAA
>ERZ772920.1443-NODE-1443-length-12059-cov-2.958264_pt1 | contig 12059 bp, 10 predicted proteins | sample MGYA00511469_ERZ772920 | MGnify/ENA primary metagenome ERZ772920 (study PRJEB29015, sample SAMEA2738069) | human oral metagenome | biome: human oral; feature: human-associated habitat; material: saliva | place: China | collected 2216 ... | reverse complement strand
ATATTTTCTCTCTTCACTTCCCCAGCCTTCTGCTGAGCTGAACCAGCCCTTGCTGGAACACCAAGGTATACTCTATCAAATAAAGGCATACCCTCTTCTGCTGAAATCCTACACCATTCATCTACATAGTCTACATCTTTTCCTGCATCCTTGAAGTCAGCGATGTTAATCGCATAAAGACAGCCCTTCTTCAACATATATGCAACATTCTTAATCGTACCCCTTACAAATCCCTCTAGCCAACCATCTAATTCTGGGAATTTGTTATAACATTGTGTTGGATCGTCTGAATAAATCTCTAAGTTGAAGTAAGGTGGGCTTGTAAAAGCAAAATCAATGCTTTCTGGCTTACCCCTAAATACTTCACTACCCACACAGTGCAACTCATATGAGTTTTCTCTTCCAGTAACAGACTCTACCAACTCTGCAAGCTGATGAGTATGCCACATAGACTCAACATTTGGGTCTGTACCTACATATTTGTAGTTATTTTTAGATGTTAAACATCCTAATAACCTCCCTCCAAACCCTGTAGACATATCCCAAATAGTTCCTCCTGGCGGACATAAACGCTCATAAAGTGCTTTAGCTCTCGCTGGGTTGAAATTTGTAGGAGAACTTCCCACCAACCTTATAGCTGCAAACATACTTGTTGGTGTCGGACTACCATTCTTATAAGAAAAACAAAAGCCAATTGCTCTTCTCATATATTCATCATTATTCCACTTCTCAATACAAGTCGCTGCACCCTTCTTATCCACATCATGGAGTGATGGAGTATCAAATAGATTTGGAAATAGGAAGTTACACAATGCAGTTCCAATTCCACTTCCACCCATAATAGTATCGCCTTCAAATTCAAGATTGCAGTTTATAACTTTTTCAACCTCATTTATCATACCCAATTCGTTAAAATACTTGATAGGAAATACATCTCTACTACGGTAAATTTCCAATACGTCTTCAATCATTTGCTTCTGCTCTGTTTCACTTGCTTTCTGATACTTCTCAGCAGTATACTTTGCTAAGTCGTCCTCAACATCCTCGTACCCTGTCTCTACCAAGTCAAAAGCTTCGTATTCCCACTCTCGGAACCCCCCTTCTGATGCCATCTTCTCAAGCTCTTCATAAGGAACTTCACCATCTACATACTCACTAAACCAATTTCTTCTCACTTCTATCTCCTTATCTAAAACAAATAAAAACAGTCATCTCACAAGAAGTGAAATGACTGCTCTCGTCAGGTATCTTAATAGAGGATTATATCTCTATTATAACATACATTGAAATATTTTGCAACCACACTTCTAAAACTTCTTATCTTTTATTATACACAATTACAACTTCGAATACAACCTTCTTCAGCTATTTTTGTTTCTCTTCCTTACCATATACACCTTTACTTACAGAGGTGTCATCAATGTTACCAGCCAATACCCTGAAGAAAACTGGCTTTTTCTTTCCATCAAAATCCATACCCCATATCAAGTAACGCTTGTTTAACTCAGTTGAACTTCCCCAAGTCTCAATTACACCTGTTTCATCTGGTTTCAAGTTTAATTCATCCTGCAAGCCAAACATAGAACCTGAGCTCTCCATCGGATTACCATTCTTATCAGCTAATGAAGAGTTATTCTTCAAGTTAAGGTCTTTTCCTGTTAAGTTTGTTACTTCAAATACCGCATAACAATACTGCAATGGTGATTTGATTTCCAAACCCTTATTTCTAACATCTTTACTCTCTAACCAATCAATAGCTTCCTTAGAAACACCAAAGTCAATGAGCCTTATTTTTATCTTTCCACCATTTTTAGATGCATAGCTTACAACCTCTGTGGACATTCCAGCTGGAGTCTTAAAAGAACCATCACCAACCTTAGCAGATACTTTAAACTTAACCTCTTTACCCCCTGCAGTCTTTGTTACTAAGCCAGTCATTAGTCTGTGAGCTCCACACCACTCCTTACCAATCATATACTTAGCATCATATTTTTCAGGTTCAGGTACTTTTTCTTTCTTTTCTTTACTTAGCTTATTCCAATCTTCCCACTCTTTAGTCGTGTTTACCTTTTTTCCAGCGTACTTAGTGGGTTCTTCCTTATCCTTTTTCTCGTCAGCTGAAAGTCCGTTCCAAGCCTTCCACTCTTCAGTCTCTTCGCCTTCTCTACCTTCACCTGCACCTACCTGAAGTTCTAAAGCCCTTAATGAGAAATCACTTACTAATTTGTCAAATTCCTTACTACTGAAAAGTAAACTATCAATTGTTATATCTTCCTTTTCAGCCATCAAATACCCACCTTTTACCTTATTGAAGTGAGGAACATATTTTTTATCTGTTTTAATGGCGTACCCTTTCTTAGCTTTGCTGTTCATAAGCTTACAGAAAACTGTTGTCAGTTTTTCTTTATAGTTTTCATCTTCTACTGAAACCTTATCTTTCTTTAAAGCTTTAGAAATTTCATCGTCACTAAATTTGATTTTGCTGTAATCAATATACTGCAACTCAACAGGTTCATTTTCACTTGTTAACCAAGAGTCCTGCAATATGACTTGACCTTTTCTCTTCATATCCCTACCCAGTTTATCCTTCTTTGGAACTTTAGCAGGTACATATTTCACCGTCCCAGCCATATTAACCATAAAATCAGCCCTATCTGTAGAGTCACCAGCATAATCTAACTCCTTACCAAGATAACTCTCAGCTCCACCTAAATCTGCTTTCAAAGAGTCCTCATTCAAGCTTGCTACGGAAGAATTCCAACTGTTCAACCGATATAGCCCAGTTGTTTTTTTATCAATTTTCATCTCTCCTGGAAAAAGATAAAATCTCATAAACAAACCTACCCCAACTAGGATTATTAGACCTAAAAGCACAGTCAAGAAGATTTTCTTCTTCCTGCTCCAAGGCTTCTTCTCCTTTTTAACCTTCTCTTGTACCTGTTTCTTTCCTTTAGGTTTCTGCTTTTTCTTCTTATCTTCTTCAGCTTTTTCCTTAGCTTGTTTTTCCTTTTCAATCATAGCCCTAACTTCAGGACTCATATGCCCGTCACCAATTTTTCCATCTCTGATAGGCTCTACGCTAGCATCATACTCCATACCCTTGAGCCACATTTCATCTCCTGAGTACTCTGTTTTGCGATGCATACCGTTTCTTGATGAGGTGTTTATACCCCTTTCATTCATTTTATATTCTACTTTTTTCTTTGGTGCTCTACCAGTATTATTTACTTTCACTGCAAAACTACCTTTCTAAATCAATTTAATCTCTTCTAGTAGCTGAAAACCATACCATCAGTCAAACCACTTAGTAAGTCTTCAGCTTCTCCGTTATCTACAGTATCTTCTTCCTTCTCAGTATCCTCAACTGGCTCTTCAGTTCTCTCTTCAACAGGTGCAGGTAGTCCAAAGAGGTCAATTACTTCTTCCTTTTCAACCTTCTCTTCAGACTTTTTCGTACCCACTTCTACACCATCAAGCTTACCTAAAATCAAGTTCAAAGCACTCATAACCTCGGCATTAGACTTCTTCATCTCGCATATCTCGTCTTCAATCCTTTGAAGTCTTTCTGAGCCAAGTCCATCTCCTATGTCTGTTTCAACACCACTACCACTACCAGCTCTAAACTCTCCTGTTTTAAAAGAGTCGATACCCTCTTCTGAAGTCATCTCAGCCTCTTCCTTTAGGATTTCCATATTTATCATCGTAGCTTTCATACTGTCAATTGATGCTTGAAATGCACTGTCTGCTTCAGCTTGCAACTCAGCTACAACATCATTACCATAAGCATTGACATATTCATCTTGCTGGTAGCCTTCTAATAGCTTCAAAATTAACTTTGAAAAACTCCTATTCTTTTTATGTGGCTCGATAACTTCCGTGTATAGAGCCTCATCTACATCTACCATAATACTTACTTTTCTGCTCATTTTACCTTTTCCTTAACTAATGTGAGTTTTACTTCAAGTTCTAAGTTCTCCGCTCTCATCTTTTTAAATAAACCTACAATTAATTTGTCTTTCAGCCATTCTATATAAACCCACTAACTGAGGAACTTTACTTGTTATAAGTACTTCACAATCTTTTGCCCCGCCTTTTAAGCCTTTTAGTGAACGCATCGTACCCCTTAGATGAACTGCAAGTCCACTTGTAAATACTGTTTTTTCAACTAAACCATACCCACTCTCGAATATTGCTCGGCTGACCAGCGAATCTAAACAGCCACCAAAGATTACTACCTTATATCCGCTGCTTTCAAGCTCAGCCAACCTTCTCTTCCAATCAATAGAAATTAAGTAAGCATCGTTTACAAAACCACTTCCAAAAGATAGAACTGAAACCCCTCTATACTTTGTCGGTGTAAGGTAACTGTCAAAACTACCTCCACTCTCAAACCAAGTTTCAGCATTCTTAAATTTCTCAATGCCCATTACATAATCAATTGAAGAGTCCGAATAAAGGTCTACAATAACAACTGGGTTACTTCTTCCACTCAAGGATGCCATATTTTTTATAAAGCCATAGGTATCCTTTGAATAAGCACCACAACCTGAAAATACAAAACTTACATTTTCATATCGTTTCTTACCAAAATCTAATACCGTACCCACTGGACTCTTTACAAAAGCCTTCTCACTAATCTTAACAAAAGGGCTTTCTCGTAATCTGCCAATCTCATGTTTTAAACCTGCAAGTTCCTTTGAAACCTCACCGAGATTCTCCTGACCACCAAATTCAGTCTTTATGCTATCCATCTCACTTTGCAACTGCAAATTAATTGAGTTTGCTTTTCCAAGGTCATCACTTAACCGAGCCACATCATTTTCCAAAGATAATTTCTTCGTTTCTACGGATTTTAATTTTGTTTCAAGTTCAGCAACCATCTCTTTAGATTCGCTTAACTCCGTTTTAATACCAGTAACTTCGCTATCTAAAGTGGTGAACTTTTCTTTCCATTCTTCAGCCCTCTCCTGATACTGTTTAATCTTATCTTGACCAACAGTATTTTTTCTCATTGAATCGAGCTCTTTTAAATACCCAAGAATTTCGGAATCTTTAACCTTTAACTGGTCAGCTTTGTGGTTTAAGTCTATTGTAAGCCTTGCATTTTCCGTTCTAAGTTCTCTTAACTCACTTGCAGAAACACCAGCAACTGCAAGTTCACCTTTAAGTTCTTCAATAAGTTTATCCTTACTTATAATTGTTGATGCAATCTGGCTACGGTTAGCTTTTACATCAAGTAACTCGTTTTTAATGCTTTCATATTCCTTCTTAAGAGAATCTTTAGACGACTTCAATGCCGAGTTATCCAACTTCAACTCTTCAATTTTTCTTACAAGTTCGGCATCATTTGATATCGTACCCTGAGTTTTCTTGAGTTCTAAGATTTGAGATTTTAAATCTAATATCTCAGCTTTAGCATCCTCTAACTCTCCTGTATTTCCAGTAGAACAGCTTTCAACAACCTCTCTCATCTCGGAAATCTGAGCTTTCAACTGACTTATTAAGCTGTCCTTAGATGCCAAACGCTCTTCCCATAACGAGAAATCGGGTGCAGAACTAACCAAGTTCTCACCCACTATCTCCTCGGAAACATTCACTTCTAATTTTTCTGGAACAACTAACTCTGTACCCAAGTACTCGTTTAACCAAAGGACTAAGTCCTCATCTGTCCCGTAAGAATGGTACTTCTCTCCACCCAGTACTTTCAAATCACCAAGAACAGAGCAAGCCTTCTCAGAGCTAGCATCAAGTATCATCAAGCAAACCTCAGGACTCTCTAATCCAGCCTTAACTAATGGAACAAGCTCAGATTTGTTTAGCTCTTCAACCTCTGCTAAACCACCATACCCCTCAGCTACAGCTTCCTCTATTAAATTTTTAGCCTCCATTGGAAGTCCTGAAATATATGCTTTCACACGAGTCTCCTTTTATCTCTACCTGCTTTCCTTAGCTTAGGATGTTTGCACCAATAATGTTATACATTCTTGGGCTTATCTTCTCTCTTCCTTCAGGCATCTTTGCCTTGATTCCAACTTCCTTATATTCTTCAACAAGGTCATTTACGAGTTCCATATCTGGTGATAGCTTCTTCATATAGCTGATTAGGTATTCTGCCATAGGCTTAACACCCTCTACATTTCCTTTTTCAGCTCCTCCACCACAAGTTAGGACATATTCAATCATTCCTACAGGATACATCGTACCCTCGAAGAACATCTGAATTGCGTCTACAAGCTGACTTGCAACCATATCCTTTGCTTCAGCAATTTCAGTTGCAATCTCAACCACTCTGGAGCCATTCTTAACTACCCCAGTTTCTACTCCTTCTCTCACTGTAGAACTTGGAAGAGCAATTCCTTTTCTCTTCAACTTTGACCTAACAATCTGATGTACATTGTTTCCACCGATTTCAACAGTGAATCTTGAGCTCTGAAGAGCCTTACCGTCTTTGACTATGATTACGTCTGTAGTGCCTGCACCGATATCTACAATCAAAGTTGTAGCATTTCTTAAAAAGCTGTACTCAGCTCTAATAGCTGACTTACTTTTAAATAGTATACCTATGAAAGCTGCAAAACCCTCTGGCAGCACCTTGACACTCAAAACATTCAATACTTTCACCAGCTCTGGCATCTTGAAGTTAAGAGTTTTCATACCTTGTATTTTCTTACTTATTACCTTACTTCCAATTTCAATATCTTCTGGTGGAAGAAGTACAGTTACATCCCACTCAACATCAACACTCTGCATATCACAATTAGCGATTCTTGAAACAGATTCAAAACCCTGCCTGAAAGCATTTTGAATATTTAGTTCAGATATCAAGGTGTCATACTTCTTCAAGAGAGCAGTTGGTGTCATTGCAGTTACACCAAATTCCTTCTCGCATAGCTCACCATTACAGTAGTTTACACCCTTATATTCAAAGATTCTGGATGTTTCTTCATTATAGTCCTCAGACTTCATGAAGGTGGCTACTGCCCCATCAGTTAAATCACTCATCATATTTGGTAACACTGTTAAAACAGACTTACCACCAAACTGAGTGATTACTCTTGTTTCTGAGTTTCCTAAATCAATTACTAACTTAGCTTTTCCCTCTACCATCGTTTACATTCTCCTATCTATTTCCATATTATTCTTAACCTAAAAATCACATACCCAAGAGATTATATGACATCGTAGTCATACAACTCTCTCAGCACTTCACCATATTCAGTTACTTCCAAGTACAAACCATCTGGTTCAAATGAACCCTCCTGTTGTGCAAGAATTAATGTTGTTCCTTTCCCAACCGAACGAACATCTTCTGCATACCATAGGCAGTCGTATCCATCAATGAAGATATCTTCACTACCTAGCGTTAGCCTTCTCATTTCTAAAGTTCTCCTTCATCTTCTTTAAAATTCTGCCTTACTATTTCTTGAATCTTCCTCTCGTTTAAATATCCCTTGAAAATATTGCAGGCTTCTTTATAAACTACCGTTCCGTCTTCTGTCTCGATTTGATATCGTCTAATAGAACCATTAGACGCTCTAATAGCTACCAAGAAAATCCTCTCGCCACAGATTATTCTGCTGTCTAAAATCTCTTTTCTCTCTTTTCCCCTACCGAGTAAATTCTCTACGCACAAAAGGTCTCTAATTCCCCTCTTCATTTTAAACTCCTTCCATTCCACCTGCCACAAACAAGAGCAAGCGACACTACTAAACCAAACTAGCACAAACACAGGTAGATAAAGAACAATTCTGTTTCTAAATTTGCATTTGTCTAGTTCAAAAGTTGCAGTTTATGTATTGTTTTGTTTTAAGCCTTAAAACCACCAACTTTACATTTTCTTCACATATTATTATACACCATACCCACCTTGGCTTCAATACCCTTGTAGAGGTTCCATGGTGCACTCAATAACACCCCTGCTTACTGTTGTTTTTATAACACCCTTATCAACAGTTAAATCAGGTGTGAAACAACGGACATGAACACCATCAATCTCCAAGAGCAGAAACTTCTCAGTTCTTTTGATTACTGTAGCATTCCTACCAGTATAGAGAATACCAATCTGGTCTCTATTTTTTGAGTAGTCATTTGCAAGAGCAAGATTCTTACCCTTATCACTACTTAGGAACTTCTTAAGGTTCTCGACTTTTACGACCTTAACCTTGTTTTTGAAATCTTTCTCTGCCTCTGCACAAGCCTTATTGATTTCATCCATCTTAGAGAACTCCAACTTTTTAATCCCAAAAGCACCCTGATGTCCTTCGGCAACCATAAACTGGTCTAAAAAGTCCTTATAGCGTACCCCATCGTATCTTCCTCGGAAAGAACCACGAGTTATCTCTACAGAACCGTCCTCCCCCATCTTTCTTACAAAGCAGATTACAGACTTCCTTACACCATCTACAACTAAGCTCTTATTAGCTAACAAACCAATAAAGTTTGTCATTATGCTTGGGTCTCCACTCTTACCACCAACCAAGCTATCCTCATCGAGCCAAACAAATCTTACATTACCCTTCTCGGTAATGTTTCGCCATTCAACCAACTTGTTTACGAACTCTCTCTGTTTCGGGTGAAACTGATTTACCTTTATAAGCTGATTGCTTAGTATCATCCTAACCATCTCTCGCTCTTTTCCAAAACGAAAACACGAGTTAAGAGCTGGGCTTAAATTAAAGTCAATAAACTCCCTACACATATTCGGCATACCAAAATTAAAATCCCTCTCAGGCAAAGCAGAATACAACAACTGTCTAACCTTATCATTAGTTCTTCCAAGTTTTCTTGACTTTGCATTAAAAGGTTCAATTTCATAGTTGTAAAGTATTCTTAAATAGTCTCTCGCCCTTTCACTAGATATATCTCTACTGTCACTAAGTAAAGTTATACCCACCAAAGCCCTGTTCTCATCACAGTCGAACCAATCTTCCATACTGTCGAAGAACTTTTCTCCAACCTGACATAGAGTCTCATAAGTCACCCCAGCCCCACTCTGAAATCGTTCTTCTTCTGGGTTAACTAAATCTTGATTATTTATGCAAAGACCCATACAACCATTCTCACCTTTGTAGTAGATTTGTTCATCATCATTATCGTGGTGGTCCATCAGCAAAACATTGCAACCTCCCCTAACAAGTTCCATAATCTGTTCCTTGCTCATATCAAAGTCTACAGCTACAATATTATACCCTTTAACAGCCTTTGCTGGTAACTTAAAACCATGTTCTCTATTTGAGTTGATGTGTGTTCTAATTGGGAAACCCAGCTTGCTAAAAAACCTAACTGCTAGATAACCAGCAATCAAACCATCTACATCTGGGTCAAAATACACTAAAACGGGCTTCTCTTTACTAAAGCCCGCTATAACCTTCTCTACCAAATCTAAACCCCAATACTCAGTTTTTTGAGGTACTTTTATTAAATCTTTATCACTTGCTGTTAAGTTGACTGAATCTCTTCTTAATGCCATTATTTCTCCAATATATTTTGTTTATCTTCTTCTATAGCTTCGTCCAATAGTTTTTGCATGAATTCTTCTCTACTTGTCAAATCAGCTAAAACATCTTTTAGAAAATCCTTATAATCTCCCCTCAAGAGTTCGAATAAACAAGCTTCTTTAAATTCCATACCCAAAGGCTTACCCAATTCCCAATGCAATTCCATCAACATCTCCATGTTGTTATCTGCATTCCAAAAGATTGTCGGCAAGTCCAGTGACATCGAATAGCTTTTCCTCTTCCACTTTTCTCTATCAACTGGACAAACACCACAATTACCCAAGTCAAACAGTCTTCCAACTATATCTATAAAGCATTCATCTTTTAATAGCCAATCGAATTCACCATTTTCAACCATCAACTTCAGAGTTCTTCCTGAATAAGCTCTACCATACTTTTTCCAAACTATATTTCCATTAAGGTCGTTTAGAACATCATTCTTGAACTTCATTGAATAGCAAAGAACCATCAATGATTTCAAGGAATAGTTGTCGTCTGTTAGATACCTACCCTTTTTCTTCCCGTAGATTTGTTCTATCTTCCACTGGTTGTGTTCTTGACATTGACGCAGAACCCTCTCTTTTTGAGGTTTCATCATCTCCAATACAACACTTCTAATTGTTTCTTTAGTTACACCTCTACCATCTGTAAACTGTTTAATTGTCTTCTTCGCAAATCTGTCAGTTCTACCTGCTCGCCACATTTAAATCCAACTCCAATCTTGTTTATTTTCCTACTGACTTTAAAAATGCCATTGCACCCAAGTTAGCACCATTCTCATCTATCTCGGCTTTTGATGCTTTTTCCAAGTCTTCAGTTAATTTCTTTTTTCTCTTAGCTTCTCGCAGAGCTCTTTCCTTTTCGAGAGCCTCTTCTCTTTCAACTCTTAATGCTTCTTCCTTGGCTTCTTTTTCTCTCTGCCTCTCTAGTGCCTTTCTATCAGCCTCTTGTTTCTCTTTCAGCTTATTTTGGAAACCTTGACGGTCTATTAAAACATAACCACTCCTAATTATTCTTGAACTTATGAGAGGACTTTCAACACTCTTAGAAACCTTTATTGAGGTTTCGTTGATGCCGTACCCTTCTTTGCTTGCTCCGATTTCCTTGTCTTCAAAGTCAGATATTTCAGCAAGCTTCTTGCTGTCAAGTAACACTCTATGCTCTATCTCGACTTTAATATCCTCTCTAATACCTCTTTCAAGTACTGTTCCACCAAAATCCATTGCTCCCCTAATCAAGCAGATGAGAACTAAGTCATCACCAACTACAATGTGCTTAAAATAGTTCTCCAGTCTTACACAAGGAAAAGCTTCTCTACAAAGTACCCAAATTAGAGGATTTTCTTCGCTGTCTTCCAATCCTTCTACACTGATACCCAACTCTCCGAACTGACCATCAACACCTTCAACTACTCGAATGCAGTCTTCCTCTTCAACGATACCACCTTTAAAGGTAACCTCTGTATGTTCATTCACAAAAGGTTTCAACCCCTTACCACGCTCTATCGTGCCAATACCAGCATCTCCAACTAAGTTACAAAAGTACATTTTTTACCTCCTAAAATTTATGTAATCTTCCTGACAGAACTCTTCCTTTTTCAGTTAACATTGAATTATAGATTTCTTCAACCTCTGTAAGGCTTTTCCCTGCTCCTACAAGTTTCTTCCAATCTAACTTCTTTTCAAAGGCTTTACGAATATACCCAAGGTGTTTAGCTGAGTAAACCTCATTTTCACCCATCCAAGCTAAACCCATACCCTGTTTACAACAGTTAATAAGTTCTGATACTTGCTGTAAATCCATATCTTTTCTTAACCTTTTTTCAAGTTCTACCCATTCATTTTTCTTTAGGTTTCCAGCTTTAGCCTCTATCAACTGTAAAACTTTCAAATCCCAAGTTCCATCTACAAATAGTTTACAACTTTTACCATCGGACTGCAATCTCATTAAAGCAAGTAAATACTCTTTATCATAGGCTACACCCGTATTAAACTCTCGCATATCCATCTTAGCCATCAGACCTTTTTCAAATATGTCTAACAGATGTCTAGGTATCCAAGAGATTTTTAATCCCTTGAGTTCATACCCTTTTGAGTGCCAATCTAGAGCTATCTCAGCATACTCATCCTCCATTCCACTTGCCAATAACTTCTTCAACCCCTCGATGTTATGACCCTCTCTATGCAAGCAACGAATTTTATAAAGCATCGTCCCACTCAAATCCGTACCCACTTCTTCCTTCAAATCTTCCTTGATTAGGAGTCTTATTTGTTCCAATCTCCAAGGGTCTTCTCTACATTCTTCGACATAGCTACCTAGCTCTATTCCATCAAGAATAGCACTTCGTACAACATCTTGAATGTCTACTGAATATGCACTCAACTCTTCTCTTAAATTGTCAAGAATTATCTTTCTACCGTTCCATTCCAATCTGTTCACCTCTGTTTAAAACTTTTATGTTTCTAATTACTTCCTTTTAATCTTCTAAATTAACCTTCTAGTTTGAATACTTTTCCCACTTTAATTAACCCTTCTTTTGTTATTGTAAAACCGTAAACTGGG
>ERZ772920.1438-NODE-1438-length-12108-cov-55.245001_pt1 | contig 12108 bp, 7 predicted proteins | sample MGYA00511469_ERZ772920 | MGnify/ENA primary metagenome ERZ772920 (study PRJEB29015, sample SAMEA2738069) | human oral metagenome | biome: human oral; feature: human-associated habitat; material: saliva | place: China | collected 2216 ... | reverse complement strand
CCGCGACCCTCACCTTGGCAAGGTGATGCTCTACCAACTGAGCCACATCCGCGTTTCTCAGAACGTCAACCGTTCTTCGCAACGGGTAAAACCTTAACAGACGATCCACCCAGAACGCAAAACCAAACAGCCGTTATCCAAGTCACACGACCATTTTTGCGCGGATTATCACCCGTCGCGGCACATTCGTGGGAGGCTTGACGGTATGGAAACGCGACCTGGCAAGGCCTACCCCCTGGGTGCCACCTTTGACGGAACCGGTACGAACTTCGCGATCTACTCCTCGGTCGCAACGTCTGTGACGCTGTGTCTCTTGGATGATGATCTCAATGAAATGCGCATCCCCATGACGGAGGTCGACGCCTACGTGTGGCACGTCTACGTGCCGCAGGTGCGGGCCGGACAGCGCTACGGATACCGCATTGACGGCCCGTGGGATCCTCACAACGGTCTGCGATGCGACGCCTCGAAGCTCCTCCTTGATCCCTACGCAAAGGCTATCGAGGGACAGCTGACCGATTCACTCGACCTCCTGTCCTATCAGGCCGATGATCCTCTCACTCTCAAGGGTGGTGACTCCGCCGACGCTACGATGCATTCCGTCGTGGTCAACCCCTTCTTCGACTGGGAAGGCGACCATAGCCCCGGCCATGATTACTCTGAGTCGATCATCTACGAGGCCCACATCAAGGGCATGACGATGCGCCACCCGGAAGTCCCGGAGGAACTGCGCGGAACGTACGCCGGCATGGCACATCCAGCGATCATCGAGCACCTAAAGAAGCTGGGCATCACCACGGTCGAGCTCATGCCGATCCAGCAGTTCACGAACGACACAACCCTGCAGGCGAAGGGGCTGTCGAACTACTGGGGCTACAACACGATCGGTTATTTTGCCCCGCATAATGGCTACGCGGCGACGAACGAACCGGGCGCACAGGTCTCCGAGTTCAAGGCAATGGTCAAGGCCCTGCACGCAGCCGACATTGAGGTCATCCTTGACGTCGTCTACAACCACACGGCAGAGGGTAACCACATGGGGCCAACCCTCTCCTTCCGCGGCATCGACAATCCCTCCTACTACCGCCTCGTCGACGGAGACCGCCAGCACTACTTCGATACGACGGGCACGGGCAACTCGCTCCTCATGAGCTCCCCGCAGGTCCTCCAACTCATCATGGACTCGCTGCGCTACTGGGTGACAGAGATGCACGTGGATGGCTTCCGCTTCGACTTGGCCTCCACGCTGGCACGCCAATTCGCTGAGGTCGACCGCCTATCCGCCTTCTTCGATCTGATCCATCAGGATCCCGTGGTCTCACAGGTCAAGTTGATCGCTGAGCCCTGGGACGTGGGCTCAGACGGCTACCAGGTGGGCGGCTTTCCTCCCCTCTGGTCCGAGTGGAATGGCAGGTACCGCGATACGGTGCGCGACTTCTGGCGCGGAGAGTTCTCCTCGTTGCCCGACTTTGCCTCGCGCCTCGCGGGGTCTTCGGACCTGTATGGCTCGACGGGCCGCAAGCCCATGGCATCCATCAACTTCGTGGTTGCGCACGATGGCTTCACACTGCGTGACCTCGTGTCCTACAACGAGAAGCACAATGAGGCGAACCTCGAAGGCGGCGCGGATGGCGCGAACGACAACCGTTCATGGAACTGCGGCGCAGAGGGCGACACAGACGACCCAGACATCATCGAGTTGCGCTACCGACAGCAGCGCAACTTCCTGACGACCCTCGTGTTCTCCCAGGGCGTGCCCATGATCGCCCATGGCGATGAACTCGGGCGCACCCAGCGCGGTAACAACAACGCGTACTGTCAGGACAATGAGATTTCGTGGATCAACTGGGATCTGGACGAGAACGATCACCAGTTGCTGCAATTTACCCGTCATCTCATCCACCTGCGCCGCGATCATCCGGTCATGCGTCGGCGTCGCTTCCTCGAAGGCCCGGCCCAGCGCGGTGGCGAGTCAGAGCTCGGTGAAATTGAGTGGTTCACCCCCGCCGGCACTCACATGACGGAAGAGGAATGGAACCAGCCGTGGGCGCGATCGACGATGGTGTTCTACAACGGCGATGCCATCCGCGAACCCGACGCGAACGGACGCCGGATCCTCGACGACGATTTCCTGCTTCTTCTGAACGCTGCTCCGGAGCCCGTCGATTTCACGCTCCCCGACACAAAGTACGGTCAAATCTGGCACACCGTCGTCGATACGGCGGGCGACGATGATCGCGCTGAGTATCACTCGGGCGACGTCGTGCACGTCAAGCCACGCACGTCGTTTATCCTGCGCAACCCGCGCGGGCTCTAGACGACCAATGCAGGCCGCCAACTTCCAGGTACGCGTACCGACTACTTATCGACCTGGGGGTTGGCGGCGCGTCTGGCCCAAAAGGCGTGTGGACACCCGTACGATTTGATTTGTGAATGAAAACGCGGTGCCCGAGGAGTTTATGCGGGCTCTGCTGTCCCTGCGACAGGCGGACCACCTGCCGCACATCCTCCTCGAGGAGGTCCCCCCACCTCGTCGTTTGGCCCCCTTTACGGCGGCGCTCGCGATGCGAACCACGGACGAGGACGAGGCCGGACAGCCCCTGTCGACTGGTCGTATGGTCATCCTGCACGACCCGGTGGAGCAGATCGGCTGGAACGGTACCTTCCGCATCGTCTCCCAGCTGCGCACCCAGATAGATGCTGAGATGATCGGCGACCCGATGCTGTCGGAGGGGATTTGGGGCTGGATGCTCGACTGCTTGGAGAGCGCAGGGGCAGGATTCCATGACATGACGGGAACGGTGACGCGTGAAATCAGTGAGGCCTTCGGCGGTCTCGAGCTTCGCGGATCATCGCTATTCGTCGAGGTCCGCGCGTCATGGACGCCGTACAGTGAGTATCTTGGTGAGCATCTGTCCGGCTGGGCGGATGTGATGCGTCGGACGGCAGGGATCGTGCCTGCCCGTCATCTCGAAGGAGTCTGAGTGCTGGTCAACAATGGCGGCGGCTTGCCGCAGGGCGATACGGATAATCCGGAGCTTATCGCGCAGCCGCGTGGGGGTACCCCCTCGGTCATTGATACCCAGAAGGAACTTGAGGTGGCGGCCCGCGCGTTGAGCGCCGGTTCAACCCCGATCGCCGTGGATGTTGAGCGAGCGCAGGGGTTCCGCTATGGCGCAGACCCCTACCTTGTCCAGATTCGGCGTGAGGACGTCGGCACGTTCCTCATCGATACGCACGCACTACCGGACCTGTCTGTGCTTCAGAGAGGTGTGGAGGACGTGTGGCTCTTGCATGACTGCCTGCAGGATCTGCCGAATCTCCGCCAGGTTGGGCTCCGTCCCCCCGCTCTCTTTGACACTGAGATTGCCGCTCGCTTGATTGGCTTGGAGCGTTTCGGGCTGGCGGCTGTCGCCGAGCAGATTCTCGGCCTGGGCCTCGTGAAGGATCATCAGGCATCGGATTGGTCGGTGCGTCCCCTGCCCAAGGAGTGGTTGCGCTACGCGGCCCTTGACGTCGAGTTGCTGACCGAGCTCTACTACCGGCTCTCAAAGAGGCTCGATGACATGGGCCGTTGGGAGTGGGCACAGCAGGAGTTCACCCACGCCCTGGCGGTCACTCCTCCCGCCCCTAAGCCGGATCGTTGGCGTTCGGTACCCGGCGCGGGCAAGATTCGGTCGCGCCGCGGCCTCGCGGTCCTTAAGGCCCTGTGGGAGACACGCGAGTCGATCGCTCAGCGCATCGACCTGAGTCCGGGGCGCCTCGTGCGTAATGCAGCGCTCGTGCGCGCGGCGTCGAATCCTCCGCGTAACAGGCGGGCCCTCATGAGCATCAGCGAGTTCCGCTCCCCCGTCGCCCGCCAGTACGAGGACGAGTGGATGCGCGCGCTCGCCAGTGTGGCCGCCATGACGGAGGATGAACTTCCGCCGAAGCGCAAACCCGTTCAGCCGGGCTCTATCCCGGAGCCCCGTCATTGGAACCGAATCGACGAGGCCTCGGCCGCACGCCTGGGAACGGTGCGCAACGCAGTCGCGTCCGTAGCGTCGAGTCTCGGGCTGGCACCCGAGGTTGTGCTCGCTCCCCAGGTACAGCGATACCTTGCATGGGCGCCCCTCGACCCGTCGCGCCCGTCCGGCGACGAGGTCGAAGAGCGCATGGTCAATCGCGGTGCACGCGACTGGCAGATCGACCTGACGCTCGATCCGATTTGCGACGCGCTCGGCGTCTGACCAAGGACCCGTTACCGGGCGGAGATATGCTCGAGTAGCTCGCGCACGGCGCTCTCGATGCCGTCGGCGTCGTAGCCGAAGCCGGCAATCATCGCTGCACGATCACCGTGCTCGGGGAATCCCTGCGGGACGCCGAGGCATCGTACGGGCACGCGCGCCTCCGCCAACGCATCGCGCAGCGACCAACCGAAACCGCCCTGGACGATGCCATCTTCGACGCTCACGACACAGTCGTACTCCCCCGCCAGCGACACCAGATCGGGCGAGATCGGGATCATCCACTGCGGATCCGCGACGGTCACGCTCACACCGTCGGCGGCCAGGCGGCGCGCGGCCTTGATCGCGTCGGGCGCACATGCCCCCGTACCGACGATGAGAACCCGATCGGATGAGGGATCCCCGGCCTCGTCGAAGAGAATATCCACTCCCCCGACGCTACGAAGCGCGGGCATGGGTTTTGGCAGAGAACCCTTACGGTATCGGATGACGGTGGGCGCATCGTCAACGTCGAGCGCCTCACGCACACGTGAACGCAAGCTATCCTCGTCGCGGGGCGCGGCCAGACGCAGACCCGGAATCAGGGAACACATGGCAATATCCCACACGCCATTATGCGACGCGCCGTCCGCACCCGTGACGCCCGCGCGATCCAACACGAGCGTCACTCCCGCACGATGGAGAGCAACATCCATGAGGAGCTGGTCGAAACCACGGTTCAAGAACGTCGCATAGAGCGCGACAACGGGATGCGCACCCTCGTAGGCCATACCAGCTGCGGAGGCGACGGCCTCTGCCTCGGCGATGCCGACGTCGATCACGCGACCCGGGTAGGCCTCGTGCATCGGCCCCAAACCGACCGGGCGCATCATCGCCGCAGTAATGCCAACAATATCGTCGCGCGTAGCCGCCTGAGCGCAAATCTCATCGGCGAACACTCCGGTCCAGCCAAAACGCTCAGGAGCGACGGGCAGGCCAGTCTCCGGATGGATCGGTCCAACGGCGTGGAAGCGATCCGCGATATCTTCCTCCGCGGGAGTGTATCCGCGCCCCTTCTCCGTGATCATATGAACGAGGACGGGCTCGCCCAGAGAACGCGCCCGGCGAAGCGCAGTCTCCACCGCAGAAATGTCGTGCCCGTTGACGGGCCCAATGTATTTGAGACCGAGGTCTTCGAACATCACCTGGGGAATGAGCGCATCCTTGATGCCGGACTTCAGGCCGTGCAACGCGTCGTAGGCCGCGCGGCCGGGCGTGCCGTGACTGAGGAGATGCTGTTTTCCCCAGGCAAGCGCCTTCTCGTAACCCGCCGAGGTACGCAAAGCATCGAGATGATCGGCGAGTCCACCGATCGTCGGCGCATACGAGCGCCCATTGTCGTTCACCACAATCACGATGCGACGATTCTTCGCCGTCGCGATGTTGTTGAGTGCCTCCCATGCGAGGCCGCCGGTCAACGCGCCATCGCCGATGACACCAACCGTCCACGTGCGGTTCCCCCGGCGGTGCTTTTCCCGCGAAATACCATCCACCCACGCGATCGACGCGGACGCGTGCGAAGACTCCACAACGTCATGCTCAGATTCGGCGCGCGACGGATAGCCCGACAACCCGCCCGGGCAGCGTAGCGATGAAAAATCCTGACGGCCCGTCAGGAGCTTGTGCACGTACGCCTGGTGACCCGTATCAAACACGATCGTGTCCTGCGGGGATCGGAACACCCTGTGCAAACCGATCGTTAGCTCGACGACACCCAGGTTGGGGCCAAGGTGCCCACCCGTGCGCGACACGTTGTCGATGAGGAACGCGCGAATTTCCGCCGCCAAATCGTCCAGCTGCGCGCGTTCCAGACGACGCAGCTCACGCGGTGCGCTGCAGCGCGACAGCAGGTCGCGCGACTCTCGTGTTCCAGACATACCAACCAGTGTAATTGCCGAAGCGTCTCACCTACAGATCAAAGTGCATGTCAGCAGCCTTCGACCCGCGCAGGCGACAAGCGCGCGCACTAAGATAGATACCGTTGGCTCGCCGTACCGCTCAAGGAGGCACTATGTCCGTCACCGTCGCACCCCACGGCCTGTGGGAGTCCCCCATCTCGGGCGATTCCTTCACCGCCCGTTCGGTCACGCTTTCCCAGGTTCGTGTCGACGGACCCGATACCTACTGGGTTGAAGGACATCCACTCCAGGGCGGTCGCGGCACGTTGCTGCGCCGTCGTGCAACGGGCGAGACGGGTGAGGTTCTGCCCCTGATCGATGGTTCTCGCCTGCCCGACGTCGGCACACGCGTGCACGAGTACGGCGGTAAGGCGTATGCCGTTCACCATGGCGTCATTGTCTTCTCCGATCAGACCGATGGCCGCGTGTACGCCTTTGATACGGCCGATCCGCGCCGCGTCGTGCGCCCGCTCACGACCCTGTCGAAGGTCCGTTACGGCGACTTCTGGATCGCCGACGTGCGCGAACTCGTGTACGCAGTCGCCGAGGACCACTCAGCTCCGGGCGAACCCGTGAACAAGATCGTCGCCATTCCGCTCGATGGTTCCGCCGCCCGCGATGACAGCGCAATCATCACGGTGTTCGAGGGCACCGACTTCGCGCAGGCTCCCACGGTGTCCCCGGACGGCACGAAGATCGCCTGGATCACCTGGAACCACCCGAACATGCCGTGGACGTATTCCCAGCTGCGCGTCGCCTCCCTCACCTTCGAGGGCACCATCGACCAGGAGGTTATCCTGGTGGATCGCTCTGACGTGTGTGTCTACGAGCCGCGCTGGACCCTTGACGGTGACCTGATTCACGTCGACGATTCCTCCGGTTGGGCAAACCTCTACCGCACCCAGGGCTTCGTGTGGAAGGAAGGCGAGGACGCAAACGCGTGGACCTCCAGGCTGCGCACCCGTGCACTGCACCCCGGACACTGCGCGTTCTCGCACCCGCACTGGCAGCTCGGCCTACACTCCTACGACAACTACGACAACGACTACCTCGTGTGTTCGTGGACCGAGGAGCAGGTGTGGCACATCGGAACCGTTCGTATCGACAATGGCATGGCCGAGGAGTGGGCGACCGGCTGGTGGCCCATCGGCAACGTGGCAGCCGCTGACGGCCGTGTCGTTTTCCTTGCTGACTCCGCGACCCACACGCCGGCCATCATCGAAGTGTCGCGCGGCAAGACCAAGGTGCTTCGTCCGTCGTCGGAGGCCGAGGTCCCGACAGCGCTCGTCTCCACGGCCGAGATGCTGACGTGGAAGACCTCGGATGGCGAGGAGGCCCACGGCTTCTACTACGCGCCCGTGAACCCCGATTTCACCGCGCCTGAGGGCGAGCTTCCGCCTCTCATTGTGAACGTGCACGGCGGCCCGACCGAGGCTGCGCGCCCCGGCCTGCAGGTGCCGTTCCAGTACTGGACCAGCCGCGGCTTCGCTGTTCTAGACGTGAATTTCCGCGGTTCGACCTCCTTCGGGCGTCCCTACCGTCAGCGTCTCAACGGCCACTGGGGCGTCATGGACGTTCAGGACTGCATCGACGGCGCCCAGTACCTCGTTGATCTGGGGCGCGTCGATCCCAAGCGGATCGCGATCCGCGGCCGTTCCTCCGGTGGCTTCACCGTACTCAACGCGCTGGCGTCCTCCGACGTGTTCACCGCTGGCGCGTCTTTCTCGGGCATCGCGGACCTGGCGAAGCTGGCCGAAACCAGCCACAAGTTTGAGTCGCACTACGACGACATTCTGCTCGGTACAGACGATAGGTCGGATCCGGTGTGGGCGCAGCGCTCGCCGATCAACCGAGTGTCTGACATTAAGGCGCCGCTCATGCTCCTGCAGGGAACCGCAGATCCGGTGGTCCCCGCCTCGCAGGCCCAGGAAATGTACGAGGCGCTGCGGGCGAACGGCAATGCTGTTGCCCTCAAGCTGTATCAGGGTGAGGGGCACCGCTTCCGCTCGGCCATCAACATCAAGGATGCATGGCAGTCGGAGCTGTCCTTCTACCGGACCGTCTGGGGCATCGCCACTGACGCCCCCATTCACGTGGAGATCGCAAACCTGTGATACATACAGCACAGTCCCCGCAGTCAGAGGAACCGGCTGCGGGGACTCGCTTACGCGTCGGCCATGCGGTCGCCGCGCATCGTTCCCTGCTCGGCGTCGCCGCTGCACTCGTTGGCGGCGTCGTCGGCGCGGCGGCCGTCCTGTTTAACCTTGCGATTCGCGCATGGACGTGGGTGTCGACGGGGTTCGACGAGTACACGACCCACATCGGTCAGTCGCACGGCGTCTGGGGGTGGGCACCGTGGCTCTTCCTGCTTCTCTCCCCCGCTATCGCTGGTCTCCTCTACGGACCGCTGATCCAGCGCTTCGCGCCTTCCGCGAAGGGCCACGGCATCCCCGAGGTGATGCTCGCTGTACGTCGTAAGGGTGGGCGCATCCCAGGACGCGTTGCGATCGTGAAGATCCTTGCGTCGGCACTGACTATCGGCTCGGGCGGATCCGCCGGCCGCGAGGGCCCAATCGTCCAAGTCGGAGCGTCGCTGGGTTCCACCATTGCCTCGTGGCTGCATATGCCCGTCTCCCGCGTGGTGTTGCTGGCCTCGTGCGGGTCGGCGGCCGGCATCGCGGCCACATTCCATGCGCCTCTCGCGGGTGCCGTCTTCGCCCTCGAGGTTATTCTCGTCGAATTCACGGCCGAGACCTTTGGTTTCGTCGTGCTCTCAGCCGTCACGTCGTCGGTGGTTGCGCGTCTCCTCCAGGGCGACGAGATGGTCGTGCACGTCGCCGACAACCTGACGTTCGCCTCCATGTCGGACATGTGGTGGGTCGGCGTTCTCGGCCTCGTTGCTGGCCTGTGCGGCTTGGGTTTCTCGAAGCTCCTGTATGCCTCAGAGGACGCGATTGATTGGGTGTGGGCACGCACCCGCCTGCCCGAGTGGGCGCGTCCGGGGGTCCTCGGTCTCGCCCTCGGCGTCGCTCTCGTGGCGTTCCCGTACATGTACGGTTCGGGGTATCCGCTGGAGGAGGAGGCGATCGCCGGAAACTTCTCGATCGCATTCCTTCTCGCCCTCATGCTGGGGCGCGCCGTCTATACGTCGTTCACGATCGGTATGGGTGGTTCGGGCGGCGTCTTCGCACCCACGCTCTTTATTGGCGCGATGGCTGGTGCAGCCTTCGGGAACATCGTCTCTCCACTCACGGATTCTCCCGTCGGTGTTTTTGCCGTGGTCGGTATGGGTGCCGCCTTCGCGGGCGCCGCACGTGCCCCCATGACGGCCGTGCTCATCATCGTGGAGATGACCGGCCAGTTCTCGTTGATCCTGCCGATGATGCTCGCGGTCGTGATCGCGACGGGCGCGTCGCGTTTCCTCACGCGTGCGACGATCTACACAGAGAAGCTGCGCCGCCGCGGTGACGTGCTTGACGACCCGGTCGAGGGCACTCTGCTGGGTACCCGCGCTGCGGCCGAGTGGATGATGGAGGCCCCCGAAACGCTGGTTTCGACAACGAGTGCAGCATCCGCGATCGCCGCCCTGCGCCGCACGAGGGAGACGGTCCTGCCCGTCGTATCCGACAAAGGGCGTTTCATCGGCCTCGTGTCCTCGCTGCGACTGGCTGAGATGACGCAGAAGGATGGTTCTCTGGATGCTCCCCTGGCAGATTTGCCTCTCATCGACGAGGCCGTGGCTGCCTCCGCTCCTCCGTCCGAGGTTCTCGGGGCGCTGCGGCGTACCGGCTTGCAGGCTCTGCCGGTCGTGGACGTTGATCGACGTGTCGTTGGCTGGGTGTCCGAGCGCGATCTGGTGGATCGCATGTACCGCGATCAGCGCCGTGCTATTGAGGCGCGCACGCAGACGTCGTGGGGCTCGCGCATGCTTGAGCGCAGGAAGAACAACTAGCGGCGAGAACCCGATACCTGCCAACCACACAGTGCGACACAGCTCAGCCGGACTGCGCACAAAATCCGCATGCAATTCCCACAACGGCGGTGTCAGTTCATATCAGACTGATGCGGTTGATAAGGGAATTGCATGCGGAATTGTAGAGAAAAGTAGCTGTCGTCAGCGGCTCAGAACCGAGGCCATCTCCACGTGGTGGGTGTGCGGGAAGAGGTCCCACGCCTGCAGTGATTCGAGCTCGTATCCGGCCTCGGTGAGGGTGCGCAGGTCGCGTGCGCCCGCTGCCGGGTCGCAGGACACCAGGACGACGCGAGGAGCACCCGTGGCAGCGATCGCCTCGCACACCTCGGCACCGGCGCCGGCACGCGGCGGGTCCGCCACGACCACGTCGGGCACAGCGCCGAGCTGGCCGGACAGATCGACGACACCCTCGCGATCCACGTTTCCGGCGAACGCATCCACCCAATCGAAGGCTGCAAGGTTCTCGCCCGCGTCACGCACGGCCGCCTCGTCACCCTCGAGCGTCACAACGCGCCCGGTCTCGCCGACGGCGCGTGCGAGCGGCACGGAGAATAGGCCGGCGCCCGAGTATAGCTCCATGACCGCACGGCCAGCCCCGGCCTCGTCCGATCCGAACGCAGCAGCAAGCACAGCGTTGGCGAGCACCTCGGCACCGCGCACGTGGGTCTGCCAAAAACCGGAGGGACGCACGTAGTACGACTCGACGCCGCAGCCGACGGGCACATTCCAACGCAAGACGTCGGCGTCAATACGCTCGCCGTCCGCGGCGTAGGTGTCATCGCCGATCAGGACGACGGGATCACCACCGGACGGGGCGACAGCGCGCACCCGATCCCCCGGCTTCCACAGTCGACGCCACGGAGAATCCGCGTCGAACAGGCCGAGCTCACGGATCCCTGGAACAGCCAGCGGCATATCATCGAGTGCGATCACCCGGCGGCCGCGGAACTCGTGCATGCCTGCGCGACCATCCGCATCGATGACGACGTCGATGCGCGAGCGGCGACCGGTCAACGGATCATTCGGCTCCTCGTCGCCAGGCGCAGGTGCGACGCACACTCCCCCGAGGGCATCCACGGCCTCGGCCAGGGCCTCGCCACCCACCCGACGCAGCTGCCCGGCGATCACGCGAGACTTCCACTCACGCTGCGCGGCCGGGGTCAGATGACCGAGCTCCCCACCACCGACACCGCCCGGTCCGGCCTGTGGCCACACGGACTCCACGCGATCAGGCGAGGGCTCCAGAATCTCCACAGCGTCCGCCCACGCGAGCTTGTTCTGAACGGCGGTGACCCTTGCACGGACCACCTCACCGGGTGCCGCGTGGCGCACGAAGACGACGCGCCCGCTCTCGTCGCGGGCGACGCACGCCCCACCGTGTGCGGGTTCGCCGACGGTGAGCTGGAGGATCTCACCAATCCCCTCGCGCGCACGCGCAGAAGCGTGACGACGACGCGGGGAGGGACGGCGACGGGACGAACGGGGGCTCATGCACTCTCCTCAGGGGTGGCGTCCCCGCTGGCCGTGCCGGGCTGTTCAGTACGGGCATTCGACTCACTCGGCGCCGATGCCCCGACGCGCAAGAACGGGTCGTTGACACGCTGGCGGCCCTCGACGATATCGTCCTCGCCGAGCTGCCACGGCACGATCGTAATAACGACACCCGGAACGGTCAGCAGCGCGGCACGCAGGCGCAGCGCCGACTGGTTGTGGACGAAGTTTTCCCACCAGTGGGTCACGAGGAACTGGGGCATGTAGACGACGAGCATCTCCGTGGGCATCGCGCGTCGGCGGCCGCGCACGTACTGCAGGATCACCGATGAGATGTCACGGTAGGGCGCAGACAGCAAGGTCAACGGAACGGGAACGCCGGAAGCCTTCCACTGGCGCAGAATCTTGTTTTCCTCCTCGTCATCCGCGACGACGGAGACGAGCTCGATCGACGTCGGCGAGGACGCGCGAGCCGCCGCGA